>Ga0208896_1000835_pt1 | contig 16063 bp, 14 predicted proteins | sample ETNtaG_27_FD_185778 | JGI IMG/M metagenome (GOLD analysis project Ga0208896, IMG submission 185778) | Marine microbial and viral communities from oxygen minimum zone, Eastern Pacific Ocean - ETNP201406SV63 (SPAdes) (version 2) | ecosystem: Environmental > Aquatic > Marine > Oceanic ... | reverse complement strand
TAATTGATTCAGATTAATGAATTAATCCGAGGTTTGATTATAACTAAAAAGGTTTCTTGATGTCAATATATTTAATGAAATTGTATACATGTTGAATACAATTAAATAAGTGTTTATAAGTTTAATGCAGAGTTAATAAAAACTCGCATAATAATTTAATCTTGGGAATTAATTACTCTTCTAGGATATTATCTGTGTCTGAATTATCATCAGACTCTTCATCAGATTCAGCAATCTTTGCGACAGAGACTAGTTCCTCATCTTCGGCAATATTGATAAGTGTCACGCCTTGAGTATTTCTGCCAATAATTGAGACGTCATTAGATCTAGCTCGAACCAATGTACCTTTATTAGAAATAAGCATCATTTCATCTTCATCTGTAACCTGTATCGCGCCAACAACTTTTCCGTTTCTTTGCGATGTCTTAATCGAAATTACACCGGAACCACCCCTTGCCTGCGTCCGATATTCATCAAGATTGGTTCTCTTTCCGTAACCTTTTTCAGTTGCAGTTAGGATTGGATCTGTCTCCTGAGCAACTATCAAGGAAACTACATTATCACCATCCGCTAGCCTAATACCACGAACACCTATTGCTGTTCTTCCAACTGAACGAACATCGGACTCCCTGAAACGTATTGACTTGCCTGCAGAAGAGAAAAGCAATATGTCATGTTCGCCAGAGGTAATCTCAACACCAACTAATCTATCGTCACCCCTTAGCTCAATTGCAATGATTCCTCCTTTTCTGGGACGAGAGAAGTTGCTGAGCGAAGTTTTTTTACAGGTCCCTGAACTGGTAACCATAAATACGAATAAATTCTCGCTAAACTCCTTGACAGGCAAAATAGCATTGATAGATTCATCCTTTTCTAAAGGCAATAAATTCACAATTGGTTTTCCTCTTGCAGTACGTGACGCCATAGGAAGCTCATAAACCTTTAACCAGTGAACTTGGCCGGTTGATGAGAAGCACAGAACGGTGTCATGTGAGTTTGCTATAAACAACTGATCAACGAAATCTTCGTCTTTCATTTTTGTTGCAGCTTTACCTTTTCCACCTCTACGTTGTGCATGGTAATCGCCCAAGGATTGCGCCTTAACATACCCAGCATGAGATAAAGTAACGACTCTCTCTTCTTGAGCAATTAGATCTTCCAAAGTCAAATCAATCTTGCTCTCCAGAATTTCGGTTACCCTTGGAGAACCAAAATTACTTTTTATCTCAGTTAGCTCATCTCTGATGACTTGCATCAATAAATCAGGCGTCTGAAGAATGTCGAGTAGATTTTTGATTTGCTCAAGTAAATCATTAAACTCTGCAAATATTTTATCTTTTTCTAGGCCAGTTAGTCTGTGCAGTTTTAGATCAAGGATGGCCTGTGCCTGCTTCTCTGACAAGCAATAATCGCCACTCTTTTGGAGTCCCAATTTTGGCGACAAGCCCTGTGGCTTAAACTGAGCCATATCCCTCTTACCAATCAACTCCTTAATGACTTTGCCCTTCCATACTCCCTTAATCAGACTGGTCTTTGCATCTGCAGGAGTTGGGGCGGCCTTGATAAGTTTAATTATGGCATCAATATTAAATAGGGCAACGGATAAGCCTTCCAATAAATGGGCTCTATCCTTTGCTTTATTTAGTTCATAAATTGATCGTCTAGTTACAACCTCTCGACGGTGAGATATAAAAGCTTCTAAAATATCTCTAAGGTTCATTAATTTTGGCATACCGCCATCTATTGCAACCATATTGATTCCAAAAACGGTTTGCATTTCTGTGAGTTTGTATAGGTTGTTCAGCATTACCTCTGGAACCTCGCCACGGCGCAGCTCAACAACCATTCTCATTCCGTCTTTATCAGATTCGTCTCTTAAACCAGTAATTCCGTCAATCTTTTTATCTTTAACGAGCTCAGCGATCTTGCCAATAAGTCTTGCTTTATTGACCTGAAAAGGTAGCTCTGTAACAACAATACTCTGTTTATCTTCACCCTCTATATGGGAACGTGAACGTAAATAAATCTTGCCCTTTCCAGTCTCATAGGCTTCACGAATACCAGATGCACCATTTATAATTCCTGCGGTTGGAAAATCAGGGCCAGGCAAGATCTCTAAGAGTTCATCAATTGAAATCTCTGGTTTGTCGATAATGCGCAGACATGCCTCAGTTACCTCAGATAAATTATGTGGCGGAATGTTTGTTGCCATTCCTACAGCAATTCCAGAGGACCCATTAACTAGAAGGTTGGGTACACGGGTTGGTAGTACGGACGGTTCGCTTTCTGAGCCGTCGTAATTTTCTATAAAGTCAACCGTTTCTTTATCGAGGTCTCTTAGTAACTCATGGGCAAGCTTGGCCATGCGAATTTCAGTATAGCGCATCGCTGCAGCCCGATCACCATCCACTGAGCCAAAATTGCCTTGACCATCAACTAAAATACAGCGCATAGAAAATGGTTGCGCCATACGCACAATAGTGTCATAGACTGCGGTGTCACCATGAGGGTGATATTTACCTATAACATCACCGACGATGCGAGCTGATTTTTTGTAAGATTTATTGTAATCATTACCCAGAATTTCCATCGCATAGAGTACACGCCTATGGACTGGCTTTAGTCCATCTCTAACATCAGGTAAAGCCCTACCAACAATCACACTCATAGCGTATTCCAGATAGGAATCACGCATCTCTTCTTCTATGGTTATGACGGGATATTTTGTCTCAAAAAATTCTGTTGAATCAGTATTATCAGACATTCAATATATGTGTTTTAAATAACAACATTAATTGTACCCTAAATAGGCCAAAAACACATCAAATAAATGACTTTTTAGGTGAAGAAAAATAGGTGAAATTTTGGTTAATTTTTTCTTGAATTAACTGATTTGGCGAGTATACGAATCAGGGAATCTGTATCTTCCCAACCTATACAGGCATCGGTAATACTTACACCATACTCTAATGAATCTAATGGTCCAACCTTTTGGCTACCTTCGTTAAGATGGGATTCAATCATAACACCAAAAATTCTTTCAGATCCTTGTTCCACTTGGGAAGCAATACTCTCTCCAACCTTTAGTTGATTTTTGTACTTCTTTTGCGAATTTGCATGAGAAAAATCTACCATAACCCTTGCAAGTAGTTCTTTATCTTCAAGCACCTTACAGGTTTTTTCAATATCGCCTTGCGAATAGTTCGGGCCACTCTTGCCACCTCTTAATATAATATGCGCAGTCTCATTACCCATAGAGGTAAAGTGGCTAATGCCGCCATCCTTATTAACTGACAGGAGATGATGTGGGCTATTGGCAGCTGTTATAGCGTCGATTGCAATATCTAAAGAGCCACTCGTGCCATTCTTAAAGCCAACTGGACAGGAAAGAGCAGAAGCCAATTCTCTGTGTGATTGACTTTCAGTAGTTCTTGCCCCTATCGCACCCCATGAAATCAAATCGGATATATACTGTGGCGTCAATACATCAAGATATTCAACACCAACAGGCATACCAATTTCAGCTAAATCTGAAAGTAGCTTCCTGGCAGTTTCCAATCCCTTGTCAATATCAAAGCTTTCATTTAAATAAGGGTCATTAATTAATCCTTTCCAGCCAACAGTTGTTCTTGGTTTTTCAAAATAAACCCGCATCACAATATAAAGATCTTCTTTAAATTCATCTCTGAGTTTTGCAAGTTTTTTTGCATACTCAATTGCTGCCTTAGTGTCGTGTATTGAGCAAGGACCTACAAGCACCATAAGACGCTTATCTTTACCAAAAAGGATTTCTTTAATGGTTTGCCTGGCAGTAAAAATATCTTGCGAGGCATTTTCAGTTAAGGGGTATTTCTCGATTAAAATATTTGGCGACACCATCGGTGCGCTAGATGTAATTCGGACGTTATCAGTATTGTATTTCATAGTATTTGTTTATGGTTTCTAATCAATGCGTAGGCTGAGTGATTGTGTATTGATTCAAAATTTTCTGATTCAAGAACATAATAACCAATCTTTTCATTCTTGTTAAGCTCTAATGCAATATCTCTGACAACATCCTCAACAAAGGCGGGGTTATCATAGGCTCTCTCAGTAACAACCTTTTCGTCTTCTCTTTTTAATATCGCATAAAGATCGCAAGAAGCTTTCTCTTCAGCTAAATCAATTAAGTCCTCTATATATAGATAATGTCCTTTGCTTGCCTTAGCCTCAATTGTAATGTGTGATCTTTGATTATGAGCGCCATACTTTGATATGCTCTTTGAGCAAGGGCAAAGACTTGTAACTGGAACAACCACTTTGAGAGATAAATCAGCCTCACCATTCTCTATCGCTCCACTCAGTGTGACATGATAATCCATCAAACTCTCAACGCCAGAGATTGGTGCGGATTTTTTTCGAAAAAATGGGAAATTTACAACTACATGAGCACTATCAGAGTTAAGTTTTTGCGCCACAGTCTTAACCAAATCAAGAAAGCTTTGTGTAGAGAAACTGCACTCAACTTCATTGAGTACTTCAACAAATCTTGACATGTGTGTACCTTTAACTTCTGAAGGTAACCCCACAGTCATAGTAAAATTTGCCACTGTTGAACAGGATTCTTGTTCACGATTAATAAATTTAATCGGGTGCATGATATCCCTGATGCCAACTTCATTAATAACAATATTTCTGACATCGGTTGTGTTTTGTGTGTCAGGCAGGTTATGATTTTTCATGGTTAATTATTCCGAATAAGTGACTGAAGCTCTTGGGGTCTCCCATATTGTCACTTCCTTTACTCTAACATCTTGATTATTTATTAATAACCCCACTTCTTCAAAAAAATATTTTGCAATATTTTCAGCTGTCGGATTGAGAACATCGAAAGGCTTAATTTCATTTAAATATTGATGATCCAATCTCTTTGCTACCACTTTGGTTTGTTTTTTAATTTCTCGAAAATCAATCGCAATACCTTTCTCATCAAGCTTATTTGAATAAACCATAACCTCTACACCCCAATTATGGCCATGAAGTCTTGAGCAGTTGCCAGGATAGTCACGCAAGGAATGAGCAGATGCGAAGTCTGTTACAATTTTTAGGACGAACATTTTCGGAAAAATTGATAAAAAGAAGAATTATACCCGTTCGTAAGTCGAAATTACACCTAGAATCATTAGGAGTTTAGTCTTCTGCCTCAATAAAGAGAATGTTTGTAACATAGCCTGGTCTCAGCTCTTTGCCTCGCCTTGCACGATGCCCAATAAAATGAATCCAGTCTTCAGGTTTATACAGTGTCTTTCTCTTTCCGTAATATACTCGCAACTTTTGCGTTTCTCTGAGCGCACAAAGACCGGTAATAATCTCTTTTCTAGAGTTCAAGTCCTTGGTAGGAATTTGAATCAATTTATTTCCCTTCCCTTTTGAAAGGACTGGTAATTCGGAGATAGGAAAAATCAGTAATCTACCACGATTAGTTGCAACCGCAACAAATTGATTTTCAATTTCATCAACCAATACTACTCTCATAACATTGGACTGATTAGGCAACGTAATAGCGTTCTTACCTGATTTTGTTTTAGATTTAAGATTGCCCAGATTTGATATAAATCCATATCCAGCGTCAGAAGCAAGCACGATAGCCTGCTGATCATCGCCCATCACGACATCTAAAAAATGTGCACCTATTGGTGGTGTTAGGCGTCCAGTGAGCGGTTCTCCTTGCCCTCTAGCACTTGGCAAACTGTTGGCTAGTAATGTATAGGATCGCCCTGAAGAATCAACAAAATATGCCATTTTATTGCTCCTACCCCTAGCGCTGGTAAGATAAGTATCGCCTGACTTATAGTTCAGTGTAGCGGGGTCAATTTCATGACCCTTGGCAGCCTTAATCCAGCCCATTTTACTTAGTACAACAGTGACATTTTCAGCTGGCAACATGTCATTATCATTAAAGGCTTGTGCACTTTCAACATTTGATACAATTTTGCAACGACGCTTATCTCCAAACTCTTCAATAATAACTTTTAACTCTTTTTTAATAAATGTTTTAAGGCGCCTCTCGCTTGAAAGAAGTAGCTCTATCTTTTCCCTTTCTTTGCCAAGTGATTGCTCTTCACCTTTAATTTTAATTTCCTCGAGTTTTGCTAGGTGACGTAACTTTAACTCCAAAATAGCCTCTGTCTGAATTTCACTCAATTTAAAGCGCTTCATTAGTACAGGCTTAGGCTTTTCTTGAGCACGAATAATTGCAATTACTTCATCAATATTCAGATAAGCTATCAACAGACCTTCTAGAATATGCAGTCTTTCAAGAATCTTGTCTAATCTATGCTGAAGTCGATTAACAACAACTTGCATTCTGAATTGTAGCCATTCTTTAATTAATGGAATGAGTGGCTTGACCTGTGGCTTCCCATCCAAGCCAATAACGTTCATATTAACGCGATAGTTTTTTTCCAGATCGGTTGTAGCAAAAAGGTGCAACATTAATTGCTCACAATCGACTCTGTTTGAGCGTGGTACGATAATAATTCTGGTCGGATTTTCATGGTCAGATTCATCACGTATATCGTCAACTAAGGGTAACTTTTTGTCGCGCATTTGAGAAGCGATTTGTGCCACAATTTTGGCTCCTGAAGTTTGATAAGGAAGCGCCTCGATGACAATATCGCCATCCTCTTTAATGTAGCTTGCTCGCATTTTAACTGATCCACTCCCTGCCTCATACATCTGAAAAAGATCCTCACTACTACTGATAATATTTGCACTTGTTGGATAGTCAGGAGCAGGAAGAATTTTCATCAAAGACTCTAGATCAGTCGATGGCTTCTCTAAAAGCAGAATAGAGGCTGCAACAACCTCTGTAATGTTATGTGGAGGCATATCTGTAGACATTCCGACCGCAATGCCAGAGGTTCCATTAAGTAAAAGATTGGGCACCTGGGCAGGCAATTGCTCAGGCTCTTTTATGGTGCCATCAAAATTATCAGTCCAGCTAATAGTTCCTTGATTGATCTCACTTAGGAGAAGGTCGGCATATGGGGAGAGCTTAGATTCAGTATAGCGCATAGCAGCAAATGACTTTGGATCATCAGGTGCACCCCAGTTTCCTTGTCCATCAATAAAGGGATATCTATAGGAGAAAGGTTGCGCCATAAGAACCATCGCTTCGTAGCATGCACTGTCTCCATGCGGATGAAATTTACCTAAAACATCACCGACTGTTCTTGCTGATTTTTTGAATTTTGCTGTAGACTTTAAACCCAGTTCACTCATGGCGAAAATTATGCGCCTCTGAACAGGTTTTAAGCCATCTCCAATAAATGGTAGAGCGCGGTCAAGGATGACATACATTGAGTAATCGAGATAGGCGCGTTCTGTATATTCTCCAACGCTTTGCTTTTCAAGACCAGTCTGGCTCATTGATTCCTTTTCGGTTCTAACTTGTTGTCACATACATTCGCAAGTATGTGGATTTTCGCTATTTTAATTTAACTTTACTACGACTTAGAGTTAATTAGTTATTATTGATATCAGCCTGGCGGCCAAGACATCTGACGACCACCTAAACAATGCAGATGAATATGATAAACGCTTTGACAGCCATCATTATTACAATTCATCACTAACCTATAACCTTGTTCAGAGAATCCTCTCTCTTTGGCAATTCTCGCCGCTATTAAACTCAATTTTCCTAATAATGCATCATCTTCAGCATCATTAGGTGTAGCTATATGTTCCTTGGGAATTACAAGAAAATGTTCTGGCGCTTGTGCATTAATATCTTCAAAAGCCACAACATTGTCATCTTCATAGAGCTTTTCGGTAGGGATATCGCCCTTAACAATTGCACAAAAGATACAGTTTTCCATTGATATCTATTATCTACTAGTTCTTTGTTTAGTGAAATATTTCTGCAACAATAGACCAGAAATAATCAACACAACACCAAAAACTGTCGAAGTCAGCACTACCTCACGCAGAACTAACTGTACAATCAGTAAGGCCAAAAATGGTGTAATAAATACCAAACTGCTAACCCTTGCAACACTCGACGAGAGTCTTAATGCTGACTGCCAAAGAACAAAAGTAATGCCCATCTCAAATAAGCCAATATAAGTGGCGCCAATAAGACCATTTACAGAAGGCATAATAAAACCAGAATCCAAATAAACCACAATAGCAATAAACGGCAAACTGAACAAAAAAATTAAAAACAAACTGACTACAGTGTCACTGTTATGTTTAGTGTTAAATAGCCAAAACAATGCCCAAATAACAGTCGTAATTAAAGCATAACTAACTCCTTTTATACTTTCAAATTCCAAGGCAAGAATATCACCCTTAGTGGCTATCAAAACAACACCGATATAACTCAAAATGATTGAAAGGAATTCCTTAAGTCTAATCTTTTGCTTAAGAATTGGGATGGACAAAATAACCATCATCACTACCCAACTGTAATTGATTGCCATCGCCTCTTGGGCAGGCAATAAGTCATAAGCATGAAGCAGAATAATATAATAGAGACAAGGATTAAGAATTCCCAGCAAGGAAAAACGTAAAAAGTCCTGCGCGCTAAATCGACTAATTAACTTTAACTTTCCTTGGAAAAGAAGGATAAAGAAGAGTACTATTACAGACACTAAGGTCGCGTAAAAGACCAGATGAACAGGACCTAAGTATTCCAATGAAAGTTTAAAGGCGGTAGCGATGGTTGACCAAAAAAAGATTGCGATACAGGCAAAAAGATAAGCTTTTTGTTGTCGACTTATATGGCCAATCATTGCAATTCAGCTCTAATCAACAAACTTGGTAAATACATAATTGACAATTCGCTTCTTCAGCAACATTGTATTTTGAAGAAAAGCGTTCTATGCAATGCCATAAATGTTTCTCCTCAAGTTCCACTATAGTTTTATCATAGGGTAAAAGATCCCATTCTTGTTCACGTACAGTAAAGACAATATAACCACCGGCCTTGGTAACTCGAATTAACTCAAAAAGAGCTTCCGGCCCTACATGTCCGCAAGTAAATGTTCCAGCACAAGCAATAGCGTCAAAAGCATTATCATCGAATTCAAGAGTCTTGGTTAAATCAGCCTGAAATAAAGATCGATAAATATTTTTTTTCAACGCCTGGTCCAGCATTGGCTGAGAAAAATCTATGCCTACGACATTGTTAAAATTTTCTTTGTGAAGTAATTCACCTACAAGCCCGGTACCACAACCAGCATCAAGTATTTTTGCCTTAGTGTTATGCAAATATTTAACTAACAAGTTTGTTGTGGTTGAATGTCCGACATACCCGATTGACTTAATCACATCTTGGTCATAATTTGGCGCCCAAACTTTATAAAGATCCTCCAGTTCTTCCTGACTAGAAGTGTGTAGTGCATTAAACACTGCGGGATGCATGTTTCCAGTATCTTTCAAAAAAATTCTCCAATAAACTGCTGCAATCAAATCACTCTGGGGGAAAACACGTCAACCAGATGGACTGATATCTTAACATACGCCAATGATAAAGCGATAAATTAACTAAAGAAGTATCGCTAAGCTTTTCTTATCAGGGCGTAACAGTAAAGAACTAGACCAATCCATACACCGGCAAATCCAATTAATTGGTCAATGTTTATTTGCTCGCCATAAAGCAAATAACCAACTAAAAACTGAATTGTAGGGGTAACAAAAAATAATATGCCTACTGTTGTCATAGGTAGAAGTTTTGCTCCAATAGTGAAAAGCGCTAAAGGAACAACAGTAACAAGACCTGCCAAGATTAATAATACATCTGTAGTTAAATTAATATTAAGAAATGAAACTTCTTGATAATAATACATCCATATTGTGAATACAAAGGCTACTGGTAAAAGTAATAAAGTTTCAATGTAAAGGCCCGGCACTGCCGAAGTAACCATTGCTTTTCTCGCAAGCCCGTAAAAAGCGAAACTAACTCCAAGAACAAAACCCAACCATGGAAAGGAGTCACTACTAAAGACATAATACAAAGCTCCCACTGATGCAAACAGAGCCGACCACTGCTTTAATCTGGAAATTCTTTCATGGAAAAAAATATAACCTCCTAACATACTTATTACCGGCGCTAGAAAGTAACCCATAGAGCCTTCAACTACTCGTCCAAGGTTCACGGCAACAATATAAGTCCCCCAATTAATAGTTATAAGAGTAGCTGTCAACAACAAGAAAAGTAACTCTTTTCGAGAAGTGATAGATTCCTTGAAATTATTATGCCAACTTGATTTCAAGTAGACGATTACAAAAAGAATAGGCACAGCCCAAACCACTCTGTGAAGTAGAACCTCCGAAGGGTTCACATGATTTAATAACGCCCAATAAATAGGAAATAAACCCCAAAGAAGATAACCCAATAAGATAAGCACGACACCTCTATTCATGAAAGCCTCCTGAGGAAAAAATCTCTCAGATTTAGAGATTTTGACTGTTCAGCTTAGTGATGGTAATAATCCCTTTCAGAACTAGAGTCATGGCTAGTTTCGCTATTTTCTTTAATTTGGGAATTAATTGAATGCAGGTTATCGTTGATATGAAAAATTACAATCATTAACTCACACGCCACTCTTGAGGTAAGGGCTCCGCCAACAACCCAAACTAGGCCACGAAAGAAATCACCCTCAAATATATCGCCAATCCCTTTTGTTATGAATGCGAACAAGAGTATCCAATAGAAAAAGGTAACCAACTTTGGTGTAACCATCTCGTCTAGATGAAAAACAGCCTGTTTATCTATCTTGTCATATGCAGACTTAGTTGACTTTTTAATGCTATCAAATATTTCATTACTACTCATTTCCAATCCTTATCATAATCACTCGCCAACTATTATAATACCTTTGAAATTTAAGGTTGTATATTCATACTTTACTAGAAAAAATAATTTAATAATCTTAAAACAAAAAAAAGCCCATCCAAGATGGGCTTTTTCATAGAAATTTAGTGCTTATTATTTATGGATTTTTACGTCAGTAAAGACACCACCAATAACTTCACGCTCTGCATATGAGCCGTTAGCTGTACCACCTGCATCTAACTCAACGCCAGTAGCACCGACATAGTCGACAACTAGGCCACCTGAGATATATTTCAAGCATGTACCCAAGTCACCAGCATCACATGGAATTCCTGGCGCATTCGCTACATTCAGCACTTGCGCTTGAATAGCAGCTCTATCAGTTGAACCTGCAGCCTGCGAAGCAAGAATAATCAAAGCCATCGCATCATAAGATTCAGCAGAAAATACACCAGAACCATCAACACCGCCTGCTTCAGCTACTGCCTTCCAGTTAGCGCCAAGAGTAGCGTCTGGAGATGGCATAGTACCCCATGACCCATCTGCAACAGCTTCTGAAGTTAATTCACTAATCATACCGTCACCAAAGACGTAATCAGTAAACGCACCTGTATCTTCTGAAGCAGCAATAATTCCTCTACCGCCAGTATTAGCATAACCAAGAACTGCAAGAGTAGTAGAACCACCTGCAGACAATGCAGCTACGTCAGCAGAATAGTCTGCTTTGTCGTCATCATGTCCAGCCAAAACAGTAACTGTACCACCTGCAGCTTCATAAGCAGTTACGAATGCATCTGCTAATCCCTTACCGTAGTCACTATTTGAATGCGTTACAGCCATGTCAGTTTGTCCCCTAGAAATTGCAATATCTGCAAGTACTGGGCCCTGTCTTGCATCTGAAGGCGCTGTTCTAAAGAACCATCCACCGTCTTCTAGGGTAGTCAAAGCAGGTGAAGTAGCTGACGGTGAAATTGCAACTACACCATTAGGTACTAGCACATTGGTTATAACTGCACCAGTATTACCTGAGCAGTTAGGACCCATAATAGCCATAACATTATCATCATTAATCATTTTTTCAGCCTGCGCAATTGCAACAGCCGGATCAATGCACACTGAGTCGCCCTGAACAACAGCAATGGTACCTTGAAGGTACCTACCAGAAGCATTTGCTTCTGTGACTGCTAGATTAGCGCCACCGGACATAGGTCCTATCATAGATTCGAGCGGCCCTGTAAATCCTTGTAGCTCACCAACATTGACAGTAGCACCATAAGATACAGTTGTCATTGTAGCTGACAGTAATAAGCCAGCCGTTGTTTTAATATAATTTCTCATTTTCTCTCCTGTTTATAAAAAAAGATTCCCAATACTCAATGGTGTCCATTAAAGCATATTTCACAAGGGATCCGGGTTAATGATAAACATTTTCTTGGGTTTTGTGTAAAAAAATATTTGAAAAAAAATAAAAAACTTATCTAGAACTATTTTTATTAACAATTATCTTTGATTAATTAAAGTTCTTTGTTTTTTTCCGGCAGGATGCCGCCAGGCGAAAATCTCATTATCAAAAGCAATATAGTTCCCATAAAGACAAGTCTAAGGTAGTGGACCCGATCCTCAATGAATTCTAGTGGTGCACTTCCTTCCTGCATACTATTGCCAAGCATTTCAACAACCCAAAGCCCCATTGGACCAGACTGAATCCATATAAACCAGATTATAAATGCACCCAAAACAGATCCCATATTATTACCTGAGCCTCCAAGAATAACCATAACCCATATCAAAAAAGTAAATCTGAGGGGCTGGTAAGCAGTAGGAATAAATATTCCATCATAGGTTACTAATAAAGCACCAGCAACACCAACTATAGCAGACCCTATTACAAAAATTTGTAGATGTTGACGAGTGATGTTTTTGCCCATCGCAGAGGCAGCCACTTCATTGTCTCGAATTGCTCTTACTTTTCTGCCCCAGGGTGAATTTAAAGCAAGATTTGAAAGAATAATAAAAGCAACTAAAATTGCAATAAATAGGCCTGAGTAACAAAGTTTAACAAATACGACAGCTGCCTCTCGAACATAATCACCTAATTTTACAATTTGCTCTGACTGAGTAAGCAATTGAAGCTCTGATTTATGAATCCAGGCGACTAAATTTTGTAGCCATTCAGACTTTTGCATATCAACTTCATAAGGAACAGGCCTTGGAAGGCCATAAACATTTTTCAGACCTCGAACAAGCCAGTCTTCATTCTTAAAGACATACAAAATAATTTCAGAAATACCCAAAGTTGCGATTGCAAGATAATCTGTCCTTAGGCCTAAAGTTATCTTGCCAATCCACCATGCTGCTCCAGCTGCAGCCAATCCTCCTACTACCCATGAAAAAGCTACAGGAAGTCCAAAACCACCTAAATAGCCTGTAATTGCAGGATCTACTTTTTCAATTACATCTGCAGCTTCAGAAAAATAATGCCTCGTAAATAGATAACCAATAACTACTATTGAGGCTATTAACCATTTATTAAAGCCTTTCTTATTAAGCACTACTCCAGTGACAATAGTTATAGCGCCAAGAGCTAGGGCAAATAACATTTTCAAACCACCCACATCAATAGCTTCGGTAACAGGCTGCTGAGCTATCAAAACTACGCTAACGCCACCCAGAGCAGCAAAACCCATAATTCCAACATTCATTAAACCTGCATAACCCCATTGAATATTTACGCCCAGAGCCATAATAGCTGAAATTAGAGATAAGTTTACGATGCCAAGTACCAAAGCCCATGATTGGTTTAACCCAACAAATAAAAGCACTAAGCCCATAATTGCAAAACAAATTATTGCTTTATAGGACTGCCATAAATTATTAAAATTACTCATATCACCTTGCCTTTAAATAATCCTGTAGGCCTAATTAAGAGAACAGTTACCAAAATAACAAAAGATATTGCATATTTATACTCAGTTCCAATAAGCTGAACTAAGGAGTTCGGATGCATAGAAAGTGGTAGCAAGTATATTAAGAATTTCTTGTATGCATAAGTGAGCAGTATTTCTGAAAAAGCCACCAAAAAAGCGCCTGCAATTGCGCCGATAGGTGACCCAATACCACCCACAATCACCGAGGCAAAAATTGGTAAAAGCAATAAATGGTATTGTTGAGGTGCAAAGCCTTTATCTAGGCCGTAGAGTGTTCCAGCAATCGTTGTAAAAAGAGCGACCAGTAACCATGTAATTTTAACTACCCTGTCTGGATCAATACCAGAGAGAAGAGCTAATTCTTTATTATCTGAATAAGCGCGCATGGCTTTTCCAGTTTTAGTTTTTTGTAAAAAATAGAATAGAAAGGCAACAAGTAACATAGCAAGAGTTATGGTTAAAAATTGAGATGTTTTGAATGCAATTCCCTGCTCAAGTCCAGTAAACGCCTTAAACTCTCTGACAGAAAAAATAAATCTCTCCCCGTCTTCAAACCTTTGAGCAGAAGCACCTAATACAAACCTAACGATACCTCCAGTAACAAACATAATGCCTATTGATGCTGTAATACCAACAATATTCTGTTTAACCTTTATTCTGCGATAGTGCCTGTAAACCAATCTATCCATTGTGAGTAAATAAATTGACATGCCTATTAAGGCCATTGGAATTGCTAAAAGAGCAGTTGGCACACCAGTTATTGTCCACCCTCTACTAATCATATAGCCACTAATTAATATAACAAGCATCGTTCCAAAGGCCATACTGTCACCCTGAGCAAAATTGGAAAACCTCAAAATTGAATAAACTAAAGTTACCGCTAAAGCTCCTAAAGCTAATTGAGAACCATAAGATAGCGCAGGAAGAATTACAAAGTTAGTTAGTAATGCGAAGGCGTTAATGATATCAATTGAGTCTGACATTTACCCTCCTAGAAACTTCTTTCGAACTTCACGATCATTTATGAGTTCTTTCCCTGTTCCTGTATGCTCATTTCGTCCAGAAACTAAAACGTAACCCTTATCAGCTATATTGAGAGCCTGCTGAGCGTTTTGTTCAACCATAAGAACTGCCATACCAGCATTTCTGACATCTAAAATATTAGAAAAAATTTCATCCATAACAATTGGAGAAACTCCTGCAGTAGGCTCATCTAGAAGCATTACCGAAGGCTTGGTCATCATTGCCCGTCCAAAAGCGACCTGTTGTCTTTGGCCGCCAGAAAGCTCTTCTGCAAGTTGTTTGCGCTTTTCATGAAGGATCGGGAAAAGAGAATACACCTCTTCAATTGTTTTGCTAATATCGTCTTTCCTAATAAACCCACCCATTTGAAGATTTTCTTCTACTGTCATTGATGGAAACACGTTTTTTGACTGAGGAACAAAAGCCAAGCCTAGACTAATTCTGTCCTGAGTAGAAAGCCTTGAAATATCATTTCCATCTAGTGTCACTGATCCTGATGTTGCATTCAGCATACCCAAAAGGACTCTCATTACGGTAGATTTTCCAGCACCATTTGGTCCTACAATTACCGCCAACTCACCTTTCTCAACTTCAACAGAGCATTCGTGTAATATAGGTACTACACCATAAGAGGCAACTAGATTATTCCCTTCAAGATAAGCCATTATGCCGAAACCTCGGTTCTCAAACCTTTGCCTAAATAGGCATCGATTACTGCATCACTGCTCTTAATTTCATCTGGAGTTCCTATGGTCAGAATTTGACCTTCGGCTAGAACAACGACTGGGTTGCACAACCTGGAAATAAAATCCATATCATGCTCAATCATACAAAAGGTATATCCTCTTTCTGAGTTGAGTCGCAAAATAGCATCTCCAATCTGCTTCAACAATGTACGATTCACTCCAGCGCCTACTTCATCTAAAAGAACTACCTTCGCATCAACCATCATTGTACGAGCCAACTCAAGCAATTTTTTCTGACCTCCAGAAAGGTTTCCTGCTCTTTCATTTTTTAAATGGCTAATACTTAGAAAATCAATGACATCCTCTGCCTTTTCTTGTAGTTTTTTTTCTTCTTCTTGGATTTGTTTACGCTTGAGCCAGGTGTTTATCAAATGCTCACCTGACTGATTGGCAGGAACCATCATTAAATTCTCTAACACAGTCAAGGTAGGAAATTCATGTGCAATCTGAAATGTCCTAAGTAGGCCTTTATGGAAGAGCTGGTGTGATGTTAGTTCGGTTACATCTTCACCATCAAGAATGATTTCTCCTTCGGTTGGCTGGTACAG
>Ga0208896_1000834_pt1 | contig 16071 bp, 13 predicted proteins | sample ETNtaG_27_FD_185778 | JGI IMG/M metagenome (GOLD analysis project Ga0208896, IMG submission 185778) | Marine microbial and viral communities from oxygen minimum zone, Eastern Pacific Ocean - ETNP201406SV63 (SPAdes) (version 2) | ecosystem: Environmental > Aquatic > Marine > Oceanic ... | reverse complement strand
CTGTAAATCATCCGGGCTGATGACAAAGGTATATTGGAGCACCCGCAGCGCATGGGCCATGAGGTCTTCCATCGTAATGGGTAATACCACCTCAAAATCATCACTAATATTTTCCGGGTGTTTTGCAACATAGTCATTGACACCTACAATATAACTTTCCAACATGGACTTGTTGGGATTAATCTGTTCATCAGCCCATTGTTTAGCCCGCGCCGGAACACCATTGGTCCACATCCATTTATCACTGTTTAAAAAATTCTCTCCCCAGTATTCAGCGCCGCGGCCGCGGGCCTGGCCGTACAAACGCAATAAAAGGTTTCCATGTGCGTGTGCCTGGGCCCAGCCGTAGGCATAAAAAAGATCGTCAGGATTTTGGGAATAAATATGGGGAATACCGTATTGATCCCATAGGATTTCTACATCTCGCTGTGGATCTCCACACGAAATGAAAATAAAGATTAGAGAAATGATTAATAAAGAAATTCGCACTACAATCGATAAATAATTACTGTGAATATAAAAAAACCAATTAAGATATCGATTATATTTTTTCCTAACGAATCCAAGCTTCTTTATGACAATTGATTAAAGAAATGGTTGTCAATTATTTGAAACAAAAGAAGAAAAGCTTGAGATTCCAGACAACAGTTTGATTATCTGGCATATAATATATTTTTAAAAAGAAATATTGAGTGAATATCCGCCAACTGTGTGCAAAATACCAAAATCCCGGAGAACATAATCAAGTTGAATTTGTGGACCGCGAGGAATTTTATAATTCAATCCGGCTCCAAACGTAAACTGGTTATTTATTTCTTCTGATGTGGCCTGCTCATCTAAAAATATGTAAGATTGGCCGGCTCTAATAGATCCGATGCCCATGAAAGTATATTCTAAACCTAAATTCAAATATTCATAATTATTGTTAGGATGAATTGCATCACCGGCGAGCGTCAGCTTATGAATCTTATCATCTATTACATCTTTACTGATTCCTGCCCTGAATACCAATGGCAACGGCCAGCCCTGTGTATCTAAATGTGAGTCAATTTTATCATTATTACCAAAGATGGTTTCATCAATATCGAAATCTCTTTCTGTATCATACCCCTCTAACTTCATTTTGCTGCCAAAATTGGATATACTCATACCAATTCGGATACCTTTATTTTTTGTCACAAATAAACAACCAACATCTGCTGCGATAACATTGGCATTCATATGCCATATCTTTTCCTGGACTAATTTGATGTTCAATCCAAAAGAGAACCTGTCAGTGAGCTTCCTGGCGTAGGTTGTGGCCAGCGCCAGATTACTAACCTCAAACAATTCACCGGTTCCTTCTGGAACCTGCAAGGTACGAACTTTCATTTCTCCCATCGTAACAGAGGTAATGGACAATCCCAGGGTTCCCATGCGGCCCAAGGGAACCACTGCAGCGCCATGAGTAAAATCTATATCCACAAACCACGGGGCATAATAAAAATGAGTGACAGGTCGCATAATATTAGTTATTCCGGCCGGATTCCAGTATAACGCTGTGGCATCATTGGCTACAGCAGTGAACGCGCCGCCCATAGCCAAAGAGCGCGCACCTATACCAATGTCTAGAAAAGACGCGGCTGTTGTGCCCACATTGCTCTGCCCCACCAATAATGTGGACAGCAGTAATGTCATCATGCTTGTACGGAATTTTTTCATTTGATCAACGCAAATTTTCCTGTGAACTCACCGATATCTTCTGCCTCAACATGGTAGATGTACAATCCATGGGCAAGTTCCAGGCCATCCTTGGAAAGCATGTTCCATGAATAGGTACCGTTCTCATTAATACTTTGATGTTTTATTGTATTGACAAGATACCCATTCAAGGTGAATATTTTGATAGTGCACTCTGAAGGCAGATTAATAAAATCAAGTTTTCTTTCTCCGCGACCAGATTCAAGAGTAAGCCTTGGCTCCCAAGCTGCTGCAACTACATATGGATTAGGAACTACAGCAATATCCTGCAACTCATCTTCAGCTAATGAATCGCTGATTCTCGAAGAAATAGTGGTGAAATGATATTTATCATCTTCAGCAAAAGGAATATTGATAGTGATCCTAAAAACATCGCCTTTTTCAACATCTTCAATCTCATCGAACGCTGTATCAATAACAGTCGTATCTCCTAGGTCAATAATAGTTGTAACATTTGTATAAGGATCAAACACAACAAACATATATGGAGTTATCATACCTTCATAGGGCATGATCAATATAGGTTCTTCTCTATCCCATTCATTATCACCGTCCTGATCAAAAACGAGAAAGTCCATGGTATCACCATGAGTAACGTTTTCTATAAAAAACGGAGCGGCTACATTGTCATTATCTGCATTAACAGAATCTCCGATATCTCCCTCAAAAGTAATTTCGAAATCAGCAGGAAAAACGCGAGAAGCAACGATCTCCCATGCATAATTACTATTGCCAATGATAAATCCCGATTGATCATTGTTCACACCTAGAGGAGCATTAGTTAGTTTTACCTGCATGCCATCAAAAATTTTATTATCATTTTCGCCATCTAAATATTTACTCTGATAAATTGGATAGTATTTATAGGAAGCAGCATATTGAACCCCTTCGGAAATGATACTCAGTGAATCGATGGCAAGAATTCCGCTCTCATAGTCAGCACTAAAATCAACCGTATCAGAATATTCAACCGAGCCGTCCTCATTTGTCAGCACAAAAGAGACCGAATCAATATTGCTATATTCCAAACTGGCTATACCACCTAGAAACACAACGTTCTCTATCTTCTCTTCTTCATCTCTAATATTATATTGTATCTTGGGCTCTGTCTCGTTCTCTTCGAATTCTATAGTATATGTTTTGTTATCAGGAATATCTTCAAAGATGATTGTTTCCAACTCGATGATACCGGTAGATGATCCAGCTTCGTGCACCACAATACTGCTGCCATCCTCATTTGTATTTGGTGGTATATATCCTGCGACTGGTGCTGTTGGCAAAGCAATGCCGGCATTCTCACTCAAGTTGACCACATACCCTTTGCGATCCAGATCAACAATGATAGAACATTCTGATGGAGCGATGGGTAATAGATTTTCAGCTTCACTAAAACCTAAATCATAGAAGTCCAGATCGTAACCTTTATCAAATGCAGTTACAGCATAATAATATTTTTGACCATTGATGAGGTTCGAATCCACATAAAGATATTCTAAACCTGAATCCGTGCCCATGTCGAACTGCACACCGTTATATCCTATTGGATGAGGACCTTTAAGACTATCAGCTATGTCAAATACTGCCAGCGGTTTTTTAAATGTGATATTTCCGTATGTATCAGTAACAACGTACGCATCAATGAACCCAGGGTCTGTACTGCGATAAATCCGGTATCCCTCAAAGTCTCTACCATAGATGGGATCCAGAGAATTTTCAGCTTTACTATCCCATGAGAGAATTACCTTTTTGTTACCGGAGGTTACATTCACTGTCGGCTTGATCGGCGGCTTGGCAAAGTTATAGTCATTATCATAGATATTCTGCATGGTGACAGTGTTGCGTAAAATGTCATCAAAATCATTACCGAAGACCATGGCCACAGCAAATTTCTTTTGCTCACCCGGATCCAATGAAATAAAAGCAGATCCATAGAGATATGTTTGATCAATATTTTGTGAAGGAACATCAAATTGTCCGGGCTGCATCTGGCTCCACATGACCTCATCGTTATGCGGTTGAATGCTGGGGTATGGTGCAGAATAAAAACTGGTTAAACCGATCTGGTCAGACTCATCATTATCTGTAATCTCAAAATTAGGTTCACCCAGATCGGGGATGCCATTACCTTCACTACCATCTGCATCAGGACCGGGATACTCATAATGATATTCGCCTAAACCATCGGCACCGATATCATCTCTTTCTGCCAGCCAGTCAGCATCATTATCAATACCGTCAAACTGACTTTCATCCACCATGCCATCACCGTCATTATCAATACCGTCATTTGGATTGCCCGGAGATTCTAGGAAGCTCCAGCCAAAGTAAACTGGATCAAAACCACCATAGTCAGTACTCCAGCCATCATGGTCCCATTGGTAAACAATATCATTATCTATATCAAACCAGGCATCATCATCGCTGAAACTACTGGGACCGCCTACGTCGGCATCGCCGTACATGCCAAAAATCACACTGTCTAAGGTTGAGGTGCCTACATTTTCGATCCAGTAAGTAAAAATGATTATATCTTCAGCTGCCGGATGATTCCACTGATATCCGCGTACTTGCAGCTCAACCCCAAGTCCACTTCTTCGTTCAGGTTGACCTGCGTCCGTAGAGTCTGGATAGTAATCAAATTCGTCGTTGTAGTAATCATCCATGACGTAGAATGTTTCCTGATCAGCTCTCACATATTTTCCATATTGACCGTTCCAAAAACCATTCCAATCATCATCTTTATCCGGCCATGATTCAGGCCAGGAATCTTCATTGCTAGTCAGGGCTAATATTTCCTGGTTCGGGTTCGCATAGCCTGTCAATGGCTCAAACCCCCACTGGTAACCTTCGGGTGAATTATCTGACAATCCTTTTGGCCCATCAGAAACGATGTGCACGCGATAGCCATTTTCATCAATGACGCTGGCAGCAATAACTGGCGTAAACTCATAAAAATAAGAGTGAGATGTTCCGTAGGGATAAACACCAGAAACATTGTTGCTTAAGTCACCGATCATGCCATAATTATAAATCCTGCATAAAACGCGGTTGCCGTTATGATCAGCATATTTGCGGTCAGTAACGTCCATGAGTGCATCCATTTTTGCTCTGTGCTCCATCACACTATTACCGTACTTGGATGGAACCTGTCCCAAAGCAACGCTCAAAATAGAAACAATGATCAAGAATTTTTTCATACTAGAAGCTGACACTCATGCCGAATTTGATTTGACGGGGGCTGGAAAAGTCTGCTGGGCTCATGAGGTATTGATCGAGTGTATTAAGACCTCGTCCACTGACCTGTGGGGTATATGTTGGGACTAAAGTATACGTTGAACGGCCTGTATCGCTAAACACATATAGCTCATTACGAATATCAAATAAATTATAAATATTCAAATGCAGAGCGAACCGAATACCGCTTATATTAAAATTATAATAGCTGCGCAAATCTACTTTCATCGTACTGGGCTTGCGGGCATTATTCTCAAATGATGTGCGCACACCTGCAAATTGAGCAGTATACGGCAGCCCGCTGCCGTAGCTATAGATCAGACTGATACCAGAATTTTTTAACGGATGATATGTCAAGGTTGCATTCAATGTATGGCGCTGGTCCCAATCTAATGGCACAAGCATTTTTTCAGATTCTACGTTTGACTGCTCATCCACGAATGCCGCTGCAGGATCCGAGGCATTTCCTTCAGAGATTGAAAAAGTATAATCAATATTGCCGGAAACATTCCCGGTGGGTCTTTTTGAGAGGGCCAGTGTTATTCCTTTAGAATTAGCGTAGTCTTTGTTGATGTAGAGCCCATATTTATCACCGCCAACGAAAGAGTTGACAATTTTCGTAGTGTTCAGATTTCTGATATCTTTATAGTAGCCGGTAACTTCAATACCAATATCGTTACCTATCTGTTGGGAGAAACCGATCTCATACTGGGTCGTGCGCTCGGGCTCGATATCAGCGTTACCCATGGTCGCAGATGCTCCGCTGCCTGGTATTACCTCAAACTCTGGATTTGTGTATATGTAACTGTATGTAGGCATCTGGAAAAAATGTCCGTAAGAAAAATGTAAAAATCCTGTATCAGTTATGGGAAATGCTAGGGCAAAACGTGGGCTAAATTGAGTTTTTGGCTGCACTTTTTTATACCAAGGATCACCGAAAGCATTACTGGCTAACCTGTCATCAACAGTTTTCATCGAATCGTTGATAAATCCAGACCACATTTCTTCTTCAGATATTTCATAGTCACCGTCCAGGTCAAAGAAAATATTGATTGGTTTTACTGGATCATTAATGTTGGGGTCAGAACCATCATTTAGTGTTTTCCAATCAGGATCAAAATAATCCCAGCGCAGGCCAACGTTCATAACCAGGTCATCAAACTCAATCTTATCCTGCAGATAGGCAGCATATTCTACAGGATTACGTCCCTCTGTCCCATAAGTATTATGATTTATACCATTGACACTGGGAACATTCGGTTGGTTACGATAGTCATTGTAGATAATTGTAACATCTTGCAGTTCCATTTGCGTAAGTCGGCTTTCCAGACCTGCCTTTACAAGATGAAACTGATTTAGCTGACTGGTACCTTCAACTTTATACGTTGTGATCGTGGATGTTCGATCATAGAAGCCCATGCTCTCGCCACCAAGTAAATAATTGTTGCCAGGTGACAAATTTCCAACATTGGGGTTCACATTATATAAATCCGCATCTAAAACCCAGGAAGTATCATAAAATGTATAATCACCCCAAGTGAATGTATCTATTACTGCTACTTCTTGATCCAGTTGAAAATCGGGGTCATCACTTAAATGGCTCTTATAATTTTTTGTCGACTGTGAAACCATTGCATTGAAAAATGTGGTAGCATTTAAACTATAGTCCAGCCTAAAACTGTGATTCATCTGATTAGTAAAGCTGTGCGAACGTCCATCCGGGTTCCATAAATAAGCTTTTGAATAGCCTTGAGAAACAGTCCTGCTGCCCATAAAATTGTAAGCCAGTTTTATCAGCGGTGATACGCGCCAGGAAAACTTGACCTGACCTGTTATCTGTTTAGACCAGTTCAGCCTTACCAAAGCTGAGTCTGGAGGAGCATCTCCAACCTGATCCCAATAACCACCGACTGTATCATCGGCAGCTGACATTAGATCATAATCATTGGTTAAAGGATTCCACACATGTGAGGTGGGAACAAACAATCGCTGGCCAAATAGATATCCGCTATTTTCTTTGATCCTTCCTGAAGAAAAAACAGATAGTTTTCCTGGTAAAATTGGACCGCTGAAACTACCCTGTATATCTTTTATTGTTGTTGGCTCAAATGAGTCCAAATGAGGAAATAAATTCATCGTTGAATCCTTGACAAGGCTACCATCGTCACGTAAAAGATCCACTATCATCTCTGTACCATCAGTAAAATAACTGCCGCCATTTGCAGAAACATTCCCATTATATCTGTTAAAATCACCATCCTTGGTCACAATGTTAATGATGCCTGACATGGCTTGACCATATTCAGCATTGAATGTGCCACTAATAAATTGAAGTTCCTGAATGGCATTGTTCTCGATCTCCACAGCCATATCGGCATTAAAAGGATCAGTAACAGTGATGCCATCAATCATATAAGCGATCTCACCGCCGCGGCCGCCGCGGACATGCATATCACCACCCGATTCTACCACACCGGCCTGCAGGGCAATAATATCTTCAAATTCCTCAACAGGCAGCATTTCGAATTCATCACTGCTAATACTTGCCTGTGAATAGGTTACATCTACCTGTACCATGGGCCGTTCAGCTGTTACGTCAACTGCTTCCATACCGATGACACCCTCATTCAATTCAGCATCAATCGTCGTGGTCAAGTCAACAAATACGCGAACGTCACGCATAATGACATCCTGATAACCAATCATGGTATAACGAATATCGTATTTTTTAGGAGGTATTTGCAGGATGACATATCTGCCTTCGATATCAGTTGCCGTACCCATACCAATACCTTCGAGTATGACGTTGGCGCCAATGAGGGGTTCGCCAGTTACTTTGCTTGTAACTCGGCCAACCAGTTTACCTGTAGTACCAGCTAGAGATATTTGTGCTGCAAAACAAAACAGGATTATTTTGCTAATAATTTTAGATTGATCCGTCATATAATAGAGAAAATTATGGCTCGGAATATATTATGGCAGATATTTACAGACAAACGGCTTTTATAATTACAAAAGTCTGATTATGGTTATAGATATATTAAAAATTATATTCATTTTCATCTGGAAAAATGACAACTTTTAAAAAAATGACACTGGGTATTTTAATCAATAATAAATCATCCATTTCAACAATATAATAGCGTCCATCCGGTAATTCATATTCTCCCATGACAGTTCCATGTTTTTCAGAAAGTTCCTCCCACATATACTGCCGCCTGCCACTGAGTGATGATGAGGTATAATCTCTGTCGTTTCCAATAATGCGTATGACTTTACCATCATACAGAGGATAATCTTCAGATACAATTTTGACATCTTCTGGTAAATTTGTATCAGATATAAAATAAGAGGTGCAGGAAAACATTAAAGTGAATAAAAGTAAGATGAGTCTTTTCATTATAAAGTTTTTTCAGAGAACACACTCTTTTCGAGCCATGTGTTAAACTGATCCATCTTTTGCGAATATACTAAACACGTTATTTCATCATCTTTCTTTAATTCTGTTAAATGACCCAAGGGTATGGTTTTGGTACTGCGGGTAGACGTTAATGGAATCACAATTCCTTCAGTTTCCTTGCCAAATACATTATCGGCAGATACTACATCTTCTGATTGGCAAATTAATGAAATTGTTTCCACTTGATCACGGCGAATCCAGACAGACCATTTTTCCAAATCCCGGGCACGGCTGAAAGGAATATTACCGCCTACTTCAGCTACCATATCTGCTGTTACACCTTCATCATCCCGTTTAATGCTGATATACGTTTCAGGTACTTTTCCTTCTTCTTTGACCCGTTGAGCAAAAAGCATATTTACTTCTTCATTTTCGGAAAGTCCAATAGCACCTTTACGAATATCAATTTCAGCCCGCAATAATATATGTTCTTCTAGACCATTTCCGTATATCACTTTAAGATCATCTTTTTCTGCCAGCCGGCATAAACTGGGATTGGTATCAATAATCACCACATCTTCTCCCCCACTCTGCAGAGCTGTAGCCAATCTCCGCCCTACAGCGTTGGCACCCAAAATCACCCAACCATACTCGCTTTGACGTTTTAAACCCAAGAGTTTGGCTACGAATCCGCCGGTTAACCCTGCTGATAAAACGGTAACCGCGATCAATAGAAAGACCATAGCCCGTAATTGAGATCCGTCTATGCCGTGTTTTTCCAGTTCAATTGCAAAATAAGACGCCACAGCTGCCGCTACAATTCCCCGGGGTGCAATCCATGCCAGCAATGTTTTCTGCTTAATTGTAAGCTTAGAATTAACCGTGCCGGTAAATATGTTTAATGGGCGAATGACAAACATCAGAATTAAAACAGTATAGATACCTCCCCAGCCCAAAGACCATACAGCGCTCATGCGGACATCGGCAGCCAATAGAATGAACAGCATGCCGATGAGCATCACCGTCATCTGCTCCTTGAATTCCATCAATTCCCGGCGCACGATTGTTTTGCGGTTGCCTACAACCATACCGGCGATGGTTACGGCTACAATACCGCTTTCATGGCTTAATACATTGGAAATCTGGAACAGTGCGAATACCAGGGAAAGAGTGAATACATTTTCCAAACCCTCCGGAACCAGCTTGCGTATGCTCAACAGCCAAGCCATGATAAATCCGCCGATGATGCCAATCAAACCGCCAATAAAAAGACGGCCCAAAATAATAAAGGGGCTTGCAAAAAATGTAAATCCGGATGGACTCACAACTACTTCCAAAGCTACAACAGCGACAATAGCACCAATAGCATCCAATAAAATTCCTTCCGCTTCCAAAACGGTGGCTACAGATTGGCGGAGTTTGATACGGCGCAGCAGCGGTGTTATAACCGTTGGACCTGTTACAATTACTAAAATTCCGAATAAAATCGCAGTGTTCCAGTCCCAATGCAGGAAAACCTTTGCTGTTAATGTACCACCAATTGCGGTCACTAAGGCTCCAATGGAAATGAGTTGGCGAATGGTCCGTCCCTCCTGGCGCAACCGGGCAAGGCGCAGGTTCATTCCTCCTTCAAATAGAATCACTGCTACTGCAAATCCTACGAGCATAGGTAGAGCTTCACCCAACAATTCAGGGCGAATAATATTCAAACCATCGGGTCCCATCAAGACACCCACAGCTAACAATAAAACAATACCCGGGATTTTTATATGTCGAGCTATCGTTTGGGCAATCATACCCATAGCGAGTGCAATAGCAATGGTAAATGCAGGTGAATTCATTATTTATTATTGGATAAGTAGAAAAATGTGCGCTGTCTCACGGGAGGGAATATACTGTATATGTTACTATAACATCGAGGGCGACGTTGCGGAGTCCCATTCAAACTGGTTTAGGATAAAGATTATGAAACGACCTAATTCCGAATTTTAATCTTTAGCCCTCTCCATCTCAAGTAACCGGGGCATTATAAAATTATTTTCTATTCTCCATTAATAAATTTTTTAATTAATTTTGAGTAACGATATAAACTATAAGGAGAATTAATATGCCTATTACTACAATTAAAATTGTCCGAGGCGTTTTCAGCGAGGAGCAGAAATCTGAAATGATTCAAAAGGTTACCGAGGCTATGGTCGAAGTAACCGGTGAAGAAAAACGTAACGGCAACTGGGTTATCATCGAAGAAACAAATCCTGGAGAATGGGCAATCGGAGGTAAACCCGTCGGCCTCCCAAAGGGATAGGATGAAATAAAAATGGGGGCAGTAATTAAATCGCCCCCAAAAAGGGTATTACACAGGTATTACAATCCCCTGTCAAAACATGGCATATTTTGGCATTATTTGGCAAAGTGAGGGATAAGAAAAAACCCCCTAAAAAAGGGGGTTTCTCGACGAGTACCCGGGGCCGGACTCGAACCGGCACGGCTTTACAGCCAATGGATTTTAAGTCCATAGTGTCTACCAATTCCACCACCCGGGCAGCTGGAGGCGTCGATCGGATTCGAACCGATGAATGACAGTTTTGCAAACTGCTCCCTTAGACCACTTGGGTACGACGCCATAATTCTAATTTATTTTGAAAAAAAGCCCACGAATTTAAAGAGCATTTTTACACAAATCTGAATAATAATTCACGAATTGCTTCCACTTTTATTTCCAATGCACGGATGACTTGATTTTGCAGCCATAATTGCACCGATAGCGATAAAAAGCCGGCAATCATAATGATGTACAAATACTTGATGTGTTTTTCCATGAAAGCTCCTTTAGGTTAATATATCTTTAGTGTAGTTTACGATATGGATTTGGTCAAATTAAACATGTATCAGCGCCTCCGGGATTTTGAAGTTCCTTCATCTATATTAGACGAAATATTTGCAAATGAAGGAGATTTAGAGGTCCTTGAATCCAATTGGAAAGAACTGGAAAATAACGGTATGAGTGGCGACGAGATTGCTGCTGAAATTGCTAAAATGATTTTTGAACAGCTCGATATTTCTCCTGATCAATTCACAGAAGAAAATGAATAAAAAGTAACCCTGCTCTTTTCTTTCTTTTCAGGTAATATTAAAACCTTTTGTTTTTGGTTCTTCTTTAGCTCCCGCAACACAGCCTGGCCAGCATTCAAAAGTTTCTTTTCTAAAACAGGAGCATTAATTAAAACCGAATACAGTTTATCATTCTCGTTACGAATTGCCTGCAAACCATAAGCTCGGGGAACATCCATCATATAATATTCATGATCGGACTTAATCACCCATTCAGTTCGGGTGCAAAGTAAATTATAACGCTCCATAATATCCTGATTAAATATAGTGTCCTTAGCGGATACGCTTACGGCTAAAATAGATAATATAATCAGAATTCTTTTCATTCAACTCCCATGCTTCTCATAAATGCATCAGAATTTGATTCCCTGCCGAGAAATTCTTTAACAAGTGATAGAGGTTCTTCCGTTCCGCCTTTTTCCAAGATAATTTTTCGGTAACGCATACCCTGTTCCTCATTCATGATTCCTTTTTCTTCAAAAATGGAAAACATATCTTGAGCATACACTTCAGACCATTTATAGCCGTAATAAGCAGCACCATAGCCATTCAAATGTCCAAATGCCGCTTCCATATGCGTCCCTTCCTGGTAAGGATAAAATGTAATTTCATTTTGTAGCTTTGTAACTATATCGGTGGTTGATTTATCACCATCGGGATTATAACCGTCATGAAGTGTAAAGTCCAAAACACCGTAATATACTTGCTGAAGTGCTTTGGTTCCGGAATTCACATTTTTCGCGGCGATCATTTTATCCAAAAGTTCATCAGGGATGACTGCACCAGTTTCATAATGCTTTGCAAAAAGAGATAATGATTCTTTCTGCCAGATCCAATTTTCCAGCATTTGCGATGGCGCTTCCACAAAATCCCTGGCTACAGATGTTCCGGCATAACTCATGAGCGGTGCTTGAGTCAAAACACCATGAACCAAATGCCCGAATTCATGAAAATACGTTTCCACATTATCATGAGTGAGTAATGAAGGCTGAAATTTTGTTGGTTTTGGAAAATTGCATACCAGTGCTGTGGTTGGTTTTTGATAGTCTATTTCTGTCAATTTTCCCATAGTTACAGAAAATGCCGCAGCGTGGCCGTATTTATTCGCCCTGGGAAACATATCGAGGTAAAAACGCCCTATCAATTCTTTTGTTGCACCATCATATACTTCATACATAAGCACATCTCCGTGCCAAACGGATGGATCTTTAACTTTTTTGAATCTAACATTGAACAAACGCTGATACACAGTAAAGAGCCCTTCTGTTACATTATTGAATTCAAAATACTGGCGAACTTCTTCCGGATCAAGATTAAAATTTTCTTTGAGTACTAGGTTTTCATAAAATCCGGCTTCCCACACATTAATAATATTTGCATTCGTACCTGTTCTGCTGGATTTTATTTTCAACATTTCAGCAATGTCCATCTCCCCTTTTGCACGCAGTTTACTTTTCAAGTCATTCTCAAATTCCCAGACATTACTAGGATTTTTTGCCATGCGGTCTTCCGTACGATATTCAGCATATGATTTATAACCGAGTACTTCAACCAATTCCCGACGGTTGCGAATAATGTCATTTAAAACACTCAAGTTTGAATCTACAGCACGATTGTTGTATTTAAATTTCAAATTTTTCCTAGCTTCATCGGACAATGCATAATCCATAAACGGCACATAAGATGGATAGGACATATCAATTGCGTAAGTACCATTTTTCTGGAGACGTTCTTTTTGATAATTTTCCGGTAGACCTTTTATCTCTTCTGCAGAAACAAAAAGTGTATCCTGATAATCAGAAATGTTTTTACTGAACGCTAAACCCAAGTCAGCAAGTTCATTAAATATTTCTTTTACTTGAACCCGTTTTTCCTTGGGTAATCCAAAACCACTACGCTGGTAATCAAGCAATGTATCCTCAAGAAATTTCTTCTTATACCTTGTCAATTGCTGGGCTTCTTTGGATTTTGAAAATGTTACAACAGCATTATACAAATCCTCATTCAAAGAAAGATCTGTTAAATATTTCTGTATCGTTTGACTTGAAGCTAGGCCTTCATCACGAATATCTTTATTCGTGTGAGTAGAACCCATAAGATAGCCCGGACTCCACACAGATTCAATAATCATATAAATATCATCAATTGCCACCAAGGTATTGTCAAAGGTTCGATCAGCATCCGGAACAGATAAAATGTCTGATAGAATTAAATCAGCAGATTTTAAAACGTATGTGGTTGCTCGTTCAATATGCCCCGGACGCAAATTGGCAAAATCATGTACTTCATTGAATTTAACAATTAACGGATTTGCTGATGGTTTATTCACATGAGGGTTTTCCTTGCGCTCTACAACTAGTGCTACAGCAATAACAATAAAAACAACTGCAAAAATATTTCGATTCATCACTTTTCCTTTATTTTTAAAATTAATTACCTGACAATTTAATAATATAAAAGATTAAAACAGTCGCTGCAGAACAATAAGCACACGTTGCGGTAAATCCCACAAATTGTTCAGCAGATTTATAATCTTCGATATATGTTTTTTCATTGATTCTTTTCAATGTTTTTTTACCCTCTTTTTCTTTTCGACATTTCCAGAGATCTATAAGGTATGTTGGTACTTCAGTAATCTTAATTGACCGAACACCTTCTCTTTTAGCTTTTTTGATCAATTCAGATTGACATGGATTCTCTGTTTTTTCTGTTTCTTGTCCTAACAATACTGAAAAACATATAATCGCTATTGCAAATAACTTTACCATCCGTAGACCATTCCGAATGTAAATAATGGCAGATCCTCCACATCAATATTCGGCCCTTTAATATCTTTACCCTGAAATGACCAATTATCTTTTGAATAATAATTTTCCATGAATCCTATTTGTGTTTCAATAGCTAAATATGGTTTAAGATAAAACCGGGCACCTATAGAACTGGTAAATCCAAAGAATGTAGTTGTCATTTTATCAGAAGATGAAATATCTATACTGGAGTTATTGAATTCTTCCATCAAATTGTCCCATACATCGATAGTTTGTTCTGTCGTTAAAGAAATACTCCCAGAATTAATCAAAGGTCCTAATGTGAAATTTAATTCCAACTTTTTCATCGGAAAGAAATAGGTTTCAATAAATACTGCCCTGTATTTGATAGAACGACTGAAATCCTCACCTTCATATTTATCACTTGTAAAAGAAATCCATTCACTAAAACCCACACGTGCATTAGAATATACCTGATACGTAAAAGAAAAATTGACCATCATAGTTTCCGTTATTCCCAAAGATGGAAAAGGGTTTTCGGCAAATGTTTTGTAATCGGGAGATGAATAACCCATTCCCAGACGTCCACTTATCTTTGGCTGGGCAATGATAAAAGATGTTAATATTAGGGAGGCTATTAAATGATATCTGCAGCGCATAACAGAGTAGAATATAACGCGAGAAGTAGAAATGTTTGCAGCAGAATGATGTGTAAATTATTCTTATTCTTGATCTTTATTTCATTTTCATTTTGTCAATATAATGTACAACACATCGTCATGAATTTGGACGGCACATCAACTGTTGGAATAGTTGATTCAATGAATTCTGAAACTGTTTACATAACACCGGAGGATATGAACGAACAACAATCTTTAATATTGGATGATATATACTATATTTATAATTCATTCGGAAAATTATATTATATCAGTCCCAATTATGAAGATCGCCTAAATCTCATTGAAGAGCGAAGTGGTTTTCTTATTACGACTACTGGTGATACGCTGAATTATACGGCGATTGAAATAGACCGCAGGATGGATGAGCCTTACGTATATCTTGCCACAAATGAAAGTGACTTGGGGCATAAAATAAGCTTATTCGACGTCCATTTGATCCGCATCGATGCATCTTATATGGAGCATTCAGTTCGCCGTGGCTGCATTACCGGTGTGTGTCTTGTGCTGACTGGGTTTGGATTACAAACATTGTCATATTATGGAGATCGAACTGAAAACTTGCCAGATGATGCTTCATTGTTCCAAAAAATGAAAACCATGGGTGGAGCATTAGGATCGAGTATAATGAACTTTATACCCGGTGAAGGCCAGCAGTATCAATCAGTAACAGTAATTCTTCCCCTAGCCACAATTGGTTGGATGACTTATGATTATATTTTTGATAAAAGAACACATTATTTTAGACCATTAATCAGGGAGGACAAGTATCCGCACAGTATGTATTGGTTTAACCCATGGCGAATTGTTAAAAATAAAGTTTCAGAAACATTGGATCCATTAATTGATAAAATGACACCCATTTTGGAAAAGCTGCCTTTTTAATCCGGTGTTTTAATTCTCCCGAAGCCTTCATAAGTAAGGCTACCTAAATACAGATATCCCTCATGTTCTTCTACACTGGTGATGGGTGAAAATGATTCCGGATTAGGATCTTGTAAGTTATGAATTACATTCCCTTCACCGTCAATTCCTATAATAAAACCATAACGATCCGGAGCCGGCTGCATAGATTCCGGTAAGCGCATGATCATTTTCCGTACAAATGGCTTCCCGGCTAAATTATCTATAATCTCCT
>Ga0208896_1000817_pt1 | contig 16208 bp, 20 predicted proteins | sample ETNtaG_27_FD_185778 | JGI IMG/M metagenome (GOLD analysis project Ga0208896, IMG submission 185778) | Marine microbial and viral communities from oxygen minimum zone, Eastern Pacific Ocean - ETNP201406SV63 (SPAdes) (version 2) | ecosystem: Environmental > Aquatic > Marine > Oceanic ... | reverse complement strand
TTATTTTTTCCAGTGCCTCCAGTAGTGCTGTATCTTACGTGTCCAATTGCTGTACTACCAGGAAGGTTTTTTATAACTTTGTCGCTACTAAAAATATGATCAACACGTCCATAGTCTCCATGGATATAAAATTCTTTATCGTATGAAATAATTCCCGCACCTTCTTGTCCTCGATGTTGTAATCCATGAATTCCTAAGGCCGCAATTTTAGAGGCTTCAGGAACGTTGTATATTCCTACTATTCCACACATATATTAATAATTATAGCAGATTAGAATTTTCTTTTAAAGATAAAATTTAAATTTCGACCATTTTGGTTAAAACCATGTGGTGCTTCGTAATCTTCATCTAATAAGTTATTAATACTTACGCCAAATTCGTAGTTGTAATAATTTTTTGTTATACCTATATCTAACATATGTAATTCAGGCATGGAAATAGTTGACCAATTGCTATTATGCACATCTAGATGTTTATCTTTAAAATTATAACTCGTAATTAAGTTAAAATCGTTTGATAATAATTTATTATGCATAATACCAAAATTCCATTTAGGACGTCTTAATTGTACAGTATCATTTTTCTTGCTGTTTAAGTGTGAACCATATATTGTAAAGTCATCAACGTTATAAGATAATTCTATACCATCTGTGTTTAAATTACCAACATCAGTTTGGAATAACGATAGTGTAACATCATTGTAATCAAAACTTAATTCGTTTGAATTACTTTGTTCTTCTAATGTATAAAGAGTTCTGTTTTTATAACCTGTTGAATGATTACCTCTAATATTTAAATTGGACGTTATTTCTTTAAAAAATCCTACTTTATAACTATTGTTGTCATTATCTTTTCTTGCGTGAAATGAAAAAATGTCATAATTAAAATTTCCAAATAATCCAACGCTATCGTCGTCAGCAGTTAAAGATTGATCGTATTTGTAATCAAATCCTAATCCATAATTTTTAGTTTGATGTTCTGTTCTAACAGTATAAGATTTAGAATTGTAGTTGTCAGATTCATATTCTCTATCATATTCATGTGTATGAAGTGTTATAGAATTAGTAGAGTCTTTGGTTATATAATCAAATCCAGTTTGAAAAGCATAAAATGAATTATCACTAAAACCGTTTTGTATTGCTACTGAATGGCCATCTAATTCTGTAAAAGTATTTCGTGTAAACAAGTTAGATTTAAATTTTAAGTTATGAGAAAACCATTTTATAATATTAATGCCAATTGATTTATTTTTAGTTCCATCTGTTTCGGAACTACCAGATAATGCTGATACTGTTTCCGATTCGTGTGTTCCACCTTGTACGTTTATATGCCAGTCATTTAAAATTGTTGTGTAGTTTCCTTGTATAGTTTTGTTATTATTATGTCCACTAATTGAAAATTTATCTTCATAGTCAACAGTAGTTACAAAATTAATTGCACCACCAATTGCATCAGCACCAAAGTGAGCACCAGCACTTCCTTTGTAAACTTCAATTTGTGTAACGTTGAACATAAAGTCTTGCCCAAAGTCAAATGCTCCTGTTGGAGTAGAAAAATCATTTATAGGAATACTATTTAATAAAACCAATGTATGGTTAGAGTTTGTACCTCTCATAAACACAGATGTTTGTTGCCCAGTTGATCCAGACTGTGTTACATTGATATTATTGACAAAATTTAAAACTTTAGGTAAGTCAATTAAATTATTTTCTTCAATTTGTTTTTTAGTGATTATAGTTGTGGGAGAAACTTTATCTGATATTGCATTTGAATTGGGTAATGATTTTCTAATTGTAACACAAGGAACACCCTCTTGGTTTTTCCATTCACATTTTATAATGTCGTCTGCAACGCCACGTTTTTCTATTTTTACAATTTCAGCATGGCCATAATTTATCCATACAAAGAATAATATTAGAATTATTCTAATCATGAGTCTCCTTGCTCTATATGTTCCTAGGTGGCATTTGGACTATAACCTTAGCAAGTACTGTGGACGAATTTCACGTCGCTTTCCCACCATGCTTGTAGGAACATTAATATTATATAATAGAATCGAACGAGTTGTCAATCATGCATCTATTAATAAATTATGATTGGTTACGTTTCCGTAGTGTATCGTTGATTTTAATGCTAGTTTCTAATTGTGTAAAAGGTTTATTAAGTAGTTCTCTTGCAAACCAAGCCAGTGCGTTAGTATCTTTAGGAAAGCAAGATCCTGCATACCCACGTTGTCCGTCGTTGCCTGGTATTTTCATATGTGTTTTACCTATACGTGTATCGTTAGATATAATTTTTATAAAAGTATGCCAATCACAACCTTTAGCCGCTTTTAATACGTCATACATTTCATTCATAAATGTAACTTTAGTTGCAAGGAATGAGTTAATACAATATTTGACCATACTTGCAGTTACTATATCAGTTTTGTAAGTAGGACAAGGTTTGCAAACGGAATGTTCTTTGTATAGTTTTTCTACTGCATCTGTATTTGCATTTGTTCCACCAAATATTTGCATTGGAGGATTTCTAAACTCTTCTATGTGATTTTTTTCTGTAAGGAATTCTGGATTATATACTATTCTTAAATCAACACATTCTTCTTGTATTGCTTGTAATTTATATGCAGGTACAGTACTTTTAATAATAACAAGATGTCCTTTGTACTTGTTTAATTTTTGTAATACTTCTTGTAGTATGTCAGTATTACACTCTCCTGTTTCTAATTGTGGAGTTGGTACTGCCACAAAAGTTGCGTTAGGTTTAAATTGAATTAAATTTTCTATAGTGTTGTTACTATAATATTTTGGATCAACAATATACTTTTTAGTATTTTTGGTAAATCCTTGATTGACTGCTGAACCTACAAAACCATGCCCTACAATTCCTAATTTCATAACAGTATTATATTACGTATTATAAACAATGTCTATCTATTTGGTTTAATAAATTTTGTAATTGTTGTATAATAAGTCAAATGGTTTATTGTAAAGAAGACTTTGTAATGGAAAACCTTAACGAGATTTCTGAAAACGAAGACGTTTTTGTTGAAAAATTAAAAGAACATATTAAATTAGAACCTGTTTATTAAGTACTTCCAGCTAATTGGAAATTCTTTATTACAATGCGTCGCAATCGCATTTGCAACGTCTTGGGTTTCTTTTTGTGTGTCTTTAGCACACCTTAAGTTGCATACTCTAGCAAAAGCATATAAAGTTCCTGACCAATACCATTCAGTCATCATTGATTGCGGTAAAACCATTCTTGCTTGTTCGGGTGCAACACCTTTTTCAATCATTGTATTATAAAGTACTAAACAACTTTCCATTGTTGTTTCTAAATTATGATCTATTGTTTTTCCTAAATCAACTGTACCATCGCTACCTTGTTTAGAATTAATAGGACGTCCTCTCCAAGAATCGGGTTTATATAATTCAGGTGGAAAGTCTACATAACGTCTACTAACTTCGTTCCAACTTAATCCAACTTGGTGTTTGACTAATTGTCTTGCAACAAATATTGGTGCCTTAATTCTAAATTGTAATGATGCGTGTGCAAATGGAGACCAATGATTATGAGTAGCAAGAAATTTTATTAATTTTTCATCGTTATTGTCAAATTTTTCTTTAATTTTTGCGTAAGATACTCTTGCCGCGTTTGCGACAGTAAGATCTGATCCCATTTTATCTATTAGTTCAACCTTCATTTTTATGCCTTTTTAACCACAGTTGAGTTACGTCGTTTATAGATACCACGGGTGCGTATTTGTGATGCATATCCCATAGGTTAATAGCACGTGATATTTGGTTAGCCTCAAAACAACATTCTTCTACTAAGAGCTGACGATAGCCCCAATTGAAGCCATCAGTCACGGCGGCTCGTACACACCCCGATGTGGATTGTCCTGCGTACACCAGTGAGTCTATATGTTGTAGTTCTAATTGTAGGCGTAGATCAGTCTGCCAAAAGCCTGAACTCCCGATTTTGCAAATTTGGATGTCTGACTCTAGTGGGTGAAATGCTTTGTATATTTGGTACAGTCGCATTAATTCTGCTTTGGTTCTTTGAGGGTGTCGTTTCAGAGAGCCCATTGCAAGATGTGGCCAACCTCGAGTGAACCATACTACTGGCCAATTGTATGTTCTAGCCATCTGAATTAATTTTTGTATGGGTTCAACGGCTTTATGTGCCCAAGAGCTATATGACCATTCGTTCCCATCCTCATAAGCCGAGGTATACAGATCTACTAGCACCACAGCAGGTTTGTCACCTAGTTTAGGCGTAGTATCATAGTGTTGATACAAACGTTGAGTATCTATAGGTATTAATTTATTCCATTCGTCTTGAAGAGTCATTAGCTATGTTAATTAATTATGCTTTCAACAGGTACTGTAGTTAACTTGTTTTTATCTAGTCTTATTACCAAAGCTATTCTGGAAATAATTTTTGGAATTAGTATTTCTTTTTTTGTAATTGGATGAATCGTAGGAATGCATTCTATTCCGTGTTTGATGTGTTGCATTTCTGATATTAATTCTTGTCTACGTTGTTCCCATGCCTCTAAGATATCGTGTCGTCCTAGGTCATGTATTTCTTTCATTGTTCGAAAATGATATTCGTTCATGCCCATTCCTTTTGTACCTATACCTAATGTTTTTTTTTCTAATTCTGGTGTTAATGCTTTGGTTCGTCCAAGGTAATCTTGATTGACGTTGCTTCTTAGCGATTCAGGAATGTTATGCCATGTTATCCAGCCTTGATGATTTGGCATTTTGTCTTCACAAAATCGTTTGAAATGATATGCCTGTGCAACAGGCAATTCAGGCACATGACCATCAAGAAAAAATCCAACTGCAGGTTGATTATAACTATTGTGTTCCATCAAAGCGTTCATAGCAGATGGTGGTGGTAAAACCCAATAATATTGATTATTTTTTTTATATAATATTGGTTTCTCATGACCATATAGAGTTATATCAACTGCGTCAGCATTTTTCATTGTTATTGGTCGCCAGTGTGGTCTAAATTTAAAGCTAAAAGCAGGTATTTTGAAATGTATTCCTTTTTCAAACCAAATTTCAAAGTGTTTTTCTTTCATTAAAAATAATTCAATTTCGTTGGCTACTTGTGGATTTTTCATTAACCAATGATAACCTGGTGTAAGTTCTTCGTTGCTGTAACTTTCTGGTCCTCCTAGGCCACCAAATCTCATCCAAACTCTATCAAACACAATTCCTTTTTTTAAGGCCAATGTTATAATTGTGTGACTGTCTGTTCCTCCACTATATTGAAGTCTTATTTTTTTGTATTTTGAAACCAAGTATTCTAATTTCTTTTCCATCCAATAATGCAATGGTTTGGACATGGCATGAGCGATATCAACACTCTTCCATTTATTAATATGCCAGTCAGGAATAATGAAATGTGCAAAACTGTTTGTCTCGTGTGATTTTTTTAATGCGGAGTAATAGTTGTTAAATTTTTCTCCGTTTACTGAATAATGTACGCCAAACATAATTTAAAAAGTAGGTGCCTACATGTAGGTGTAGGCACCAGTAATATAATACTGTTTAGTTACTACCTTTAACTAGCCAGCCGTTCCATGGATCAAAACCCCATTGTACGGCGTTTTGAAGTAGATCATCATATGTGACCCATTCTAATTCGTATCCAGGAACCATCTTAGATGGAATTAGATATGCTTTCCACTTGTCCCCTTTCAACGTTTCCAGAATAACTTTTCTGACTTCGGCTGTTTGTTTCGCATTCATATTACGACCCTGTACGTAATTGTATTCAGAAACTGTTGCCATTGAATAACCCGGAAATACTTTTCCCATAGGTTCCATGTCACCTATTTTTTCTGGGTTTGTAGTTGTCCAACATTTTACTTTTGCACTACCTGCTTCTCTTTTAGTTAGACCTGTGTACAACAGATCTGTATCACCAGCAATTACTCCTTTAAATGCAGAACCTGAACTTCTGTAAGGTACTGATTTAATTTTTTTGCCAGTTACTTTTGCCAGTTCTGTAAAGATCTGAGCAGGAAATGTGTTACTATGAGCAATTGTGATTTCGTCTTGCTTCATAATATCATTGAAGTTCCGTTCAGCTACTGAACAGATTGCATTCACTCTCTTGTATGCTATTACAACAAAGTTTTCCGCTTTAGGTGTTAAATCACATCCTTTTTTCAATTTTTCTCCAGCTGATTTTTCTGTGTGTAAAAAAATTGTAGGTGTGTTATCTTTGCTTTCTTTAAAATGTCTTGCCAGATTTAAACAACTTCCAACATTTAACATTTCTACATTATAACTATTAGTGTCGGTTATTGTTTCAGCTAATAGATTGCCTATGATCCAACCGTTACCGCCTTCTTTAGAATAACTAGCAACTATTAAATCGCTTTTATCCTTGGCAGATAATCCGTTGAAGCCAAGCATAACAAATAGCATCATCATTGACGCTAAGACTGTTAATATACTTTTTTTCATTATTATTTCTCCTTAGTTATTAATAATTAATTTTTATAGTGTAACATGATATGGATATATTGTCAATTGATAATATTATCATTCATGTTACACTAGTGTAACATGATATGGATATGTGGTCAATAGGATTTGATAATATTATCATTCATGTTACACTATTATTAATTGTTGTTAGCAAGAATTTGCGTACGGCGTGGCCCTTTTCTAGCGGCGTTCCCAATGGTACTAACAGGTCACTGTTTTGCCGACGTCATCAGCTGATGGCGCTACATTTTTATTTAGTATATTTGGGGAGGTTGGTAAAATTTTTGGTTATTAACTAATATATATATTATAAAAAATTGTTGCCGCTTCTGTAAGTTTTCCTTGAAGCACAAAACCAATTATTAGTATAATAGTGTCTTCTCTACGTAAAAGCCAACCCAAAGGAGCCAAGCAAAAGAAAGTAAGTAAGTGAAAAAACCCATCCATGTTTCTGTTTCCTATGTACCAAACCAAAAATATTAAAACAATCATTGTCCAAATCAAAATCTTTTTTAATGATATCTTTTGAATGTGATTTACATATTGTACAATAGGCCAAGCAAACGTAAAACATATAGCATTGACGCATACAAACCATAAAACTAGTTCATTGAACAATCCTGTTTCTACTGTTTGTCTGTAATCTATGCCATATGATGTTCTCTCTATAATTGATAATAGAATAGCTTCACTGGTTGTAATTGGTACACCTATCAGTATTAAAGGCATTAATTGGATAAAAGCCGCACTATTGTTGGCCGTTTCAGCCGCCGTTAGGCATTTGATATCTCCACGCCTGTCATAACGTTTTAATTTAGTTTGTCTTCTTTTTTCTAATATATAACTGAGATTACTAGCCAATGCTGTTGTCATGTGTGGTACTAACCCTGCCACTGTTCCAATCAATGATCCTCTTATAACAGATCCGATATGCTTAAAAAATTCTTTTATGTGTTGCCCAAAAGTAGCAATATCTTTGTAAAGTCTATTTGCGGTAATGCTTTTTGATATGTTCCAGCTCTGCCATAAAACAGGAATAACAAATAGAGAACATGCCACACTAAAGAAAGGTAAACCTTCGTATAATCTTGGATATGCTTCATAAGGAATAAATGATTTCCATGTAACCATATATGGTACCATGATAACGCCTATACTGGCTAAAAACATACCACCCAGATATAATAGTATATTCCTGAAAATACTTTTACCATACATGAATATTATCATAGTTGATGCAAAAGTGAGAATACCTAATTGGACGTTGTTGTTGTAGAATTTACTAATAGTTTCTAAAGCAAAAGGCATTAGGATCATCACAGAAGCAACAGCAAAAAAAGATCCAACAACACTTCCCAAAGCGGCATTGGAAATGGCAAAGTGACCACGTCCATCAGCAAACATGGCATTACCTTCTTTTACAGCAGGCAAACTCGATGAGTCTCCCGGTATACCACTACAAGTTGCAATAACACTACCACTGAATTGGCTGGCACTACAAGCAGAAAGATAATACAATATTAGTTGGAAAAGCGAAAGTTCGAGGATAAAAGGATAACTTAGAAACAATAAAATTACAAGGCCAACACCTGGTATAAGGCCTGCAAGAAACCCCATTATGGTGCCCGAAAGCATAGTAATTAGATGTGGAATAAAGAGACTGGCTGTTTCCATTATAATATATTAATTTGCTATCATTATTATATGCTAGATTTATTGACCCGTCAACCTACAACCCTGTCTATCTATTTGAGTTGATACAATTTTACTTTTAATATCTTGATAAAATGCTTCTACAAGCATATTAACAGACTCTTGGTACGAAAGTCCTCTACTTTGAATGTAAAATATTTGATCTTCATCTAACGTGCTAGTTGTACTGCTATGTGTACAAACAACATTAGAATTTTTAATATCTAATTCTGGTTTTGCGAATGCTTGAGAAGTATTATCTAGTAAAAGATTCTTGTTTGTCATATGACTTTCACAATTTTTAATATGTTTAGGAACAGATATTAAACCTTTAAAAGAACTAATACTATTTTTGTTTATAAATCTAAAGTCTTGGTCACATTTTGAATTATGCCCACTATGTGTTACGTTGGTAATAACGTCTGTATTTTCATTAGTATTTTTAAAGAAACCATATAACTCACATGAAGAATTTGTATCTAGGTTCACGTTAATTTCTGTTATGAAACCAGCATAATCACAAAAGAATAAACAAGCAGACGAGTTTGCTTTTAAATTGTAATTTAATACTGAATTTTCTTTTAAACTTATAACTTTTTTATAATTATTCTTTATTTCCATATCCTACTTTGTCTAATTCTTCAGCTAATTGACTGCAACCAGTTTTTATTATTTTTCCATCTGCAAGTACGTGAACAAAATCTGGTTTAATGTGTTCTAATAAACGTTGATAGTGTGTAATAATTAAAAAAGATCTACATATACTTCTTAAAGAATTAATACCATTAGAAATTATTTTTAAAGAATCAATATCTAAACCAGAATCTGTTTCGTCCAAAATAGCAAACATAGGTTCTAAAACAGACATTTGTAATATTTCATTTTTCTTTTTTTCTCCACCTGAGAATCCTACGTTTAAATGTCTATTAAGTGTAGAACCATTAACATTAAGAGCTTTAGCTTTTTCTTTTACTAAATTTAAAAATTCAAAAGTGTCTAATACTTCTTTTTTATTTGATTTTCGAATTGCATTTAAAGAACTTTTCAAAAAGTTAATTGTATTCACACCGGGGATTTCTATAGGATATTGAAAAGCCATAAACAAACCTTTTCGTGCTCTTTCTTCTATTGGCATTTTTAAAAGATCTTTTTCTTTGTAAAGTATTTCTCCTGTAACATTGTAGCCATCTTTTCCAGCCAAAACATTAGATAAAGTACTTTTGCCTGACCCATTTGGTCCCATAAGGGCATGAATCTCACCTTGTTTAATTTCAAGATTTAAATCTTTTATTATTTCTTTATTATCAACAGAAATTTTTAAATTTTTAATTTTTAGCATTTTTCTCTCTAAAAGACTCTGCATATTCTGCCAACCATCGATCGTCTTCTATTTTTTCTATAATCATTTCAATCATTTGATAAAAGCCAGTTTTTCTATTCATTGTTAATAGTTTGTCTAGTTTAATTTGTTGAAAATCTTCTACTGTAATTTTTGTTGTTAGGGGTAGTGAATTAAAAATATCTAACAATATATAAGCATAACCACTTGCTATTGTGGCATTACTCCATGCTTTAAATTTGCCACCTTCCCAATCAACAAATAAATCAAATTGACAACGACTAACTTTATTTTTGTCAATACGTTTTTCTTCACTTAAAGGATCGTCATCTAATTTTGCACCAAGAGAAATTAACCATCGATAAACTTCTAATTCGTCAATTTCTCGTAAAGTTTCAATTTTATTTTTATATTCTGTAAGTTTATTTGAATAATGCATCTGGGTTTCTCATTGTTTTAATTTCTAAACAGTTGCCATTTGGATCTTCAATGAACATTGTTTCTTGTTCTTTGTTTTCACCTTTAAATCTTACGTAAGGTTTATCTACAAATTTTATGTTATTTTGTATTAGTCTTTCTTTTACATTTTTAAATGTTTCTGCGTTTAAGTGTACACCAAAGTGAGGAACAGATACATTACCCATATCTACATTGTGTCTTTCACCTATATTTTTTTTGTTAGGATCTGTTGCGTGTAGTGTTAATTCGTTGCCCCAAAAGTCAATGTCTGCCCAAGCATCTGGATACTTAAATTCTGCCATACCTCTTTTACAACCTAATATGTTGCAATAAAAGTTTAATGCTATATCTATATCGCCGGCCGGTATTGCTAAATGAAATCTATTTGCCATTATCCAATTGCTCCTTCCATACTAACTTCTAATAGTTTATTGGCTTCTACTGCAAACTCCATTGGTAAGTTTTGAAATACTTGTTTACAGAATCCTGCTACAATTAAGTTAGTAGCATTTTCTTCATCTAGTCCACGTTGTCTTGCATAAAATAATTGTTCTTCGTTAATTTTAGATGTAGTTGCTTCGTGACTGCAATTACTAGATACATTTTTATTTTCAATATATGGTATAGTTCTAGCAGAACAATTATTACCTAACATTAATGAATCGCATTGAGTAAAGTTTTTTGAATTGTTGGCCTTTTTAGAAATTCTTACTAATCCTCTGTACGTGTTTGATGAATGTCCTAATGAAATTCCTTTAGATACAATGGTTGATTTTGTATTTTTGCCTAGGTGTATCATTTTAGTACCTGTATCTGCTTGCTGATAATTGTTTGTTACAGCAACAGAATAAAATTCACCAGTTGAATTATCGCCTTGTAATATACAACTTGGATATTTCCAAGTTATTGCAGACCCAGTTTCAACTTGCGTCCAAGAAATTTTTGAGTTTGTTCCTTTACATTTTCCACGTTTAGTTACAAAATTATAAATTCCACCTTTTCCATCTTTGTCGCCAGGATACCAATTTTGTACTGTGGAATATTTTATTTCAGCATCATCTAAAGCAATAAGTTCTACGTTGGCGGCGTGTAGTTGACTTTCTTTCCTCATTGGTGCAGTACAGCCTTCTAAATAACTTACATAACTTCCTTCGTCAGCAATAATTAATGTTCGTTCAAATTGTCCTGTGTTAGCCGCATTAATTCTAAAGTATGTAGATAGTTCCATAGGGCATCTTACTCCTTTAGGAATATAAACAAATGTTCCATCTGTAAAGACAGCAGAATTTAATGTTGCAAAATAATTGTCTGTAATTGGAATAACAGATCCCATATATTTTTTTACTAGCTCAGGATGTTTTTGTACTCCTTCTGAGAATGAACAAAATATAATTCCTAGTTCTGCTAATTTATCTTTAAATGTAGTCGCCACAGATACAGAATCAAATACTGCATCAACAGCTACACCTGCTAGTGCGGCTCGTTCAGCCAAAGGTATTCCTAGTTTTTCAAAATCTTTTTTAATTTCAGGATCTACATCATCATATGATTTAGGACCCGGCTTTGGTGCTGAGTAGTATGATATGGCTTGATAGTCTATAGGTTTAATATTAAGATTTGCCCAATCAGGTTGTTTTAAAACTTTCCATCTACGGTATGCTTTTAATCTAAACTCAAGCAACCATTTAGGTTCTTTTTTAATTTTTGAGATTTGTGTTACTATGTCTTCGTTAAGACCTGGCGGTAATGTCTCAGATTCAACGTTTGTTATAAAACCAGCATCATATTTCTTTTTAAGTTTTTCTTGTAATATATTAGTCATTATAATATTTTATAATACATATTGGTATTTGTCAACTATGGCCAAAAATATTCAGGGTCAGTTTGGTTTTTAATTGTGTGTAACTCTTTTAAAAGTTCTGGGTTACATTTTTCTATTACCGACTTAGATAGTTGTGCCTCTGTAACTTGATTTATTATAGTATCGTTGTCAGCATTTAATAAATTAAGCAGGTTAATGTGTTTTAATGGTGAGAAAAAATAAGTTGTATTTAAATGCCAAATTTGGAAATCATTACAAATCATTAATGTTAAATCTTTAATAGTATTTTCATTTGTTATTTTAACACTACATTTTTTTCTATAATTTTCAAAATATTTTTTCATATAACAAGTATTAATACTGTCAAAAATTTCAGTAATATTTTTATTTCTTTGAGATAAAAGCATATGAACATAATAAGGATTTCTTAATATCCATTCATCTCCATAAAATCCTGTAACAACTACTGAGTTTGGTATTTCTTGTATTTGATTAAACCCCCAATGCTTACTTGCTACTTGTTCACCAATCTGAGAAAGTTTGGGTTTTTCGTTTGGCAAATCAAATAGTTCATATTTTACTTTTAGATAATCTAATACACTTCTTGCTGTCAATGTATCAATTCCGTTTTGTTTAGGTACACACACAGGTTTGGCATTTGATTTTGCAAATTGTTCTACATTCTCACAAATAGATTCAAATAAGATGTTGCTGGATTGTTCAAAAGTTAATTGTTTCTTTGGTAGTTTAGGATAAAATTCTTTATCCCAATTTACTTCTACTTTGTTATTATTCCAAACAAGACTACCGTCAACAGGTAATAAAGGTGTATGATTTGAAAAGTTACTAACTTGAGTATCATGATAATATATAGGAAAGTCTCTTAATTTATTTGTTGTAACTTTAACATTATCTTTATAATCTAATCTACACCAACTTGCATCTATACCTTTATATGCAAACTCATCTGTAACTGTCCAGCCTTCGTCTAGATATAGAAACCAATTGTTTTTAGTTTTATATTGTTTAAGATTGTATGCAATCTCTAATTGTGAATAGTAAAAATTCATTACTTCTCATTAAGTCTTTTTTCTAATTCAGGATAACCACCAATGTGTTCGTCATTTAACCAAATTTGTGGCATAGTTTTAGCATTAGGTACAAGTGCTAATAAGTCTTGTATTTTATGTCCGTCTGCTATATTTTTTTCTTCGTATTCAATGCCTTTCATTTTTAAAAGGTTCTTTGCTCTATCGCACCATGGACAAGCAGGTTTACTCCATACTGTTGCTTTCATTGATCTAAATCCTTTTCTAATTGTTCTTTAACTTTAACCCATCCATAAAATATTATGTCATACCATATTAAATTCACAACAAAACCTAATCTTGTAAATTGCATTCCAAAAAAAAAGGTAGGAACAACAAACATTATTAACAATAAAGTTACTAGATATCGCATTATATATTGTTCAGGTACTGTCCAGAATAACCATCTAGTAATCATACTATTAATTATCGAGTTTTTGAAGTAGTTTTTTTATTTTAGGAATACGTCTTGTGCCAATACCGTATAAGTTTAATTTAATTAATGGACGTATAATTTTGGGCCAAAAACGATATCGTTGAACATTATTATAGAAGTCTTGTATTGCATTAAAACAATCTAATACTTCTGTTGTATGTTCTGCTTCTTTTATTTTGTCTTGTGAAAGTTTTATTAGTATTGTGTTAAATCTTGCAGTGGCATAATCAAGTGTGCCATAATACATATCAACGTCATTTTTTCCGCCAACTCTGTCTTTAACTAATTCAATTATTTTTTGATTTTTTAATACAAACTGTTTTAAGTTCATTGTTTCTTAACTTTTATTTGCAGTGGCATCCCTTCTTGCCGTGCAAGTAAAGTAGTTTCAATGCCTTTTTGCTCTGCTACTTCGTGAACATAAGAACCAACTATACCTTGTCCATCGTTATGTATTTTTTTCATGATTATTTCTGCTTGGTCTTGTGTCTTATTAAAAATTTGCTTTAATACTTTGGTTACAAATTGTTGTGTAGTAATATTATCATTCAAAAATATTACATCGTATAACCCAGGTTCATCTAGTTTAATTTTTTCTTTGGTTAGTGTTTGTATATTTGTTTCCATATAAATTACTCTTTATTATAACATATTTACTGTATATGTCTACTAATATACTATACAATTACTTTTTAACTTCTTCAAATTCAGCATCAACAACGTCTTCTTTTTTACCACTTGTATTTTCTTGTGTAGGTTGTTGTGCCTCTGTTTGTTGTTGACTTTTATAGACTGCTTCTCCAAGTTTCATAGACGATTCTGTTAAAGATTTAATTTTATCTTTAATTGTATCAGTATTACCAGAACTTAATGCTTCTTTTAGTCCAGATACATCATCTTCAATTTTCTTTTTATCTTCGGCATTTAACTTGTCACCATGTTCTTTTATTTGTTTTTCAATTGCATGAACCATAGTATCACCTTGGTTACGAGTATCAACTTCTTCTCTTTTCTTTTTATCTGATTCTTTGTTTGCTTCTGCTTCTTTAACCATTTTATCTATGTCTGCTTCAGATAATCCACCTGATGCTTGTATTGTTATTTTTTGTTCTTTTCCGGTGCCTTTATCTTTTGCACTTACATTTACAATACCATTTGCATCAATATCAAATGTTACTTCAATTTGAGGTAGTCCTCTTGGTGCTGGTGCTATTCCTTCTAGATTAAAGTTTCCAAGCATTTTATTATCAGTCGCCATTTCTCTTTCACCTTGTACAACTCTAATTGTAACTGCCGCTTGATTATCTTCAGCAGTTGAGAATACTTGACTTTTCTTTGTAGGAATAGTTGTATTCTTTTCAATTAGTTTTGTTGCAACTCCACCAAGTGTTTCAATACCAAGTGATAAAGGTGTAACATCTAAAAGTAATACATCTTTAACGTCACCTTGTAATACTCCACCTTGAATTGCGGCACCTATTGCTACAACTTCATCTGGATTAACTCCTTTGTGTGGTTCTTTGCCAAAGAAACTTTTGACTGTTTCAATAACTTTTGGCATACGAGTCATACCACCAACTAGAATTACTTCTTTAATTTCTGTTGCATTGAAACCAGAATCTTTTAATGCTTGTTTACAAGGAGCAAGTGTTTTTTCTATTAGACTTTCAACAAGTCCTTCAAGTTTTGCTCTTGTAAGTTTAAGATTTAAGTGTTTTGGTCCTGTTTTATCAGCAGTAAGGAATGGTAAATTAATATCTGTTTGTGTAGCAGATGATAATTCACATTTTGCTTTTTCTGCCGCTTCTTTAATTCTTTGCATAGCAAGATTATCACCTTTAATATCTATGCCAGTGTCTTTTTTAAATTCACCGATTATATAATCAACTAAAACATTATCAAAGTCTTCTCCACCTAATGATGTATCACCATTTGTAGACTTAACTTCAAATACGCCATCGCCAATTTCTAATATAGATATATCAAATGTACCACCACCTAGGTCGTATACTGCAACTGTGCCTGATTTTTTCTTATCAAGTCCATAAGCAAGTGCGGCCGCGGTTGGTTCATTTACAATACGTTCAACTTGTAAGCCAGCAATTTTACCTGCGTCTTTAGTTGCCTGTCTTTGTGAGTCATTAAAGTATGCTGGTACTGTTATTACAGCTTTTTTAACTTCTTGACCTAGATATTTTTCTGCAGTCTCTTTCATTTTTTGTAAAACGAAAGCGGAAATTTGGGAAGGTGAGTACTTTTCGCCTTTTGCTTCTACCCAAGCATCTCCATTATCTGCTTTTATTATTTTAAATGGTGATGTTTGTATATCTTTTTGTACAGAATCTCCATCAAATTTTCTTCCAATTAGTCTTTTAGTAGCAAAAATTGTATTTTCAGGATTTGTTACAGCCTGTCTTTTTGCTGGATCACCTACTAGTTTTTCATCACCAAATGATACAACTGAAGGAGTTGTTCTTTTACCTTCAGTATTTTCTAATACTTTTGTACTACTACCTTCCATTAGTGATACGCACGAATTTGTAGTACCTAAGTCTATTCCTATAATTTTACTCATAATGTTTTATCTCCTTATTATAACACATTTTTTAAATTTGTCTATTGACAAGTAGGGTGATTACCACCCTACCTATCGTTTAACTATTAGTCGTTTTTCTTAGTAACGTCTTCTGCCCAGTCTTTGTAAAACTTTTGAACGTCTTTAAAATGATTTGTCCAAAAATCTTTCCATTGAGCGTAAGTTGTCGGTAATGTTCCAAACATAACTTTCTCCTTTTATGGTTATTCGCTTACTTTATTTCGATAGTTTTTGCTTTTTTTGCCTCCGGAAGTATTC
>Ga0208896_1000795_pt1 | contig 16514 bp, 13 predicted proteins | sample ETNtaG_27_FD_185778 | JGI IMG/M metagenome (GOLD analysis project Ga0208896, IMG submission 185778) | Marine microbial and viral communities from oxygen minimum zone, Eastern Pacific Ocean - ETNP201406SV63 (SPAdes) (version 2) | ecosystem: Environmental > Aquatic > Marine > Oceanic ... | reverse complement strand
TAATTCTTTTGCGCCGCTTAGGGTTGTCTCTCCTTTAGCGCAACTGGCAGCAATAAATATTGCAGGAAACTCATCTATTGCAAGAGGAACTAATTCCTCAGGTATGCTGATACCGGTTAGCTCTGCCGACTGAATACGAAAATCGGCTAATAATTCTCCGCCTATCTCGCGATGGTTTGACAGTTCAATGTTCGCGCCCATTAATCTTAATATATCAATAACACCTGTCCTAGTTGGGTTTACATTTACTGAATTTAAGGTGATATCTGCGTTCTTTGATATACTAGCGGCAACCATAAAAAATGCAGCAGAAGATATATCTCCAGGAACTTCGATGTTGTTAGCTTTCAATTCTCCATGCCCACTAAGACACATTTTATTTTCCTTGGTATTAACCTTGTAGCCGAACCCTTTCAGCATATTTTCAGTGTGATTTCTAGTTGGTGCTGGTTCAGACACGCAAGTATTACCTTCAGCATAAATACCTGCCAATAAAAGACATGACTTTACTTGTGCAGATGCAATAGGCATGTCATAGCTTATGCCTTTTAGTTGTTGGTTGCCTGAAATTTTAAGTGGAGGTTTGCTGTCATTGCTTGTTATCGTTGCACCCATTTCTGTCAGAGGCTTGATTATCCTATCCATAGGCCTACCTGAAAGAGATTCATCACCTCTAAGCTCTGAATCAAAACTCTGTGCGGCGAGTATCCCAGACATTAGCCTCATAGATGTGCCTGAATTACCAACATATAAAGGCTTGGCAGGCTTTTTTAAGCCGTCTACACCGACACCATTGATAATTATTTTGCCGTTATTTCTTTTAATATCAACGCCCATCGACCTAAACGCCTCAATAGTAGAGGTCACATCATCACCCTCCAAAAGCCCAGACACTTCAGTTACTCCTCTAGCTATAGAACCCAGCATTACAGAACGATGAGAGATAGACTTGTCTCCGGGAACTTTTACATTGCCCGACAATGAGTTTGCTGGTTTAGCAATAAAATTAGTCATAAATGGTTGTTGTTATTTTTTGTTAAGCCAGTTATCTCTAGCTGACTTTGCTTCCATAAATAATTCTTCAAGCCCATCAGAATTTTGTTGATTAATAAGCTCAGAAAGCTTACTTAGGCTTTGCTGATAATTTTCAATATGTTTGGTTATCTCTTTCGCATTATTTAAACAAATATCACGCCACATAACGCTGTCGCCTGAGGCAATTCTTGAAAAGTCCTTAAATCCACCCGCTGCGTAGTCTATAGCCTTAGGATTGGTGGAGATTAAGTAGTCCATCAAACTAAATGCCAGCATATGTGGTAGGTGTGAAGTCATCGCCAACAAGTCATCGTGATTAGTTGCATTCATCGTTTCCACAATTGCTCCCAAAGATTCCCAAAAATTTGTTACTATTTTTATCGCCTCTGGTTCAGAATTCTCTAGAGGGGTTAATATCACGCGCTTATTAATAAACAAATCCGGATCGCTATAATCAACTCCACTATTCTCTTTCCCTGCTATAGGGTGAGCAGGAATAAAGTTTGTTGGAACTTCACCAAACACTGATTTAGCGCTATCTATAATGCTAGTCTTTGTGCTTCCAACATCTGTAATTATTGTTGATTTAGAGATGTGCGGTCTTATCAATCTAAATACCTCTTCTATACTGTCTACCGGGGTTGCAATAACAACCATTTCTGCACCATCTATAGCTTTATCAATGTCCAGAGAAAATTCATCAATAGCACCCAATTCTTTAGCTTTGGCAAGACTTTCTTTGCCTTTTCCATAGCCAAACACTTGTTCAACTTGATTTGCTTTTTTTAAGCCCCTCATAAAAGAGCCACCAATCAAACCCACACCAATAATACAAATCTTTTTCATTATTTCAAATCCAAAACTAACTTAAGTGCCTCAAGAAAATCTTCATTCTCTTGTCTAGTACCAACTGTAACTCTTAGGTACCCTTCAATCTCTATTGGTCTAACAATAAAACCTTTTGTTAATAGTTTCTCATAAACAAAATTAGGGTCATCCACCTCTAAAGAAATAAAATTAGCGGAGGAAGGAATATACCTCAATCCAAGCCTATTAAAGCCATTAGAAAGCTGCGCTAGTCCTTCATAATTAGACTTAATAGAGCTAGCTAAAAAATCCTGGTCTGCTAAAGCTGCAGTGGCAGCATTCTGTGCAATATGACTTACATTGAATGGTTGCCTTAACCTGTTAATATATTCAGCAATCTCAACACTTGACAAGGAATAACCAACCCTTAGCCCTGCCAACCCATAGGCCTTAGAAAAGGTACGAGTAATAATAAGATTATTAAACTTAGATAGCCAATCCAAAGCATTGTCATCAGCATCAAGATATTCAAAATATGCCTGATCAAGTACCACTATGACTGAACTTGGAATCTTTGAGAGAAATTCAAACAACTCTTCGTCTTTCAAAATGGTTCCTGTTGGGTTATTTGGGTTAGCTATAAATATTAACTTGGTTCTATTGTTAATAGAACTGAGCATGGCATTTAAGTCATGACCAAACTTATTTGCTGGTGTGACAACTGATTTAGCGCCAATAGCTTTTGCAACCATTGAATAAACCACAAAAGAGTATTGCGAATATATAACCTCATCATCTGAAGAGCAAAGGTACATTCTGGCAATCAACTCTAATAGTTCATTTGATCCGTTTCCCAGTGTGATTGATTGTGGCTCCACCGACAAATGATTTGCAATAGATCGTTTTAATTCAAATCCATTGCCATCAGGATAGCGCCCTATCTCATCAATAGAATTAGTTATTGCATTTCTCACCTTTGGACTTACAACCGAGGGGTTTTCATTGCTAGCAAGCTTTACAACCTTTTCTAGTCCAAGCTCTCTTTGTAGCTCACTTATAGGCTTACCACCTTGATAAGGCTTAAGGGAGAGAATGCTCTCGCAAACACTCATAGCACTGCAACAGGATAAGAGCCCAAAATATGAACTTTTATAACTCTTTTACTAACCTCTGCTAATGCCTCCTTTACCTTGTTTTCGTTTTTATGCCCATCAATATCAATTAAAAATAGGTACTCCCATTTGACACCGGGTATAGGGTGTCTAGCTAATTGCAGCATATTGACTTCATGCCTCTTGAATGGCTCAAGAACATCTACTAGAGCACCAGATTCGTGCTTAGTTACTACTAATAGTGAAGTTTTATCGTTACCAGATTCTGGAGCATCGTCTTTTGCCAAAACTAAAAAACGAGTAACGTTTCCGGTCTTATCTTCAATATTTTTTGCTACCCTTTCTAAATCATATAAACTCAATGCAGCCTCTGATGCGATCGCTGCTGCATTTTTTTCATCCATAACTATTCTTGCAGCTAGTGCGTTAGAAGCTACAGCTTTTAATAAAACATTAGGGTAGTGATTTGAAAGCCACCTTTGGCACTGATCAAGGGCCTGCTGGTGAGCGTATATTGTTTTTATTTCTTGCGACTGGTCAGCCATCATTAGCTGGTGTTTGATGGAAATTTCAACCTCACCACAAATCTTTAGACGCTGCGAATAAAGCATATCTACTGTACCGCCAATTACGCCGTTAGATGAATTTTCGATTGGTACAACGCCGTAATCAGCGTTGCCCTTTTCTACCTGAGAAAAAATTTCGTCAATGCTTCCGCAGTCAAGGGTTGAGACTGCATGACCAAAATGCTTTAATGCAGCTTCTTGTGTAAATGTACCCTCTGGCCCCAAATATGCAATACTAAGTGGCTGCTCTAACGCAAGACAGGCAGACATAATCTCACGAAATATATGAGCAACATCTTTGCCTTTTAAGGGATTGTCATTCCTTTTTATTATTTCTCTTAGAATTTTTGCTTCACGCTCAGGGCGATAAAACGCACCGCGCCCTTCTGAAGCCTTTTTAACTTCGGCAACTTCTGCAGCCAAGGTAGCTCGATCACCTATTAGTGACTGTATCTCTTGGTCAAGCTTATCTATCTCTTCTCTAAGTTTGTTTAAAGTTTTTTTAGCCATACTGTTTTTCAAAATCCGACATAAATTCAATCAGCGCCTTTACCCCTTCTAAGGGCATAGCATTATATATACTGGCCCTCATACCTCCAACAGATTTGTGACCCTTTAACGCCAATAAGTTAGCATTATAAGACTTTTCTAAGAACAATTTATCAAGACTGCCATCGGCCAACACAAAAGGTACATTCATCCATGAACGATACCTCGGATTAATCGGATTAGAATAAAAATCTGAATCGTCAATCTTTGTGTATAGTTGTTGTGACTTTTCTTTATTAACCTTAGCCATATTTGTTAACCCTCCAGAGTCCTTTATCCACTGAAAAACTAGTCCAGCGGCATACCACGGAAAAGTGGATGGAGTGTTATACATTGAATTATTGTTAGCCTGAGTTGAATAATCAAAAAGCACTGGCTGCTTTTTAATAACTCTACCTATAAGGTCATCCCTTATTATTACAACAGTTAAACCAGAGGGGCCAATATTTTTTTGTGCTCCTGCATAAATAACTCCATACTTAGACACATCACATGGTCTTGACAAGATAGTCGATGACATATCAGCAGCAACAGGCATATCAACTTCTGGTACATAGTCAAATTCAAGCCCTGCTATTGTCTCATTTGGTGTGTAATGAAGGTACGCACCATTATCATCTATACTCCAATCATCAAAATCTGCTATATCGGTATAACCATTACTATGGCTATCTGTACATATATGTACATCGCAATATCTATCAGCTTCAGCAATAGCTTTTACTGACCATTGCCCGGTATTAACATAGTTTGCAATTGATTTTCCTCTTAATAAGTTAATTGGTAGCATTGAGAATTGCGAAGACGCACCTCCCTGCATAAAAAGCACCTTATAGTTGTTAGGAATGTCCATTAGATCTCGCAAATCTTGCTCCATCCTTTGGGACATCTCCATGAAATCCAAACCACGATGGGAAATCTCCATTACTGACGCCATTGAATTGCCGTATTCTAATAATTCAGACTGCATTTTAGTCATTACATCTGCAGGAAGCATTGCAGGCCCTGCACTGAAATTGTAAGCTTTATTCATTTATATTTATCTGTGTTTGGATTTACTGATGGTTGCATTATATATGTTAACAAAAATAATTTTACCTGAAACAGCTATATATAGAGCCATTTAATGAGCCTATTGCTTGCTTCTATGCAATAAAACTCAATAAGTTATTTCACGTATTTATTGATTTTAATTAATTACATAATTATTCTTTTTCTCAAAAAAAAGAACTATAATTAGCCGAAGTTTTAGGTCACTGGAAATTGGTTAAATTCCAATACTGCCCTCGCAACGGTATTTCTTTATTTAGATAAGTCCGACACATACTTGAAACAACTATATTGACAGCTACGATGGGTGGCGAGTTGAGACAATATTTTCAAATGTCAAACTCAACGCTCACGTTAAACAAACTAACGGGGTATTCATGAATATTAAACAAATTTCATTAGTTACAGCGGTTCTAGCGCTTATCTTATCTAGAACAACAAATGCTGTACTTGGACCAATCCCAATATATCTAAATACTGAATACAGAACGGATACTCCAGTTATTGGCTCTATCTCATCAACACTTATCTTTGATGAAGAAGATATTGCAACTACTGGCGCCAACACTTTCTTAGATTTTTTAAGTACTGTTCCAAGTGTTGTACTGTTTAATGCACAAGGCAACGTTCCAGCTATATATATGCGTGGTAGTGACTCACATCATACTTTGGTTTTAGTGGATGGTGTCAGAATGAATCCAGCAAATTCTGGTAAGGGTGCAATCGAATATGGGTTAACAAGTATCTCACTGAATGACATTGAAAAGATTGAGATTGTAAAAGGCTCTGGCTCTGTTTTATATGGCTCATCTGCTATTGCAGGTGTAATTGCTATTACTACCAAGAAAGGAGCAGATGGAAAGCGTACAAAAGTTAGCACGAAATTTGGTTCTCATAATTCTAAAACTTACGCACTATCAACAAGTAATGGCGATAAAGATGGCTATGTAAGGTTTACCTATAACAAATATACAACAGATGGTATCAACACAAGAACTGATGATACAACTGGTGAGAAAGATGGCATTAGTAATAGCACCACACAAATAAAAGCCGGAAATGAAAGATTTGATGTTAGTTACTTAGAGTCTAGAAACAAAACTGAATATGATAATGCTGGGGCTCCAGACCAATTAGGAGACAGAAAATTCAATAAAATAGCTATTAATGTAAACAATAAATTTAGCGACACTTGGAAAGCTAAATTATCTATTGCTCAAACTAAAAACAATAGAAATACTGGTGCAGGAGCATCCACTATTGGTGACACACATAAGAGCAACACTATATCCATTCTTAATGATATTAAAATCGATAATGCATTGCTTAATATTGGCTTTTCACATATTGAGGATAAAAATGCTACAAAAAATCAAAAACTAACAAGTGAAAATTTATTTGTAAACTGGCAAAAAAATATTAACAACATTGATATTAATGCAGGTGCTCGTTATATTAATCACAGTAAATTTGGTAACGAGACAGTTTACAACTTAGGCGCAGCTAAATACCTTAATAATGGCATTAAATTAACAGGCAGCTACGCAACAGCTTTTAACGCCCCATCATTGCCATACTTACTTGATTATTGGGGTGGTGAGAATCCAAATTTAAAGCCAGAAACCTCCACAAGTACTGAAATAGGAATAGAGAAAAACTATGATTGGGGCTTGTCAGCTATTACATTATTTAAAACAAAGACAAGAAATGCGATAGGTGGTTGGCCATTGGTCAATCAGGATACTTATTTAGCTAAAGGAGTTGACATTTCCACCAACGCCAATATTGCCGGATATGGCATTAATTTTGGACACACATATGCCAAAAGTAGGGCTAATAATGCTTCTACACAAGCCGTAAAAAGACCAAAAAATATCACAAACATAGAGTTTAGCAAGCAATATGGCAAATTTAATTCAAAAGCACAAGTAATTAATAAATCTTCGAGTTTAATTTCTAATGGAGAAGAAGTAAATGGCTATACTTTGCTCAATATGTCAACAGGTTTCAATATTAACGATAATGCTAAAATGTCATTGAGCATCAAAAATGCCACTGATAAAGACTATAAAATTTCTGGTGGCGCTGGTTACAGATACATCCAACCAGGAAGAACTTTCACAGTCGGATTGGACTATAGCTTTTAGGTTAAAAAGATTATGACCAAAATGAATTATAAAAAGCGCATGCAACTTAAGAAGGAGCATATAGACTCTAGAATTGAAGCTGCAAACATTGAAAAAGGCGTAATAGTTCTTATGACTGGTAACGGCAAAGGTAAATCTTCATCCGCTATTGGAATGGTATCTAGGGCTCTTGGGTACGGTATGAAAATTGGCATAGCAAAATTCTTAAAAGGTGAGCAGGAGACAGGAGAAGACCTATTCTTTAAAGAACAAAAAAATGTACAGACTGTGTTTATGGAAACTGGCTTCACTTGGGAATCTCAAGATAAGGATCTTGATAAAATTAAAGCTTTGGAGGCTTGGAAATTGACTGAAGAGTTTTTGTCTGACCCAACAATTGACTTAGTTATTCTTGATGAATTAACTTACATGATAAATTATAAATACCTTGATGAAGGGGAAATAATAAAACGCCTAAAAAGCAGACCCAAAAAACAGCATGTTGTTATAACTGGAAGAGCTGCATGTAAGGGCTTAGTAGATATTGCTGACACTGTCAGCGAAGTGAAAGAAATTAAGCATGCATTTAGAAGCAATATCAAAGCCCAGAGGGGTATAGACTTTTAATAATAGTTGCCATTCTAATATAGCAATAAGGTCTAATAATATAGTTAATTACTTACTCTGCAAATCTGCCATTGACCTCGTCATCTTTACCTGGATAGTGCTCATCAGAGTATGACTCTATAGAGTTATCTGCAACATCGGCAACAAAATCTAACACTGTAGCATTAATACAATATCTTGGCTTTCCATCTGGACCGTCATTAAAAACATGCCCAAGATGAATATCTGAAACAACCGAACGTATCTCTGTACGCTGCATTCCAAAACTATAGTCAGCCTTCTCATATACCTCATTATCTATCGGCTTTGTGAAAGACAACCAGCCGGATTTAGAGTCAAACCTATCATTAGTGTCAAATAAAGCTCTACCAGAAAGCTTATCTACAAAAACTCCATCAGGGGTGTTCTTAAAGATTTCATACTGTTCACAGAATCTAGCATCGGTAGATTCATTGAAAGCTACATCGAAAGATTCTGAACTTTTGCCCAATTTAAATTCACCTAATGCACGATAAAATTCATCAGGGGCCATGTAGCCTTGTTTTGACCAAATCTCAACACCATCCCTAATAAAAAAAATGGTTGGAGTTGCAAATGTTGGACTCTTGAGCTCAAAACCAACTAATTTTGATGCAGGAGAACCTCTCAAAGGTACGCTACCTTGGTAATTTGAAATAACATTTTTTTCAAATAGTAAGCAATATGGACAAGTATTTATATCTTCAGCCTCAATCACAATAATTTCCATCCCTACAAGTGGTTTAATGGCTTTTGCTTTAGAGCTTTTTATGTCAACAAATTTAACCCCAGTTGAATGGTTTGGGCAGTATCCATTAGGATTCTTGGATAAGTAATCTTGGTGATAATATTCAGCAGGCCAGAACTTTTTAAGTGGTTTTATTTCTGTAGTAATATTGCCATAACCTTTAGCAGTTAAGAGTGGCTGGAATTGTTCTTTGGTATTTAATGCAATAGATTTTTGATCATCGTTTGTCCAATATATCGCTGATCTATAGTTATCGCCAATATCATTTCCCTGTCCATTTAACTGTGTAGGGTCGTGAATCTCCCAAAAGTTTTTTATCAAAAAGTCTGTAGAAATCACTGAAGAGTCGTACGTAACCTTTACTGCTTCTGTGTGATTTATCTCGTCCTGCTTTTTAAATTTACTTTTTTTTAATACTTCGTAGTAACCCGGGTTATCGTAACTACCGCCAGAATAGCCTGATACCACATCTAACACACCGTCAAATTGCTCAAAGTTCTTTTCAACTCCCCAAAAACAACCCGCAGCAAATACAATTTCTAGCAACATAAACTTATTAGTAAATTACTTTATATTTAAACTCTACACTTTAACCAATGAAATAGTTTTGTTTTTTGTATGTGAATATACTTATTAGTTAATAATTTAAGTGTTCTCAGCCATATATTGTAGGGCTTGGTATAGATACTCAACTGGCACTAATTTTAGCCCCTTTATGGGCTTTTTAGGAGAGTTAGCCTTTGGTATTATTGCTACCTTAAAGCCATGCTTTTGTGCCTCTGATAAGCGCTCAATGGCATTATATACTGGCCTAACTTCACCGGTTAGCCCAACCTCACCAAATGCAATCCAATCTGAGGGTATTACTTTATCTCGTAAGCTTGACATTATTGACAACATGACCACTAAATCGGATGCCGTTTCGTTTACCTTAATACCTCCAACCACATTAACAAACACATCCTGATCGTGCGTTGTAATTCCGCCATGCTTATGGAGAACCGCTAACTGAAGTGCTAGTCGGTTTTGCTCCAAACCAACGCATACCCGTCTAGGGTTTCCACTAGACTGATCAACCAGAGCTTGTAGCTCAATGAGTAAAGGTCTGCTGGCCTCTCTGGTAACCATTACCATTGATCCTGGCGATGGCTTAGATTGATTTGACAAGAAAATGGCTGACGGATTTTCGACCTGCTGAAGGCCGGCCTCGCTCATTGCAAAAACGCTAATCTCATTAACTGCACCAAAACGATTTTTGACCGCACGAATTATTCTATATCTACCCCCAGCATCACCCTCAAAATATAATACCGCATCAACCATATGTTCAAGTATTCTCGGGCCAGCAAGCGCCCCACCCTTGGTAACATGGCCAATCATTAATACCACTGTGTTTGTTTGTTTAGCGAACTGGGTAAGTTGTGCAGCACAGTCTCTCACTTGTGTTACAGAACCTGGCGCTGAACTTGAAGTATCTGTAACCATTGTTTGGATTGAATCAATAACTATTACCTTGGGCTGTAACTCCTTAGAAATCTTAATTATTTTTTCTAAATATGTTTCACTTAGTAGCAATATGTCTTCGCTTATTCCTAGCCTTATTGCCCTATCACTAATCTGATTAGCCGACTCCTCTCCACTAACATAAAAAGTGTCGCTATCCTTATTTATCGCTGCTATAGCTTGTAAAATTAATGTTGACTTACCAATACCTGGGTCACCCCCAATTAACACTACAGAGCCTTCAACCAAGCCCCCTCCCAAAGTGCGATCAAGCTCACTAAGACCTGTACTTAGTCTTAATCTATTTTCCGATTTAATGCTGGAAAGGTTATGTACTTTTGATGGTGGCAGATCTTGAAGAGTTGCTGGCTTTGACGATATAGATTGAGATATAACAACCTCTTCCAATGTATTCCAAGCTTTACAATCTAGACACTGCCCTGCCCACTGGTGATGTGATGAGCCACACTCTCTACAAACAAATTCAATCTTAGCTTTAGCCATTATTTGGGTGTGTTATTTTTTCATAAGCTTTTCAATTTCACTTTTGAATTCCTCAATGTCTTGGAAATGTCTATACACTGAAGCAAAACGAATATATGCCACCTCATCCAAAGACTTTAGTTCTTCCATAACCCACTCTCCAATTATTGAAGACGAAACTTCACGTTCCGATTGGGTCATGAGTTTGTGTTCAATTTTGCTAATAGAGCTTTCTATGGATGAGGTTGCTACCGGTCTCTTTTCAAGAGCCTTAAGCAAACCAGAACGAAGTTTATTTTCATCGAAAGACTCTCTTGAGTCGTCACTCTTAATTAGTCTTGGGAAATTTAAATCTACACTCTCAAGGGTAGAATAGCGCTCATTACAAGAAGTACATTCTCGTCTTCGTCGTACCTGAGAACCTTCACCAATTAATCTAGTATCAAGTACTTTTGTATCGTCAGATTGACAAAATGGACAGCGCATTATCCTCCAAAATTAGATTATATTATAAATACAAACCTATTTATAGACCGGATATTTGTTACACAATTTAGCTACTTTTGATTTAACCTCGTCTATTACAGATTGATCACCGAGATTGTCACAAATATCACAAATCCAATTAGTAAGATCACGGCACTCACTATCATTAAAGCCACGGGTAGTAACTGCTGGAGTTCCAACACGTATACCACTAGTAACAAATGGCGATTGAGGGTCATTAGGTACAGCATTCATATTAACAGTTATGTGTGCACTCCCAAGAGCAGCATCTACCTCTTTACCTGTCAGGCCTTGCTCAATAAAACTAACCAGAAATAGGTGATCATCGGTGCCACCAGAAACTACATCATATCCTCTATCAATAAATGTATCTGCCATAGCTTGTGCATTGACTTTCACTTGTCTTTGGTAATTCTTATAATCTTCACTCATTGCCTCTTTAAAAGATACGGCCTTAGCAGCAATAATATGCATCAAAGGGCCGCCCTGAATACCTGGGAATATAGCTGAATTTAATTTCTTCTCAATCTCCTCATTTGATCTAGCCAGAATCAATCCTCCACGAGGACCTCTTAATGTTTTGTGTGTTGTTGTAGTTACTACATCCGCAACCTCTATTGGAGATGGATATTCACCTACAGCAATTAGTCCAGCTACATGTGCCATATCTACCATAAGGTAGGCCCCAACTGAGTCTGCTATATCTCTAAAACGTTGCCAATCAATAACTCTAGAGTAAGCTGAGAAACCGGCAATTATCATTTTTGGTTTGTGCTCTTTTGCAAGGCTTGCTACTTGCTCATAGTCTATCTCTCCAGTTTCAGGGTTCAGTCCATATTGAACAGCATTAAAGTTTTTTCCTGAAAACGAAGGTGCAGCACCATGAGTTAAATGCCCGCCATGCGCTAAACTCATTCCTAATACCGTATCGCCAGGAATAAGTAGCGCCTGAAAAACTGCTGCATTAGCCTGAGAACCAGAGTGTGGCTGTACATTTGCATAGTCTGCACCAAACAATTTTTTGGCCCTATCTATAGCAAGCTGCTCAACGACATCAACATGTTCACAGCCTCCATAGTATCTCTTCCTAGGGTAACCTTCGGCATATTTATTGGTCAATTGAGAACCTTGAGCTTCCATTACTGCCACTGATGTATAGTTCTCACTAGCAATAAGCTCTATATGAGCTTCCTGTCTAGCCTCCTCAGCGCTAATTGCTTGGGCAATTTCAGCGTCAATCACCGATATAGTTTGCGATTTATCAAACATACTTCTCCTTTTGATGTTATTCTTGACAAAAAAGAACTTATTTTATCTTACAAATAACAAAAAATAACAACAATTATGACGCAAGTTTTAGTCCCTTTAGCTAATGGTTTTGAGGAAGTTGAAGCTATAAGCATTATTGATATTTGTCGTCGTGGTGGTATAGATGTAATTACCGCTGGATTAGAAAACAAAACAGCTATTGGGGCTCACAATATAGCTATCGTGACTGAGTGCTTGATTGACGATGTTGATGTTGATGGTTTAGATATGGTTGTACTCCCTGGTGGTTGGGGTGGTACAGAGATACTTGCAGAAAACCAAACGATACTCTCTATACTTAAAGAAATACAAAACAGCGATAAACATATAGGTGCAATTTGTGCTGCCCCTTATGCGCTGAATAAAGCTGGAGTGTTGGGAGACAAGTTTACCTGTTACCCGTCAATTGAAAACAAGATAGATAGCACTGGATATATTAGCAATCAGGCGGTTGTCAAAGACAGTAAAGTCATAACTTCACAAGGAGTTGGAACTGCTCTGTGTTTTGCTCTGGAAATTGTAAGAACCCTGAAAGGTGAAAAAATTTATCGCCAATTAAAGCTAGATATTTTGGCTAAATGTTGAGAGAAATCGGACCATAAAGAGTCGCCTATCATTGCCTTTTTATGGGCTATCTATCAATTTTAAATTGACTAATTCTCTCAACAAGTCTTTAGATAGGTCCTTCTTATTGACCATTGCGACTCTGTCCTTGTAGCTTGCAGAGACAATATATTCAGTTGAATTTTCTTCGACCAGGCCCTCATTAATTAGCCCAGACAGCATCATCTCTACAGTGACAGCCTCATTCTTATTTAGAGATTTTATTAGCGACTTATTGACTAATATTTCTAGCTCTGCATTGACAATGTCTAGTACATTTTTTTGCAAACTGAGTAGGGTTTCTTCTAAACTAGATTTTGCAAATTTATGTCCTTTATAGCCCAACCTTATATCTGCATTTACAACAACATTACTGTCCTTGGTAGCTGAAACTCCTAAGTCATAATTTAAATCTCCTCCAGACAACAGGTTATTTGCCCACAACTCTAGCTGACCCAAAAGAATGTCCTCATTACTTGAAGGAGATATTGACAAAATATTGTTTAGTGAGGCGATATCATTCTCACTCAGGCCAAAAAGTTTTACCTTAACATTTATAGAGTCTACGGGTATAGGGATTGAAAATTTGTCTGAATTTTTAAGGGTTAAGTTAACGCTCCCTTCGGCAAGAAGTTTAGAGCTTGATTCGCTTGTACTTGTGTTTGATTTTATTGATAAATTAATTGGCTGTAGACCCAACCCTGAAGACCTTATCATTATGTCATTAATGCTCCCCTTGTTGACACCTATTGGCACGATTCCACCAAACATTCTTTGAATATTTGAGTCAACCCTAACTCCACTTACATTTACATAAAAATCATCACTGTTAATTGTAAAATCTTTAAACTGAAGGCTACTTTTATAGCTATCAACTTTATTAGAGTCTGTCTCTATAATTATTGCAATAGGTGTGAATGCAAGTCTTTCATTTTTAGATTCGCTCGTTATATCAATACCATCGATAATTGATTTTGCCTTAATTTTTCCAGATAAATTGAAATCTATGGAGGTTGAAATAACAACATCTCCAGACACGTAATTATTAAACTCTTCTAGGTAGGCATTTGCTATAACTTCAGAAGCAATAATATTGCTGTCTACTTTTGCCAAACCAAAAGTTAGTTGATCATGAAAAAATATAGGGCCATGATTAACAATAAAGTTAGATTTTATGGGTAGATTTATAAACTCAACCAAGTCAGCTCTTAGTGGAGGATTAATTACATCTATCTCGACTTCTGCACTAGATGATAGGAAAGATTTTTTGTAAGAGACCAACTTAACCGAAACATCGTAAAGCTCTTTAGAACTCTTATCAGAGTTAGCAATATAATCTTGAAAAACGGTCTCAGTTTTATTACCAATATAAAACACTGTGGCTATGTAACACAAAGCCACAACTAGCACAGATATTGTAATTTTTTTCATTATGTGTATCTCTATAAAATAATAATTATTCTATCACTTTACAATCCATTTTGCACTACATTTATATTGAACAAGATTAACTAGAAATCTCTTTATAGGTCTGCTCGAAGGCTTCGATTGCCTTGTCTAAGTCCTTCTTAGTGTGTGCTGCTGATATCTGGGTCCTTATTCTGGCCTTGCCTTTTGGAACAACTGGGAAGAAGAAGCCGATAGCGTATATACCTTTTTCTAGCAATTTCTTGCTCATTTCTTGTGCAATATTTGCATCTCCAAGCATTACCGGAACTATAGGGTGGTCGCCATCATCTACATTAAATCCGGCTTTCTGCATGCCACTTCTAAAGTAATGAGTGTTAGCCTCTAAGCGGTCACGTAGTTTAGTTGAATTGGAGAGCATATCGATAACTTTCAAAGATGCTGCACAGATAGATGGAGCCAAAGTATTAGAAAAAAGATAAGGCCTAGATCTTTGCCTTAACATATCGATTATTTCTTTCTTTGCAGATGTGTAACCGCCAGATGCTCCACCCAAGGCCTTACCAAAAGTTCCAGTGATGATGTCTACCCTATCCATAACATTGCAATATTCATGAACGCCACGACCAGTCTTACCCATAAACCCGACCGCATGACAATCATCGTGATGAACCATTGCATCAAACTCATCAGCAAGGTCACATATCTTGTCAAGCTGTGCCACAGTTCCGTCCATAGAAAAGACCCCATCAGTAGTAATTAAAATCCTCCTAGCGCCTCCACTTTTGGCTTGTTCTAGCTTAGTCCTTAAATCACCCATATCGTTGTTACTGTAACGAAAACGTGAAGCCTTACATAACCTAACTCCATCGATAATGGATGCATGATTCAACTCATCAGAAATTACCGCATCTTCGCTACTTAGTATGGTTTCAAATAGACCAGTATTAGCATCAAAACATGCCGCATAAAGGATAGTATCTTGCATACCCAGGAACTTACTAACTCGACTCTCAAGCTCTTTATGTATTGACTGTGTTCCACAGATAAACCTTACCGAAGACAAGCCAAAACCCCAATCAGAAAAGCTCTCTCTTGCTGCCTTGATAACCTCTTCATTATTAGCCAAACCTAAATAGTTGTTGGCACACATGTTTATTACTTGTGTACCGTCATCAAGAGTTATGTCATTTTTCTGGTCACTAGCTATAACCCTTTCTGTCTTCCAAAGACCGTCACTCTTAATTTCTGCTAAATCATTTGCTATACTAACCTTTGCACTCTTAAAGCTCATAAATTTCCTTATTTTTGTATTATTCCCAGTTAAGCACTACCTTGCCTGAGTTGCCTGACAACATAGCGTCAAATCCTTTCTGAAAATCGTCAACGTCAAACCTATGGGTAATGATTTTATCTAGAGGTAGACCGCTTTGAACCATCATAGATCCTTTATACCAAGTCTCAAAAATTTCTCGACCATATATACCCTTAATAGTTAAACCTTTAAAGACCACTAAATCCCAGTCTATACCTGAGCCAGCAGGCATAATTGCTAACATAGCAATCCTTCCGCCGTTAATCATTAATTTCAACATGTCTCCAAAAGCTTGTGGTGAACCAGACATCTCAAGTCCAACATCAAAGCCCTCAAAAATTCCCAGAGATGTCATAAACTCCCTTGTAATTTTTTCTTTCGCTACATTTAGTGTTATCAGCCTAGGGACGATACTTTTTGCAAGCTCTAGTCGGTAATCATTTAGATCAGTAATAATTATATTGCGAGCTCCGCAATGCTGAGCAACCATTGCCGCCATAATTCCTATAGGGCCTGCTCCAGTTATCAGGATATCTTCACCAACCATATTGAATGACAATGCAGTATGTACAGCATTACCGTAAGGGTCAAAACATGAAAGAAGGTCGGTCGAGATATTTCTACTAGGTTTAAAAACGTTCTCAGCAGGAATTGACAAATACTCTGCAAATGAGCCTGTACGATTAACACCTACACCTACAGTGTTAGGGCAAAGATGCCTTACCCCGCCCAGACAGTTACGACAACGAC
>Ga0208896_1000786_pt1 | contig 16604 bp, 15 predicted proteins | sample ETNtaG_27_FD_185778 | JGI IMG/M metagenome (GOLD analysis project Ga0208896, IMG submission 185778) | Marine microbial and viral communities from oxygen minimum zone, Eastern Pacific Ocean - ETNP201406SV63 (SPAdes) (version 2) | ecosystem: Environmental > Aquatic > Marine > Oceanic ... | reverse complement strand
ACCAATATTAAATTTATCCAACAAAATTGGACTAGCCTGGTTATTAGGAGCGGACTGGTTACAACCATTACTAGATAAAATTCCATCCTTCGTGCAGCGTTACCGGTATGCAGTAGTTGTAATTTTTTTTGGTGTATTTGGAGTCTGCTTGTACGGTGCAACTCAAGTCAAAATTGACTCTAACTTGGTCGAACTTTATTCTGATGACGTCCCTATTGGTCAGGCATATGATATTGTTGATGAGCACATGATGGGTACTGGAAATATGATAATTGTTGTTAATACTGGAGAGTCTGATGCCATCATGGATCCTGCAGTTTTAAATGCAATGAGTCGTCTCCAGGCTCAAGTCAAGGAAGGTTATAGTAAATATATTATTCGTACCAACTCTCTAGCGGACCTGGTTAAAGAAACCCACGCAATCATGCAGGGTGATGAACAGTACCGAACCATTCCTGATAGTCAAATCACGGTATCACAGTTGTTGTATTTGTTTAACAGCGCCAATCCCGAAGAGCGCCGAGCATTGGTGAGTGATGACTATAGCAAAAGCCACATCAGTATCCAGTTAAAAAATGCAGGTTCAAACGAGTATGCAGAATTTTTTGAAGGCATCCGAAAAGACATAAGCAATGAATTTGATATATTAAAAGAACGTTATCCTAATTTGGACGTTGAAATTACCGGTTCATTCGCTATGATGATGAGGCTTGCAGATGATTTAAGTAGAAACCAGTTCAAGAGTTTAGCTATAGCTGCTATTGTTATTAGTTGCCTATTGATGGTGACACTGGGTTCACTTCAGGCGGGAGCTATGTCGATTGTCCCTAACCTAATTCCTGCCACTCTGGCGTTTGGTTTGATGGGTCTTTTTGGAATTCCACTCGACACAGATACTCTGATGATTGCGCCCCTGATAATAGGTATAGCGGTAGATGACACGATCCACTTTATTAGTCATTATAGAATGTCATTAGCTCTAACTAATAACATGCGATTGGCCTTGATTGAAGCGATAAAAGAGGTAGGTCAGGCGGTAACTTTTACGACACTTATACTAGGCAGCGGTTTCTTTATGCTTACATTTAGTGATTATTTGGGTTTAGCTAAGATTGGTGGCTTTGGCTCTCTAGCGATATTTGTTGCATTGCTGTGTGACTTGCTTTTTTTCCCGGCGCTAATTATGATATTTAAGCCAAAATTTGGTCAGAAAGATGTTGATGAAAATTTAAATTTTATAGAGGTTACAGAATGAATCGATTACTACATAGTGCAAATTACTCATTACTCTTTGTTTTGATAAGTGCTTTTTTAGCACTTTCTAGTTTGCAGGTACATGCAGAAACTGACTTAAGTGCAAGAGAAATTATGGAAAAAGTGGATGAGGAAGGACGTAAATCAACAGACTCCGCATTCACTCGAATGAAACTTACTACTTGCAAATATGGCATCAGTGGTGGAAAGATAAAGTGCGCTGAGAAAGCACGAATTAAGCTAGTCGAAAGTGCGCAAATTAACACAGGCGAAAACAACAAAGATACTAAAAGTATTGCTATTATTCTTCAGCCCTCAAGTGAAAAGGGTATTGGTATGTTGTCCTACAGTTACGATGATAGCGATCGAGACAATGAAACATGGCTCTATCTCTCTGCACTTGGAAAAGTGAAGAGAATTAGTGTTAGAAACAGTGAAGATGAAGAAACTGAATCTGCCAGCATTTTTGGAACAGAGATGACAACCGAAGACCAAGAAACAGGCAAACTCGATGACTATACTTATGAACTACTTGATCAAGGAGAGTTTAGAGGGAGAGAGGTTGCAGTAATCGAATCAACACCGAAGCCACACCGTCTCAGTAAAAGTAGCTACGGTAAAACTCAAAGCTGGATCGACACAGAAAGATTTATAACTCTTAAAGTGCAAATGTTTGATAAATACAATAATCCTATTAAGAAGCTTGAGGTAGGTAAAGTTGAAAAGATCAATGATATTTGGATGGGAAGAAGTCTTACATTTTTTAATACGGTTAGTAACAGATTAACCAATATGAAGCTTGAGGCGATTAACTTTGATATCGATATTAAAGAAGATTTTCTTACCCAAAGAGCATTGACGGATCAGGCTTTTAGGGAGAAGTTTCTTAAGAATTTGCGTAAACAGGCTAAATAATTTCATAACAAAGCATGGCTAAATTAATCAACAAACTGATTATTTATATATTTGTTGGTTTAGCGTTTAGCTCATTTGCATTGGCTGATGATTCCTTGCTTGATGACGACGCGCTGTTCGAAGGGTCTGATAAAGATTTTGATAGTTGGTCAGATGATGTCGACCTCTTTGAGGGCAATGAAATTAATATTACAAGGCTTTTTCCTTGGTTAAATATCGGGGTTGCACAAAAATGGGGGTTTAATCCTGTAAACGACTGGGGCACTACAAAAGAGAGGACCGAGCTTATACTTGGCACTACTGGCTCGATTTCCGACACCGGGTATGGCGAACTAGAGTTGAAGGCTACTAAGTATTGGCCGAGTGATAGCTACCACTCAACTAAATCGAGCAATGTCGAGATAGAAAGAGCCTTTTTACAGTATAGTTTTGATCGCTGGAGTGCCAAGCTAGGCCGATATACTATTGGCTGGGGAGAACTTGAAGGTGGGGCGCTAGATGTTGTCAACCCGTCTGGCGGCTTGACCGATCCAGCGATAACGTCTCAGTGGCTAATAAGTGCTACTCACTATGGGGATGAAAGTGATATTAGTGTTTTTTATAACCCAAATCCTTCCATTACAAAGAGTGCCTTAGTGGCATTAAAGGATGACAGACACCGTGAATTTGGTCTGCGTTATGGACTAAATAGAGAGGGTAGTGATATGGCATTCTATGCTGGTCAATTGATACCCAATAATGCCGTAACAAATCTTACTGACGGGCTTGCCTATGCCAGCCCATATGAGTTATTTGGGTTTGGTATGAATAAAGTATTCGATGACTATTTACTTAAATTTGACATAGCCTATAAACGAAACCTTCAACACAACCGCTTAGGACAGCTTGTTAAAGCTGACAGAGTGGACTGGGATCTTGCTTTTGATATTACGGAAGGCGATAGACAATGGTTGTTTTCAATTAATTCGCAATATTGGCTGAATTTCTTTAATGACTATTTAACCCCTACTCTTCTCGGTAGTGTCAGTTCTGAGAAAAACAGTATGACCTATATGGCTAATGTTACTGACGAGATTGGTGAAACAGACTGGAGTTGGAATTTATCAAATATTGTGGTTGCCAACAATGACCTTTCATTAATTACTGCAAGCCTTGACTGGGATATTAGTGATAACTTGAATGCTAAATTAAGCGCTGCTAGGGTAAATGCCAAACTTGACCGTGCATTTAGTTTACTCGACGATTATCAGAGGGTAAATTTAGAGGTTAAATTCCAGTATTGATACTGACTACCATATTTGTTATTACTTCAAGAACACAACGAGTTTTATCAACTCCACCCATAGTATCGGACATAGTATAATTTGCGTAAGTAAATTTAGGGCTAAGCAATGTTAGACAGTAAGCTTTTAAGAGGCAATATAGATTTTGTAGTTGAGCAACTCAAAAGACGAAATTTTACTTTTGATAAAGCTCAATACAATAAGCTTGAAGGCCAAAGAAAGGTAATCCAAGTGCAAACCCAAGATTTGCAAAATCTAAGAAATACAAGATCAAAAGCAATCGGCAAAGCAAAAACTTCTGGTGAAAGCATACAACCACTTCTTGACGAGGTGTCAGAGTTAGGGCAAAAACTTGACGAATCGAAAACTAAACTACAAGATGTCCAAGCTAAGATTAATGAGATAGTTATGGCGCTGCCAAACATCCCTCACTCCTCTGTACCAGAAGGTGGCGGTGAAGATGATAATGTAGAGATTTTTAGTTGGGGAGAGCCAACAAAGTTTGATTTTGAGCCCAAGGATCATGTAGATTTAGGTTCAGCGCATGGAATGGATTTTGCTGCTGCAACTAAAATTTCAGGAGCGAGATTTGTTGTTATAACTGGAAAACTTGCAAAGTTACAGCGCGCCTTGACTCAGTTTATGTTGGATCATCATATCGAGAAAAATGGCTATACCGAAACTTATGTACCCTACCTAGTTAATGCTGACTCAATGACGGGAACTGGGCAGTTGCCAAAATTTGAGGCAGATTTGTTTAAGACTCATCTGCACGGTGAAGAAGGTGAAGCGAGATCGCTTTATTTAATACCAACAGCAGAGGTTCCAGTTACTAATCTAGTTCGTGAGTCAATTATCAAGGAATCTGATTTACCCCTTAAATTTGTTGCTCATACACCGTGCTTTCGCTCTGAAGCTGGAGCCTATGGAAAGGATGCTAGAGGCTTAATTCGACAGCATCAATTTGAAAAAGTTGAATTAGTACAAATTTCTAAACCAGGTGATTCTTATGAAGTGCTTGAAGAGTTAACCTCCAATGCAGAAAATGTTTTGCAATTATTAGGTCTTCCTTACCGTAAAGTAGAGCTTTGTACGGGTGACCTTGGTTTTTCATCTGCCAAAACTTATGATCTCGAGGTATGGTTGCCGGGTCAAAATAAATATCGCGAGATTTCCTCGTGCTCATGTTTTGAAGCTTTTCAAGCAAGAAGAATGCAACTTAGATGGAAAAATCCAGAAACTAAAACAACAGAATCACTTCACACATTAAATGGCTCAGGACTGGCTGTTGGGCGTGCATTAGTGGCTGTGATGGAAAATTATCAACAGGCTGATGGCAGTATTGTTATTCCAAAAGTTTTGCAAGGCTATATGGGCGGCCAAAATAAGATAAAATAACCCGTTTACTTTTTTTGGAGTTTGAAATGAATATACCACCAGAGTTTTTTTTGATAGCAATGTTTGTATTGATGTACTTTTTGTTAATTAGACCTCAACAAAAACGCGCAAAGGAACACAAGAAATTATTGAATGAATTAAAAAAGGGCGACGAAGTTGTCACTAATGGCGGAGTGATTGGAAAAGTTACTTCTGTTGATGAGTCCTTTGCTACTTTAGAAATTTCTGATGGTGTAATAGTTAAGGTGCAAAAGCAAGGTATCAATCAGAAAATGCCAAAAGGCAGTGCCAAGCAATAACCTGAAAGCAAAACTAAAATGAATCATTACGCTGGATGGAAAAATGCACTGATTGCATTTTTTCTTTTTTTATTAACTCTCTATGCGCTGCCAAATATCTATGGCTCAGATTTAGCAATCCAAATCTCGGGTACAGGTGACTATATTGTCAATGACCAAGACCTTAGAGATATTGAGGATGCTCTGGTAGATAGTGATATTAAGCACAAATCAATTGGTTTAGTTAATAGCCGGATTCTGATTCGTTTTGGTGACTCTCAGTCACAGCTTTCTTCAAAAGCTTTATTAAAAGAAAGTCTGAGTCGTAATTATGTTGTTGCATTAAATCTTGCTCCATCTATTCCGCAGTGGCTCTCTAATATCGGTGGAAAAGCAATGTCATTGGGTTTAGATTTAAGAGGCGGAGTGCACTTCTTGCTTGAAGTTGATATGGATGCTGTCATAGCAACATCCATAGATCGTTATGAAAATGAATTAAGATCACTACTTAAGAAAGATCGTTTGTACAGAAAAATCCTGAAAGAAAATAACTCTTTAGTGGTTATATTTAAAGAACAAAATCTTAAAGACCAAGCAAAAGAAATTATCGTAGAAGAACTACCTGATTTGATGATTGTTGAAGGAAGCGAGTCAGAATTACAATTAACCTTAGAAATTACGACTGGCGCCCAAAGTGCCTCCAAAAAGAGCGCACTAAAACAGAATATTACGACACTGCGTAATAGAGTGAATGAGCTAGGCGTGGCTGAGCCAATCATACAACAACAGGGTACAGAAAGAATAGTTGTGCAGCTTCCTGGTGTCCAAGATACTGCTAGGGCAAAAGAAATACTCGGTGCAGTTGCAACTGTAGAGTTCAGATTGGTTGATGAAAAGAACGATCTGCAGAGTGCTGTTAATTCTGGCAAGATTCCGTCAGGCTCTAAAATGTATTATTTTAAGGATGACAGACCATTACTACTTAAAACAAGTGTAATCGCAACTGGCGAGAATATTGTTGGCGCCGCTTCTAGCGTAGATCAAGATAACTTACCCATGGTAAGTATTACCTTAGATAACGCTGGTGGACGCTCTATGCTTGAAACTACAAAGGAATACTTGCATCATCGAATGGCTGTGGTGTACATTGAGAATAAGGTCGAAACAATAATCAAAGATGGTGAAACAATTAAGAATCGTAGCAAAACGCAAGATATTATTAACGCAGCAACCATTCAAGGTACTTTTTCCAATAGATTCCAGATAACAGGAATAGATAGCTCAAGAGAAGCTCGAAACCTTGCGCTACTATTAAGAGCCGGCTCACTTTCAGCTCCAATTGAAATAATTGAAGAGAGAACAATTGGTCCTAGTTTGGGTGCCGACAACATTCAAAAAGGCTTGATGTCAGTTTTAGTTGGCTTTGTACTAGTGCTTATTTTTATGGGTTGGCGTTATCGCATTTTTGGTTTAGTGGCAAATATTGCACTAACACTTAATTTGGTGACAATTGTCTCTATCCTGTCTCTTATACAAGCAACCTTAACGTTACCAGGTATTGCCGGTATAGTGCTAACGGTAGGTATGGCTGTTGATGCCAATGTGCTTATTTTTGAACGTATAAAAGAAGAGTTGCGCGCAAATAACAATATACAAAAAGCGATTTCCGCGGGCTATGGAAAAGCCTTGCTAACGATTGCAGACGCCAATATAACGACACTAATTGCAGCTTTGGTTTTATTTAGTTTTGGTACTGGCGCAGTGAAAGGCTTTGCTGTAACACTATCGATAGGCATTATCACATCAATGTTTACTGCAATCATTGTATCGAGAGCAATAATTAACTTAATATATGGCGGCAAAAAAGTAGAGGAATTAGCTATATGAGTCTGAAATCTTTAAAAGTGCCGACTATAGATTTTATAAACAAGCGCAAGTACGCCTTGGTTTTTTCTGCTTTGTTATTGGCAATGTCGGTTGTGTCTCTTGGCCTGCAAGGACTTAAGCTCGGAATCGACTTTACGGGCGGCACTTTGATTGAAATAGGTTACGAACAAACAGCAGATCTTGAAGGAATTAGGACAAAACTTGCTGATGCAAACTACATAGGCACTAATGTGCAGTATTTTGGCTCTGATACTGAAGTTTTAATCCAGCTCGAACCTCAAGAAGTTTCTTCTGCTAAGCTTAGTTCTTCTATTATTCGTATGCTCGGGGAAGATATTGATGTGCGTCGAGTTGAATTTGTTGGGCCTAAGGTTGGGGAAGAGTTAACCAATGATGGTGGACTGGCTTTGCTGTATGCGCTTATTGGTATTCTGATTTATGTCGCCTTTAGGTTTGAGTATCGTTTTGCTTTAGGGTCTATTAGTGCCCTAGTCCATGACGTTGTTATTACGCTTGGTGTATTTTCTGTGTTTCAGATAGAATTTGATTTAACTGTATTGGCGGCATTGCTTGCTGTTATTGGCTATTCACTCAATGACACGATAGTGGTTTTTGACCGTATTAGAGAGAACTTTCTTTCGACTCGACATACTGATCCAAAGCCGATTGTAAATGATGCTCTGAATCAAACCCTTGCTCGAACATTAACGACATCATTAACAACATTATTGGTTCTTTTGGCTTTATATTTCTTAGGGGGAGAGGTAATTCATAGCTTTGCTGGCGCACTTATAATTGGTGTTGTTATTGGTACCTACTCATCAATATACGTTGCTAGTTCAATGATTCTGACTCTTGGTATTGCAAAAGAAGATATACTGCCTTCAGAAAAAGAAAAGAAAGAGATTGACGCTAGACCTTAATTTTATTTACTAAAACGTTCAAATACGAGACATGCATTGGTGCCACCAAAGCCAAAACTATTTGACAAAATTCGCTGAAGTTGAATATTTTTATTTTTTCTAACAATAGGCATGTCTTTAGCTTCATCATCGAGTGTTTCAATGTTTACTGACTCAACAACAAAGTCATTCTGAAGCATTAATAATGAGTAAATCGACTCATTAACACCTGCCGCTCCAAGTGCATGACCTGAAAGAGACTTTGTTGAGCCAATCAGTGGTATGTTGTCTTTAAAAACTTCTTTGATGGCTTGTAGTTCCTTCATATCTCCAACTGGTGTAGAGGTGCCATGAGCATTAATATAGTCGATTGGACCATTTACATCAGCTATTGCGATCTTCATGCATCGCTTTGCACCTTCACCAGAAGGTGCGACCATGTCGTAACCATCAGATGTTGCACCATATCCTACTAGTTCAGCAATAATGTGAGCGCCTCGTGCCTCAGCATGCTCTAAAGATTCAAGAACAAGGGCCCCACCTCCTCCTGATATAACGAATCCATCCCTGTCAGCGTCATATGCGCGAGATGCCTTTTCTGGTGTATCGTTGTATTTTGAGGAAAGTGCGCCCATGGCATCAAATAGCATTGTCAGTGACCAGTCAAGCTCTTCGCCACCACCTGCAAAGACAACATCTTGTTTTCCTAGCTGGATTTGTTCCATCGCGTTTCCAATGCAGTGCGCACTGGTCGAGCAAGCAGAGCTTATCGAGTAATTAATACCTTTAATTTGAAACAAGGTCGATAAACAAGCAGAAGTCGTCGATCCCATCGCACGGGGAACACGATAAGGTCCTACACGTTTTATACCCTTACTTCTTAATATGTCAGCGGACTCAACTATATTTTGGTTGGACGCTCCTCCAGAGCCCATAATTAAGCCAGTACGATTGTTTGATATTATTTCAGGACTTAAATTTGCATGCTTGATGGCCTCATCTAGGGCAACTGCATTGTAGATTGCCGCATCGGCCATAAAGCGCAACATCTTGCGGTCAATGACATCGCTAGTATCTACCTCAGCAATTGAGCCATGGACATGAGATCGCAGCCCCATTTCAGCGTACTTTTCACAGTACTTAATACCAGACTTTGTATCTTTTAAGGATTTGAGAACTTCAGCTTTGTTATTGCCTAAACTACAGACAATACCCATCCCTGTTATGACAACGCGATTCATTAGAATGAAGAGGTATCAGTGAATAAGCCTACTTTAAGGTTGGTGGCTTCGTAAATTAATTTTCCGTCAGCTTCCATTGTAGCGTCAGCTATTCCCATGTAGAGTTTACGAGCCACTACTCTGGAAAGGTTTACCTTGTAGGTAATTTTCTTGTTACTTGGCAAGACCTGACCAGTAAATTTGATTTGCCCAGCTCCTAGCGCTCTTCCCCTGCCAGGACCTCCAAGCCATCCTAGATAAAATCCAACCAACTGCCACATAGCGTCAACACCAAGACAGCCCGGCATGACAGGGTCATCATTAAAGTGGCAGTCGAAAAACCACAGATCTGGATTAATATCCAACTCAGCTGTAAGTCCTCCTTTGCCGTACTCGCCACCAGTTTCACTGATGTCATTGATACGGTCAAACATAAGCATCGGGGGTTGAGGTAGTTGTGCATTGCCAGGCCCAAATAATTCTCCTTTGCCGCACTGGATTAGTTCGTCGTAAGAATAATTACTTTGTCTCATAATATTTGATATAGCAACAGTTGAGCGATTTTATCACACTTAGATAGATCCTGAAATTCAACTTAGACTTTCAAATCAGTGATAATATCAGCAATATCTTCCAATCCGGCTGATATTCGAACCAAATTATCAGAGATATTGCTTTTTCGTCTTTCATCCTCTGTAAGGCGGTTATGAGTGGTAGTAGCTGGATGCGTAATGGTACTCTTTGAGTCGCCTAAGTTTGCGGTAATTGAGATCATTTTGGTGTTATTAATAATCCTGAATGCTTCCTTTTTACCACCTTTAACTTCAAAAGAGACAATGCCTCCGTAACCAGATTGCTGTGCTTTTGCAATATTATGGTGGGGGTGAGATTGAAGGCCAAGATAGTGAACTTTTTGAACAAAATCTTGGTTCTGTAGCCACTCTGCAAGTTTAAGTGCATTTTCACAATGCGCTTTCATTCTTAATGAGATTGTTTCGAGTCCTTTAAGCATAACCCAGGCATTAAAGGCACTCAGTGTTGGACCGGTTGCTCTGCAAAAACTGCGTATTTCATCGATATGCTCCTTGTTCCCAGCCACTGCTCCAGCAAGGCAACGTCCTTGTCCGTCAATATATTTTGTGGCAGAATGGATGACTAAATCTGCGCCCAGATTTAGAGGTTTTTGAAGAGCAGGCGTCATAATGCAGTTATCTACTGCCAATAAGATATTGCATTGTTTTGATAAAGCTGAAAGCAGCGATAAATCCACAACTTCACCTAGAGGGTTTGATGGAGTCTCCAGTAAAAATATTTTGGTATTTGTTTGAACTGAACTTTTCCAAGAATCAATATCAGGCAAATCCACAAAGGTAACCTCAATGTTAAATTTATTTACAATAGTATTTAGTAGGACAATAGTGGTGCCAAACATGTCACGCGATGCAACAATATGGTCTCCAGCTTTAAGAAGACCCATCAAGGTGGCAAAAATGGCAGACATACCGCTCGCCGTAGCGATACAAGATTCTGCCTCTTCTAGGGCGGCCAATCTATCTTCAAAAGCCTGAACGTTGGGATTGGTGAACCTTGTATAAATATTGCCTTCCTCTTCGTTGGCAAACCTTCTGGCTGCCTGCTCGGCACTATCAAATGTGAAGCTAGAGGTTAGGAAGATAGCGGCTGAGTGCTCCTGCTGTTCTGTAGCCTGATAACCTTCGCGGATTGCTTTTGTACTAAATTTTTTATTTTTCATTGTTATAAAGATTTAACTCAGTCGACTTGATTGTATATCAGTTCTGAATTCTCATTTATCATATTTTTTTCTTTTGCATCGTCAGATCTAAGGGCTTCTATATTTTTTAAGTAGTTATTGTCAATATCATTGGTAATATATTTTCCGTCAAAGCAGGAACAGTCAAATTGTAAGATGTCAGGGTTACCCTGTTGCACAGACCAAATTAAATCCTCAAGGTCTTGATAGATCAGCTTGTCTGCACCGATAGTTTGACATATTTCATTGTCGGTCTTGTTATGCGCAACAAACTCATTCTTGCTGGCCATGTCAATACCATATACATTAGGGTATCTTACAGGCGGTGCTGCTGAGGCAAAAAATACTTTTTTTGCTCCTGCAGCCCTAGCCATCAGTACAATCTCTTTGCTGGTCGTTCCGCGGACAATAGAGTCGTCTACTAAAAGTACATTTTTGCCTTTGAATTCGAGTTCAATAGCACTAAGTTTCTGACGTACTGATTTTTTTCTTTGTTTTTGTCCAGGCATAATAAAAGTTCTGGCAATATATCGATTCTTAATAAATCCTTCACGGTACTTCACATCTAAAGCATTGGCTAGCTGCAAGGCGGCAGTTCTTGAGGTGTCAGGTACCGGCATTACAACATCAATCATCTCCTCTGGCCAGATAGATTTAATTTTTTCTGCAAGCTTTTCTCCCATTCTAAGGCGAGATTTGTATACGGAAATATTGTCAATGATGGAGTCTGGGCGAGCAAAATATACAAATTCAAAGATACATGGGTTGAGTTCAGATTTTTCAGAGCATTGATGAGCGTGAACATTCCCTTTACGGTCAATGACCACAACTTCACCGGGTTTAACATCGCGTTTAACCTTATACCCGAGCGCTGTCAGAGCGACACTTTCTGAAGCAATCATGTATTTCGTGCCTTTATCTGTTATTCTCTCGCCGAGGATAAGAGGTCTAATTCCGTGAGGATCACGAAAACCAAAGATTCCATAACCTGGCACCATGCCGATTGCTGCATATGCCCCATGAACGCGTTGATGGAGTTTTGTGACCGCTTTAAATATGTCTGTCTCATTTATTCGGTGTTTTTGCTCTTTTGCTATCTCACTGGCTAAAACATTGAGAAGAATTTCTGAATCTGAGTTGGTATTTGTATGCCTAAGGTCTTGCTCAAACAGTTCTTTTGCCAGGGCCTCAGCGTTAGTTAGATTGCCATTATGTGCAAAAGCAATACCATACGGGGAGTTGACATAAAAGGGTTGCGCTTCGGCACAGGAAGAGCTTCCAGCAGTTGGATAACGGATATGTCCAATACCCATATCTCCAATCAGTTTAGTCATATGTCTGGTTCTAAATACATTACGCACAAGGCCATTACCTTTTCGCATATAGAATCTACCTTTGCTGGCTGTTGTAATGCCTGCTGCATCTTGGCCACGATGCTGGATGATGCTTAGAGCGTCGTAAATATAAACCCCAACATCTTTTTGTGTTGTAGATAGCATTCCAACAATACCGCACATAGTTTATCCCTCTATTTTTATGTCGCTTTCAAGAATAAGAACATCACCTGGCTCGAGATCTATAAATAACAAATGTTTCGATAAAAAAGGTTTAATGTCAACTCCCCAGTCCTGAAAAATTCTTAGTGTACCAGTAGTCTCAACCCAAGCATGGTTTTGAGTTGCCCAGTTCAAGTTTTGTAACACAAGTACAATAATCAAAACAAAAATTCCACCTTTAAACAAACCAACAATTGAGCCAAAAAATTGGTTTTTCAGTCCGCCAACATTACGAGCGTTAAAGAAAGAGTCTAGCACATTCAAGCCTTTAAGTATTTTCTCAAAAATAGGAGCCAAAAAACAAGGTTTTTTGTTATCGATAGTTATATTAAGAATTTTTGCTAGTGCTAAAGAAAAAACAAACATTGTAGTAAAAACAACTGCAAACGATAGAAAATTACGCAAAGAGTCGTTATTAACAATCGCTTGCATGGTCTGCAATTGTGCTAGGCTTTCTAGGTATTGGTAGCTCAAAAAAGCAACTAGAGCGACAAGCACAGCGACGGCGAAATAGTAATTAAGATCGCAAGGGTTTTTAACTTCTGAAGAGATTGCCATTAATCTATAAAGCCCTTTTTTTGTAAACCAAGTGCCTACAAAGATAATTCCGAATGCACTAGCAAACGCCGAACCTGCATCACTACTTAGCCAACTCTCAAAAAAAGCGTTCGCGAAACTTTCATAGTAAAGCCATGCAAGAATGATGGCTAGGATAACGAAAAACAGGCTAATAATTTCCTTTGCTAGGCCCTGAATAAAGCCTCTTACAATAAAACTGATTAGGATAATAAGGGTGAACCAATCTGACCAAGCTAGCGCACTGATTGCGTTCCAGAGATTGTCAAAAAAATTACCCATGGCGTCCTTATTTGATAACGCAATTTTACAATAGTTTAGATGTCAGAGAGATGCTCTACTGTAAACAAATAATGTTTAGTTGTCTTGCAGTATGACCATCGCATCAGCGACCGTATAAAAAGAGCCAAAAACTACCACTCTCGAGGAATTGTTATGCAAAAGTGCCTTGTTAATTGCACTCTTCATATCACTACAAACTGTCGATGCTTGGGAGTTATTAAATATATTTTTTAGATCATCCGTCTGTAGAGCACGCTCAGAAGAAATCGGCACCAAAAACCAGTGCTTTATAGTTTTTGATGCGAGCTTGATCATATCTTCTATATCCTTGTCAGCCAAAGCGGAGAAGATTGCAACTGTTGGCATTGCGTTTCTTTCAAGCATTGTTATGAGGGTTTTAACTGCAGCGGAGTTATGTGCGACATCGAGAATAAAAGTTTTGTTACCTGATTTGAATTTTTCGAATCGTGCTGCTATCTGAGCTTTTCTGACTCCAGCTTCGATTATTTCAGAGGAAATGGGAAATTTATCGTTCAGCTGTTCTGCAACATTGACTGCAAGGGCAGCATTTATTTTTTGATGATCTCCTTTCAGTCCCGTTTCACCTTTATAGGGTTCTTTGACAAATATAAGGTTGGCGCCAATCTCATCAGCATAAGCAAGCAAACTTTTTGGTGGGTTCTGGTCAGCGCAAAAGCAAGTCTTATTATTGCGCATAATGCCTGCTTTTTCGAGCCCAATAGATTCCCTTGTATTGCCAAGGTATTCTGTATGGTCGATATCAATATTGGTGATGGCAGAAATATCACAATCAACCACATTGACCGAGTCAAGGCGACCCCCAAGTCCTACCTCGAGGATAGCTATATCAATATTCGCTTCGGCAAATATTAGCAGTGCCGCTAAGGTTGAAAATTCAAAGTAGGTAAGAGAAATATCCCCTCTTTTTTGCTCTATAGCTTCAAACGCCCTGATTATAGTTGCATCGTCTACGGTCTTCCCATCGATAGTGTAACGTTCATTATATTTGATGAGATGAGGAGAGGTGGAGCAACCAATTTTGTGTTCTGAGTCTCTATAGATACCCTCAATAAATGAGATGGTAGAGCCTTTTCCATTTGTACCGCCAACAGTGACAACGAAAAAAGGGACGCCGCTAGGAAAAAGGCGTTGATATACTTTTTGAACTCTTTCTAGACCCAGAAGAATGGTTTCTTCCATTAGGTTTTCTTGCCACCTTAGCCACTCATCAAGGGAATCTCTATTTTGCATAGATCAAGGATTATATTGAATTAGTATTAATTAATCGGAGTTATTGTCTTCCCAAAATTCACCCTCAATAGGTTCATCATTAATCGAATTCTTTGTTTGAGCGTTTCTGGATCTGTGGATAAAAACCGACTGCCGACTGAACACGCGCTCTGCATTTTTTGCAAAAATATGGTTAATAAAATATGACCTCGACCATGGCATTAACCCTAACAAGCCGATACCGTCAGTTATAAATCCTGGCGTTATTAGTAAAATACCTGCAACAAGAATAACAACACCCTCCAGCATCTCTTTTGCAGGTGTTTTGTCTTCAGCTATGCTCTGTTGAGCTTTCGCTAGCGTTGACCAGCCTTGCTGCTTTAACAGGGTCGAGCCAACCAATGCAGTCAAAATAACGAGCAACACAGTTTCCCAATTACCAATCACATCACTTACGGTCATTAGAACCATAATTTCAAGAAGAGTCATCGATACAAAAACAAGAAATAACATTTAAACCCCTTTGGAATTAATAAAAATAATATCCCAGACACCGTGCCCAAGATTTTGCCCCCGATTTTCAAACTTGGTCAATGGTCGATGTTTGGGTCTAGGTGAATATATATGGTCACCTGCGGTGTTTTTAAAGTCTGGATGGCTTTCCATAGTTTCCATTATATGCTCAGCATAGTTCTCCCAGTCAGTTGCGATATGGACAATACCGCCATTTATCAATTTATTTTTTAGGGTATCCAGAAAGCTTGTTTGTATTATTCTACGCTTATGATGCTTCTTTTTATGCCAAGGATCAGGAAAAAACAACTGCAAGCATGAAATACTATTGTCCTTAATATTGTTTTTTAGTATCTCTACAGCGTCGCCCTTGATAATCTTAAGGTTGTCTATCTTTTTTTTGTTGGCTTCATTAATCAATCTTCCAATGCCAGCCTCATAGACCTCTATCCCTAAAAAATTGTTTTGCGGTTGCTGAAAAGCCATCTCAAGTAAACTATCACCATTCCCAAAACCTACTTCAAGCGTCACACTTTGAGGTTTATTGAATAGCTCATCAAGGTTGATTGTTTTGTTATCAAGATTAACTCCATAGGTTGACCACAATTCATTAAGACCGATGCTTTGGGCTTTAGATAATCTACCTGAACGCCTCACAAAACTTTGGATTTTACGTAACGGCTTTGTTTCACTCACAGTTTGTAGTCCATAATTAGGGGTGAGTGGTCGGAAAAACGTTCTTCTTTATAGATTTCACAGTTTATTGCGCAACCTGCTAGATTAGCGCTGACAACTTGATAATCAAGACGCCAACCGGTATTGTTTAGCCAGGCCTGTCCCCTGTTCGACCACCAGGTGTATTGGTATTCTTGCTGGTTTATTTCTCTGAAGGCGTCAATATATCCCACTTCATCGTAAAGCTTATCAAGCCATGCCCTCTCTTCAGGAAGGAAGCCAGAATTTTTCTGGTTGGAGCGCCAATTCTTCAGGTCAATTTTCTTGTGGGCAATATTCCAGTCACCGCAAAAAATGTAGCGCCTTCCGTCTGACTTCAACTTTTGCATGTACGGCAAAAAGCGATTGCAAATAAATTCCATCTTGAAGGCCTGCCTTTCTTCCTTGGAGGAGCCGGAGGGGAGATAGATAGAGGCCACACTTAAATCGCCAAAATCTGCCTGAATAAAGCGCCCCTCTATATTGATGTCATCCCAAGGACTGGTAATGATGCGGTCAGGCTTTGATTTGCAATAGATTGCAGTGCCGCTATAGCCTTTACGTTCAGCGCTATGATAAAAGGTATGCATTCCTTTAGGGTAGAATCTTTCATCCAGCTGGTCTTCCTGGGCTTTTATTTCTTGCAGACAAACGACATCCGCTTTTTGTTTCTTTAACCAACTGAAAAAACCTTTTCTTTCAGCTGCCCGAATTCCATTGACATTAATTGTTATAATTCTCATTGCAATTATTTTAATGGCTTAGGAATATTCAATGGAACAGTATCAACAGGATTTTGTAGAT
>Ga0208896_1000773_pt1 | contig 16844 bp, 10 predicted proteins | sample ETNtaG_27_FD_185778 | JGI IMG/M metagenome (GOLD analysis project Ga0208896, IMG submission 185778) | Marine microbial and viral communities from oxygen minimum zone, Eastern Pacific Ocean - ETNP201406SV63 (SPAdes) (version 2) | ecosystem: Environmental > Aquatic > Marine > Oceanic ... | reverse complement strand
GATCCCCCTGGTCCTGGTCCTCATCGCACCAGAACAGAAGAAAGCCCTGAGGTTGGATCACTGTCCCATCAGGGATCATCCATTTTGTTAGGTTATCGACATTATCTGTGAGGTATAGCCCTCCTATGTCTTCCGATTCTGTCCCTGTATTATAGAGCTCCAGCCAGTCATCGTTCTCACCCGACTCATCTGTATTGGTTGTATCATTGCTGGAAAGAATCTCATTGATGAGCACCACAATCCCAGGACTGTCATCCTCCACAAAAACTGCGGTCAAATTCAAATCTCCGTCAAGCGTAACAGTAATATCTTCATCAACTTCACTTGACCCTGCCCAATGGGAAAATATATATCCTGGGCTTGGGATTGCGCCGATCTCTATGGGTATATCATTAAAATATTCACCGGACCATGTGTTTTCAGGCATGCTTAGACCCGAAACAGATATGCCCCCTGCACCCGGAGGAACAACAGTAAGATTCAAATTTGCGGATTCATTAAGTCCAAAATAGTTTCCTACATGATTGAAAACTATATCAGCTCTAAGGGCTCCGAAATCTTGTACAAAATTAATATTTTGATTCCACGTACCCATATTTCCACCCCATCTACTAATATGGTTCGGCATTTCTGGAGAAATATTGTCAACTATATCCGATATATGATTTTCTACATAGCCTGGCTCAAAACGTGTGCTTAAATAATAACAAAAATGGTTAATAAATTTGTTTTGGAATTCTTCATTCTCCATAAGGCTTCTGAATAAAAGTGTTGACCAGGGAGGATTAGGCCATCCTGGTCCATTATCATCTAATGCAAATAATAAAGTGTTATGATATACGTTTGAAGCCCAACCATAAAATAGTCCAAAGCCAAAATCAGTATCATAGAGAATCCATTCCCACTTTTCACCTTCAATGTGAGGTCTCCAAAACTTGAGATTATTTCCGGGCCAATCCGTGTTACCCAAATAAATTTGAATTATATAATAATCGATGAAATTCTCAATATTTACCTGCTCTTCAACAATTAGATAATTATCTGGATTTGAGAGATCATTATTCTCTACAAAATCCATCATGTTTAAGTAATCCTGATTATCACCCTCAACAATACTTCCATCAACCTCAAGCTCATCTAATTCATCAGGATCAACTCCAGGATGGTTGGATGCTAAAAATTCCTCGTTCACTTTTTCTCTTATATTGTGAATACCCCAATAATCTCCATTAATATAAACGGCTGCAGGTCGATATTCTTGGTGTACTACCCCAGTATTATCCATTAAACTGGTATGCATTCCATCTCGAAACATTGTTGCATTTTCGTTTTCATTACCAAACCATTCATTACCAGAATTCCTTAAAACTATTGCCACAAATGAATCAATCTCTTTATCTGGAAAGATCTGATAATTGATCTCGCTCGTTCCATAGCCCGGCCTTGCATAAATTGCCAAAGATTTTTGTGGATGTCCCCTGCTCCAACCACCAAATATTTTAACTCCCGCATCTAAACTGAATCCCAGCTCTCCATTCGGCTCATATAACTCTACATGAATTGGTCTTTCCCAGTCCTCCCAAAAGTTTGCTCCAAAATAAGGGAAACTCCACTCAGCATCATTACCCAAAACATATATCCCATATTCCTCATCCCAGAGATTATATGGGTCCGTAGTAAGTGAAACAGTGGGGAGGTTTGACCCCTCTTCAATTAAATAGGATTGAGTTATAACTTCACCAGGAAAACATTCATTATCAATGACTGCAGCCCTAAGTACTTTTGTTGTTTGTATGGTGATGGGTTGTGAATAAATGAATGAATCTTCTATCGGAATTGAACCGTCAAGAGTGAAATAAATCTGATGACTATCTGAGCTTATTGATAAAGTTATGATAACGGGACCCGGATAAAATCCTCCCTGATGTGAAATTTGAGGAGTTTCACAGTAGTCACCAAACCCTTCAGTATTGTTTGGCCCCTGGGGTGTTGCTTCAGGAAAAAACGACCACGTATCACTGCCGTCAGGCTGTCTTCCATATGAAATATCTGTTGGGATTGCTGTTGAATCAACCATGTCCACAGTCTCACCTATTGGGTTCGTTAATATGATGGCTTCTCCCTCTGACGCAATTTTAAAATTGGTATGAAGATTGGTTAATGGAAAATTAAGAATATCAGGGGTTCCTGAAGGATTATCGGGAGTCTGAAGCATGCCCAGGGTGAAAAAGGGAATCAGACTCATGTCTGAAGAAGTTGTATTATAGTTGTGCACCTGGATCGCCAGCACATTTTCACCATTTTCCAGGAGCCCTGGTTCGGGAGCTGTTTCATATCGTTCGGGAGAACCACCATTATACATCTCAGCCTCACGCCATACATAGGCACCTTCATCATAGTTTGGGACAAAACCAGGGGTCCCAATATTAGCGCGGGCGATCTCATCACCATTTAGATAAGCAACAAACGCATCATCATAGTCCACATGTAGTACGAGAGCTGCGATATTGTCAACGGATTCAACCTGGAACATTTTCCTCACAAAGACAGACATGACCTGAGGAACTTCTGTAGCATCATCCCCGTCACCGTAACCAAATCCACTGGGACCGTTTAACCATCCAGAGTCATCAAATGATAGCTCTCGCCAGTTGGAGGGCGGATTTGTATAGCCAATAAAATAATTCCAGTTGTCGCCCCAGTTAATAACAGTTTCCCAATGTTGTACATTGGAACCATCATCGTCCCCTGATGCGAAAATAAGTAAAAAACTCTCAGGGTTAACTACAACGTTCGGGAATACCCATTTGAAAGGGTCGTTGATATCGTCAGAGAGTCCGAATCCAGTTAGATCAATTTCTATATTATTACCATTATACAACTCTATCCAGTCGGGAGTGTTACCTGATTCATCATAGACCGTGGTACTGTTTGATGACATGAGCTCATTAAGAAAAATAGTTTGTCCACTTACGCTGCAAACTGCTATGAAAAATAGAATCAGATATCTTACCATGTTTGTTGGGTTTATTTTCATTTAGGAAACCATCAATTGTAATATTACATATGTGGAATAGGACTCCCCTAGCACCATTATTTTCATGTGATTCATATCACAATTTTAAACTATAGGACAAGCCAAATATATTGGTCACATTCGTATCTGACTCAGTAAGGTCTTCCTTTTTAAAAATATAGAAAATCTTCATTGAGTTCTTTTTATTTATATCAACTGTTAGGCCAAATGACATCCTATACTCATCAAGCTGAACTGAATCTTCATTGAATGGAAAAAATATTTCAGTGGAAATATATGGTTTGATGCTTTTATTCATTTTATAGTCAACTGTACATTTATTTCTGATCATATCTTCAGAGGGTTCTTTTTTCTCAAAGGTTCGCTGAATTCTTGCACGATACTTCAGGCTTACTGGTTTGAAACTATATTTATAGGACCCGCCAATGCTAAGTCGTTGTTTGACTTTATCTTGCTCTTTATAAGTAGAATAGCGATATGGAACCTGCAAAATAAGACCATCAAAAACTTTATAAGAAAGCGATAATTCAGAGAAGGTTTGTTTAAAAGTTGACAGTTGGTCAAGTAATCTTAGTTCCTGTTCAAATTCCAGTTTGAGCGAGTATGGGAGCTTCTTTTCAAAACTTACACTGGTCCAAAATTCATTATCATCCGCCCCATAAACACAGGGAATGAAAAGGCAGAGGGACAGAGGCCATTTATATTGTAATCCTGTAGTTTTATACACTTCAGGTAACCTCAAAGTATACCACACTGAAAAATGGATATCTGTTTATTCATTTTGCTCTTTGGAATAAATCCTAATGCGAAAGGTATCCCTTAAAAAATTTATTCTTCGAATTTCAAACTGTTGAATATCCAAACCGGTCCTCTCTTTTAAATCGGCAAGTAATTTATCGTGATTTTCAGGTTTGATATTCTCTAACTTTTCATAAACAACCATGTGTCGAACAAGCAAATGCTTTTGCCAGTATGCCTCCAAGAAATATGTCAGCCCAACAATGGCTATATTTGTAAATAACAGTGCGCCATAGGACACTTCTGTTTTGCTAAGGGCATTGATCACTCCTACGGTGATGACAATAAACAAATAGGTCATTTCTTTTATAGGAATTGGATCTGTTCGATAACGCATTATAGCAAAAACAGCAAACAATCCAAAAGCAAAGCCAAGATTGATGTTTATATTGCTCAAGAGGAAAGAGAAGAAAAAGATGAGTGAGTTAAACATAAAATATGTAAACACAAAATCATTATCCCTATGCTCACGATGGTAAATCAGCTTTATAATAATAAAAGCAATGAAAAGGTTAAATCCAAAGCGGAGGATTAAATTCATTAATTCAGATGATAGGTCCATTATTTTCCTTTTATTTATCCATGAGTTAAAATCTTATTTATTCGCAATAATTTAGGTTTAAAACGGTTATATCTTATATCCTTATGAACGTGCAGCATGCCCATACAATACTTACTAAACCTCATTTCCTGGATCCTAAGATCACGTAAAATCTGAATAAAATCAGATTTTGGGTCGTACTTTTTTTGTTTAATCTCTGAAACTGCCAGCTGATCAAAGATATTACTGATAATCCCATTTTTGATAGCGAGGTTTGTATCAATGGTCAAGCGCTCATTAAAATTATTGTCAGCCAGTGTGATACGAGAAAATTGTATGTCCAGACTGGGGATAAGATGTTGTGGCAAAAGTCCAGTTTTTTCTGATATTAAACGTTTTTCCTCTTCAACAAAGTCTCCATTCCTATTGGAACTCCTGAATCGGTTTTTTATTGTCCGGTTTTTATTATCCTTAACTTTAATTTCGAAATATTGCTCATTGGTCTCACAATATTTTCTATACCGAACCTTAAAACGTTTCCTGCATTCATTGTGGTGCTGAGTATAAAAGAAGAACTCGTCTGTATCAAAATAAGTGTTATCATATACAAAAATACGTTTACCCTCTATTTCCAGAATCCGGTAAAACGGTTTTAACCTGTCCAAAAGTTGTAGCAGCTTACTCTGGCTGAAAACAAATTTTGTATCCTTCCGGTTGAGAAGTTGAACCCTGTCCAAATCTTCCAAAGATATACTGTTAAAATCTGATAAACTCATCATCCTCAATCTATGTTAGCTTTATCACGAAATACAAATTAGTTTCCATTTGAGCTGTTAGGAGTAGGTGTGGTGCAAGGGACCCAGGAAGTATTACCATCAGAAATACGACCAAATGAAATATCCTCCGTCTGAATATCAAATGATATAGAATCAATAATTGTAAAACCGTCAGAAGATACTAAAGCTATAAACTCGCCGTCAGCACTTAACTTGAAATTCGTATGAAGAACCCCCTGTTCCTGGTCCTCATCACACCACACTAACAAAAACCCCGAACCAGAAATGATAGTTTCTTCAGGGATCAACCATTTCGTCAGATTGTCTACATTGTCTGTAAGAAAAAAACCTCCTAAATCTATAGAGTTATGTCCTGCATTATAGATCTCCAGCCAATCATCATATTCATCCACTTCATCCACATTCATCATACTGTTACTCGCCAAAAATTCATTAATATATAAAATAGGAAGTACCGTTATAGTAACAGTATCAACTGCTGAAGAATTAAACCCATCACTCACAACAAGAGTAATTATGTAATCCTTATTTTCTGTCACATACGGTGCCGTGAATATTGGACTCTCATTATTCTCGTTATCCAGCATAATTTCTTCTTGCGATGTCCAGCTATAAGTAATTAGGTCTTCATCTAGATCAAAAGAACCACTACCATCCAGTTGATAATTCTCACCTTCATTAACGGAACCATCTTCTCCTGAATCTGCTACAGGTGGCTGGTTTACACCAACAAGAATTACGATAGCCTCATCGCTGTGATCTGTTCCATCACTAGCGCGAAATGTCACATTATAATTTCCTGCATCCCCGAAACTAGAAGTCCAACTAAAGTCGGCTGTACCATCGTTATTATCCGTAAGTATCGGTTCTGTTGGTAACTCAGGATATGGCGATTCATCTAGATTAGCTTCAATAGAAAAACTGATTAACTCATTTTCAACATCTGTTGCTGAAATTGTGAACTCAAGCGTCTCTCCCTCATCAACTTGTTGGTTGCCTATATCAGAAAACTCTGGCGCATCGTTTACTGCATGCACCGTGATTGTAACGGATGCCGTTTCAGAATACAGATCTCCATCATATGCACGATAAGTCAAACTATCCTCACCGTTGAAATTGGTGTCCGGCGTGTAGATACCATTCGAAACGCTTCCGTTTGTCGGCGCATCTACTACTTCGTAAACTAACGTTGCATCATCATTATCAGAATATTCAATCGATACTGCTACATCTTCATTAGTCACTATTGAAATATCATTAGCCACCGGCACATTATTATCTATGGATTCCTGCTTATCCTCACAGGACAACAAAAGAAATATTATTGGTATAAATAATAGTCGTTGCATTGTAATAATTTAATCATTGTTTTATTATTATTAGATAATGAAAATATATTACATATTCCAAAATAAATAAATCCAACTATAGGGTTATGAGGTTGAAGCAACAGATACTATCATTGATTTAAAACCTGGAGTTCTTGATAAAGGGTCAACTTTTTGATTGATTAACAAATTGACTTCAGGATAATACATAAGGACTGCTCCTTCCTTTATATTAAAAGGTTTTACCAAAATATTATCTAATCTGCCTACTTCATTTTTTATAACAACATTTTCATCTTTATCAAAATTTAGTTTTTTCATATCATTTCTGTTCATTAAAATAACATTTCTCTGATTCTGTCCACGGTACAGATCTTCTTCTTCATACACAACTGTATTAAACTGCCCTTCGGATCGTACACTTATTAGTTGAAACTCGTTGGTTTTTAATTGAATAGACTCTGGAATAATCTGATAAAAGAATTTTGCTTTCCCTGAATCTGTTGGGAAAATTGAAGAATGTAGTATTCTACCAGAGATATGGAACTCCTTCTTTGTTTTTCCTATTGTACCAATAGATTCAAAACCAGGAATAATTCTAGATATTAAATCCCTTATACTTTCATGGTTTTTCAAATTGCTCCAATTAAATAAGCTGTCATCTCCTAAAACTCTACTTCCAATCTTGCCAATAACCTCTACTTCTGAGGGTAAGTTATTATGCCTTTTAATTCCACCGTTACTTAGCCTCACAAAATTAAACATTGATTCTTGTGTTGTACTCTGATATTCTTCATCTCTAGTAAGCACAGGAAGTATTATTGTATTCTTTCCTGTTCCCCAAATATGTCCTGTATTTAAACTAGTGCTAACATAAACTATTGTTTCGATATTTGATAAAGATTTAGTCGTCAGTTTTGAATCGGGATTAGAACCATAAAGGTTTCCACCAAGGCAAAAAGAAAAATCCATTTCATTTTTCTCTGCTGATTTTATACAAGCTAGCGTATCAAGGCCTTTTATACTTGAAAGAGATACTCCTAGCTTAAGTAATTGATCAAATATATCTTTTTTTAATTTGGGAGTTACACCCATTGATCCAATTCCTTGTACGTTCGAATGTCCCCGAATAGGAAGTAAGCCTGCATGCTTTTTCCCAACCATACCTCTAACCAAAGCTAAGTTTACAATTTGTTGAACAGTTGCAGTACCATGGGGATGATGTGTAATACCCATACACCAGGAAAAAATGGTATTTTTTGATTTAGCATAATAGTCCCCGATTATCTCAATCTCTTCTCTTTTTATACCAGAGCTATATTCTATTTCTTCCCAGCTTAATTTTTGAATCGCACTACTAAAAGTATCAAAACCTTCGGTAGCATTATCTATGAAGGCAGAATTAATTGTACCCTTCATTATAATATATTTTACTAACCCACTGAATAATGCCAAATCGCCACCTGGTTTGACTTGGATATATTCTGTAGCTATCTTTGAACCAAAAAATAAACTTTTTGGGTCTGATGGTATATTAAACTTGACTAGACCTTTTTCAATAACTGGATTAATGACTATTACTTTACCACCACGACTTCTAATGTTTTTTAATTTGGTAAGTAACCTTGGGTGATTTGAACTAGGGTTTGCACCAATGAGAAAAAACAAATCACAATGATCCAAATCCTCCAAATCAACTGTAGCGGTACCAGTCCCCAATGACTTATTTAGCCCAACCCCGCTTGCTTGATGACAATAATAAGAACAATTATTTATATGATTTGTACCAAATACCCTTGCAAATAGTTGTAGAAGAAATCCGGCTTCATTAGATGAACGACCACTAAAATAAAAAAAGGACCGATCAGGATTCGTATTTATAAGTTTTTTCTCAATATGTTCATAAGCCTCCTGCCAGCTTATTGGTGTATAATGGTTACTATTGGTTTTCAGTAATAAAGGGAAAGTTAAACGACCAGATTTTTCAAGTTCTCGAGAAGAAAAGTTTTTAAGATCATCTATAGAATATGTTTTAAAAAATTTCGGTTGAATGGATTTTTGCATATCTGCCGCCATAGCTTGTACAGATTTCTTACATATCTCTGGCCAATGACCTTGTTCATTCGACATTCCACCATTTTGACCACCCATTCCCAATGCACATGTTTTACAAGTATTTTTTGATACCAGAGTTCTCAACATTTTCAAATAGCCCACTTCTCGACCTATTTTGATTGTATACCAAATTGATCTAAAACCACCAATATTTTTATAGTATTTCATTATAATGATATTAATTCTGGAATAAATCTATTCATCATCCCACAGACAAAAAACCCAGATTAAACTCAATAACTCTCCAATCAGGTTATGAAACTCACGCAGCTTCTTCTATTTTAAATTAGCTGGAAGACGAATGGGCGTCGATTTATTTTAAAAGTGTCATCATCTTTGTTTGCCTGAACTCCACTGCTTCAATTCTATAAGGATACCTTCCTTCTGAAAATAGCGTCAAAAAAACGTGTTATCGAAATCTCAGAGACCCTCTTGGCAATATGGACCATTTGCCAATGATGACGCGCCCTGTCTTTGATGGGTTCTTCTATATTATATTTCTTGAAACGCCAATAGGATGTCGCTACTGCCGCATATCGCACAAACAACTGCAAGCTTTCTTTTTCTATCTGTACTAATGGTCTGACTTCCTGGTAACCCTCGACCAAAGCACGTGCCTTATTCAGATCAACCATAATATCATTTACGCAGGTACCCAATATGGCCATGCCCAATTCAAAAATCAGATGATAATGACAGGCCTCTTCAAAATCTATAATGGCTTTGAATCCTCCCGGAATACCCGACAACGGGTCAAACAACAGATTATCATAAAACAAATCACCATGAATTAAACCGCGGGGTAAATTGGCCGCGATATGCTGCTCCAGGTAGTCAATTTCTTCGGCCATCCAGGATTCATATTTGGCGTCAATGTTCAGGCCCACAACAGTTGGGAAGAATTTGCGTCCGTAAGGATGATTTGTCGGCAAATAATCCGGTGAGGGGATATTATTCAATCGAGCCACCTGTATCCCGACTTGCGATAATATGGATTCATCCAGTTGCTCAACAACCTGACCTTCTATGTAGTCTTTGAGCATCACTGGTTTGACCCCATCGGCGGTAGCAAAGGTGGTCAAAATCTCGCTGTTCACCGGCATGATCAGACGATTACAAGGTACGTTGTGCGCTTCAAGAAACAACAGCAACTTGCCCATTTTAAACACTTCGTCAAATTCTTTGTTATCACAAACCGTTAACACATAACTGGACTGTTGAGTCTTCAGTATGTAGCTGGAGTTACCATTGCCACCATCAAGCGATAAAAATTCAACTATTTTCAGATCATAATTGTTGGCCAATGACTGGATATCTTGTTGATTGAGTTGTGTGTATGTTGCCATTGACGAGTTCTCACATTTGTTGGAATATTTACAACTTACAATATCCTAAATCTGTTTATTGCAATATACTTTTTCAAAATTAAATTTACTCATCAGCCAACAAAAAAAAGTTCCTTCAATTCCCCAAGCCTCACTTATTTATCAAGAAGCAGGATTATATGGTTTTACCTTTATTTTTAGAGTTTCATATATTGATTTTGAAAGTCTAATTGAGTTGTTATTGGTCATGTCTACATTTATTTGACTTCCATCAATCCCATCCTGAATTGAAAACCTACCTAACCCCTTTAAAGAACTAGAGTCCCAAGTTAAGGTTATTTGATTTGAAGGAGGAAACGCAAGCTTAATATCCCATACATGTTCTATTAGATCACCACTGTTTCCTTTAACTATTTGGGTATAATATCGTTCTCCCATCCACCATAACGCTGCATCAAAAAATGGTGGGGGGGGTGGAGGGGGGGCATATTTATCAATACCCGGGTCATAACCGTCACTAGCAGTAGGTGAAAAACCAAATTTTAGATCATAAGATATTTTCCCAGTTGCTACATTGAGAACACTACTAAAGTTAGGGTGATCTATATTTTTCTGTTTTTCGCACGAAAATAAAAAAATAATTAATATTATAAAATATAATTTCATTATCTAAAATATCCCATCTCTACTTTTTTACAAGGAGGTGCTACTTTAAAAGAATCATCTTATCGGTCTCTACAAACTCTCCTGCCTGTATCTGATAGAAATAGACTCCAGCACTTACAGGTCTTTCCATAAAATCTGTACCCTCCCATTGTACTGACTTAATGCCTGCTTCTTGTGTAGTCTTTACCAGTTGAACTATCTCTCTACCAAGCATGTCATAAATGGTTAGAGAAACAAAGGATTGTTCTGGCAAGCTATAACGCAAAGTTGTAACAGGATTGAAAGGATTAGGATAAGCAGGTAACAAATCAAACGCAAGGGGAAAATGGGACGATGATATTCTTTTAAGGATAAGTTGTTTTAAATTACCTTCGATTTCAATATCCAAAGCATTTTCCAAGAGGGACACGTTTCCATTTTTATCCATTAGTTCCCACACTTCATTTTCTTTTAGATCAAACTTAATTGTGAAAGGTTTATCATCATTCATTATCTCAATCACACATTCAATCTCAGTGCATAGTTTGGTATTATCTGCAAAACGAATATCAACAGCACCTATCGGTGGTTTTGGGGGCAAGCTATAGCTCAACATATTCTCCCCAGATACATTACCACCGAAATACAATGAAGAGTTTTTAATTGTTATGGTATTCAAATGTTCAGCAGGCCGGAATCCTTTTTCCCTGATCGATCGAGTTGAATTTGAAATAATAATTTCTCCATTACCGCTACTCCGCAACCAGTATCCCCTCCCTGGTTCAATTGTTTCAACATTAACATAGCTTGGGGTAAATCCATAAATTGTCCCTGAAACGATAAGTCCATCATCATCAATAATTGTCTCCACATCAACAGGAAAAGAGACTCCGGAGATAAGGTTCCATCCTTCTGAAATGGAAATAACAATACTTTCCAATGGTGGTCCTGTCACCGTATTGGCACCTTCTCCGTCAAATCTCAACCAGAAACCTTCACCAACTACTAAATTCTCTGCCGAAAAGTAGGTACCATCAAATCCATAAAATGTGCCGTTCACTGCATCAGGATAAACTGATAAATAATCAGTGGGTTCTGTATCGATTGGTATCCCAACAATATTCCATCCATTAAGGTGATCCACACTGATCTCAATTTCTTCTGGGGTTTCCTCTATTTCCCTGATGATCCAACCACCAAATCCATTGGGACCATTTCCAAAACCTGCCATAACAGTTCCATCATCAGAAATTGCAAGTCCCCTCATTAAATCCCAATCATCCAATCCTTCCATTCCCATTTCAATAAGATAGTTTTGGAGATTCACAAACTCACCAGTGCCTTCGGTATAAATACAGGCTTTATATTGTGTCATTCCCTGATAAAGGTATTGACCAATAGCAATATTGTTTTCAGACACATCTAGGACAGCACTTCTATTAAACATGGCATTATTAGTGGGCACTCCAAGTCCGATCATCCCATCTTCCTCGGTCCAGATATACCCCTCAGTATGATTTCCTCCGGTACCGCTTCCAAAACCAACTACAACAGAACCGTCATTGGTAATAGCCGTTACTTCTCCAATTTCTGAACCTCCAGGTGAACCAATGAACGTAATATTGCCTTGGGTATCCCATATGCACGAACGGCGTGATCCGGAACTGCTTTGGTTCCATCCGCCAATAAGATTCCCATCACCTGATACTGCCTGAGCCTTTTCGCTGTTGCCTCCATACTGACCCAGACCCACAATTTCTGTAGACTCAGTCCAATAAAATGCTTCAGTTGAGCAATTGATCCAACCCATTCCCACAGCCGTTGAACCATCAGAAGATATACCAAGACCAGAACTTAATAATGCGTCACAAGTGCCACCTCCATCAACATTACCGAGGAAGGTCCAACCATCATTTTCCCAGAGTGCAGCCTCGGTATCTCCGTCATTGTTTACAATCTCACCTATAATCTTTCCGTTTTCAGATATTTCCCAGGCTTCACCATTTCCAAGAATCTGTATACCATTTTCTTCAGTCCACAGCAGAGCCTGACCTCCTGAATTTGTGCCAACGATTTTTGTCCCATCGCTGTTCATTCCCAGAGGAATCGACATTTCGGGAACAAAAATAATCTCAAATGTAACCGGAACAGGTGGCTCTCCACTACCTGGTGCGCCAAGAGTACCATCCTCCAGAAGACAATGGGCATAAACAGACCCATTTTCAGTCCAGACAATGAACATACATCCCTGTCCTTTCCCTGCGGACATATCAGTTTTTGAATTTCCAGAAGTTGTTATTGCTACGGTTTGTCCAGGCCAAACATACTCACCGCTAGAATTGAGGCGAGAGGCATAGATATCACCGGTCATATTTACACTTTGTTCAATGTAAGCTGAAACCATATCCTCGCCAAATCCCTCAACAGATAGATCTAAATATGAATAATCACTGTTCAACGGCACCACCGCAACACCAGAGGTCCCCCAGAGACGATTAGCATTTTCATCAAGTCTCTGAGCATAAACACCGTGCTGGGATTGGCCACCATTGGCTTGAGTCCATCCTGCCATGAGTTCAGAGCTCCCCTCAGCTACGGCTGTACGTGGATTGGTACGAAAATGACTAGCATTTGTGGAAAAGTCTACGCCATCTCCCCAAACTATTTCACCGGCATCGCTGATGCGTTGTGCAACAGCAGACTGGTTTGATCCTGACATTTCAGTCCACGCACTAAAGCTACCTCCCCCACCATCTCCCACAGATTCCTGAAAGTAGTTTCCCGTGGGAAATACCACAGGCCCAACTGCTACAACCGGTGAATCCCAGAGCTCAGTTCCAGAACTGTTATATGTCTGTAGGTACAGCTTACTGTCAGGTGCCCAAAAAGGACCTGACTGATGGTTCCATTGCAGAAGGACATTGGTTCCATTCACTGTTAAGGGAATAGGGTTTAACAGGTCACCGGAGCCATCTACAATATGAATGCCACCGTCTCCCCACTCCAATGTACCGTTTTCAGAAATCATCTGTATTCGCACTGTCATATAATTTTGACACCATGCGACAGCTACGCTGTTATCAGATAGTACCGTCAATCGGGGCGATATATTATCGCTCCCTAAAACCGAAAGGGCCAGACCATCATCTCCCCAGGGCATGGAACCATCTAGAGAAATCTTGTAGGCATACACCTGCCAAATACCGGTGCGGGTATCCAATGTTGAAATAATAGCATTATCATTCCCATCAACAGCAAGGTTCATATGGTGCACTGCGATCCAGGATGAATTAGGCTGGTCACTCACAACCATTCCACCATCATCCCACTGAGGGTCACCATCAGAATTCAAGCGCTGTAAATAGACATGATAATTTCCATCACTCAGCCAAGCCACATAAGCCCCGCCATCTGAGGTTGCCCTTACCTGAGCCTGCACCCCATCTCCCAGCCATAGTGGGTTATCTGGTGAGGAAGACCACTGACCTAAGCAAATAGAAAAAATAATAGGTAGTGAAAGAAAATATTTCATTGCTGCCTCCTTACAATAAAAAATAGTTAGCGTTCTAAAACTTATTTTTATAATCTCCCAATTTACGGGTTAATCATGATTTCCCCAGCACCGGAAGTTCGAACCCAGTACCCATGACCAGGGACTAATTCTTCTACCTGCCCATAACCGGAATCAAAATCATAAAATGTGCCACTGACTATTATCCCTCCTGAATCCTGAATATCGTTAACATCTGTGACCACAGAAATGCCCGTAATGATATTCCAACCATCACTCAATGAAATTGTAATCTCATTAATTGGGACACCAGTAATATCAATTGAAACAGATTCAGGAAACCGTAGCCAATAACCGACTCCCTCAAGGAGATCGTTTTCAGATATATATCCTCCATCAAACGAATACAGCGTACCGGAAATTGCTTCAGGGAAAAGAGATAAATAACCCGTATCATCCACACTTAGGGGCAATCCCACCAGATTCCAACCATCATTATAACTTATATTTACCGTTGAAGTTGATGGGCCAGGTGTATCTGTACTCCACATCGCTCCATAGATTTGACCATTGTTCCCTTGATCGCTTGAATCATAGGCAGTTGTCCCAACTCCTTCATTTAATTTCCAATATCCAACCAACCCTTCTTCTCCGGATAAATCTGCAAACATATAATCCTGTATCTGTTGGTCAGTCAAAGCAAGGTTCCAAAGACTTACTTCGTCCACCTGGCCATCTAGGTCAAAGTTTGTGGTTTGCCACACCAGCCTACCAATTACAAAGGATACAAATTCATTGGTGATCTGCCCAGATGCTTCTGCTGATCCTTCTTCAATACCATCTATATACAAAATTATATTGTCTCCATCATAGGTCAAGGCAAGGTGATGCCAGATTTCTGAGCTAATGGAGTTTTCGGAGGTGACTATAGTAAATTCTCCACCACCAGATACTTTTAACCGACCTTCTACCTTGTAATTACCAAGCTGTAATAAATAAAAATCAGCATCTTCATTATTCCTAAAACCAAAAAATCCATCAAACTGAGTATATGAGTCAGCATTTGGGCCTCGTGGATATATCCATCCGCTCAGTGTTATCTGATCAGCGTTCGCTATCATGGCAGACTCATTAGTGACTTCGACGTAGTCAGACTCCCCATCAAAATTCAGAGAATAGTTTTGGCTAAAGGAAAAGGAAATAAAAAGAATGGATAGGAAAACTTTCTTTGTCATTATTTTATACTATATTTTTTCTAAGTTACATATATTATTTAATTTAAGGAACCAAAAAGTAAATTTTAAGGATTGGTCAAGAACAAGTGATTTATTAAGTAATGAATGATGGAGATGGGATAAATTCAAATATTGTTAATAAAATTAAAATGAAAAGTTATATTTTAAGAAAATATGGTGCCCCCAATGTGTTAAACATTGAGGATTCCCCAGAGCCGGTTCCTGGTACAGAAGAGATAAGAGTTAAAATAGAGAAATTGGGGTTAAACTATGCAGAAGTACAATCAAGGAAGGGATTGTATGGTTGGGCACCTAAACTCCCATATACACTTGGGATGGAAGCCGTTGGCACCGTAGACATGATTGGTGAATCTGTTAAAAACAAAAAAGTAGGGGAAAAGGTAATTGTTGGTTGTCAGTATGGGACCTATGCTGAAAAAATAGTAATACCAGAGAGACAAGCTCTCCCTCCAATAATCTCATTTTCTGATGATGAAAATACAGCCTTCCCGGTAAATTACTTAACTGCATGGGTGGCATTGATGAAAATAGCGAGGTTAAAATCCAATGATACTGTTCTTATTCATGCTGCCGCAGGCGGTGTAGGTACCGCAGCAGTTCAGATAGCAAAAAAAATTGGGTGTTATGTTATTGGAACTGCAAGTAAAAATAAAAAAATAGAAATGCTGAATGATCTCGGAATCGATTTAGCAATTAATTATTTTCATAAAGATTTTGAAGAAGTGATAAAGCGTAAAACAGATAATAAGGGCGTTGATGTCGTTTTGGAAGTTGTTGGAGGAGATGTATTTAAAAAGAGTATGAAACTATTGAGTCCTTTTGGAAGAACAGTAGTGGTAGGGTTTGCAAGTTTGAATTTGAAGAAAATGAATCCAATCTCATGGGTAAAAACCTGGAAAGATATCCCCCGTGCGAAGGTATCTGACCTCGCAGAATCATCAACAGGTTTATTAGCCACTCATTTGGGATATTTACTTAACAATGGAACACTGTTGAGGGAAGTTTGGGATGAACTAGTTACATTCACAATAAAACATGGGATTAAACCGATTATAGGGCATAGATTTGAATTCGATGAGTTATCAAAAGCACATGAGTTAATGGAATCAAGAAATAGTCATGGAAAAATAATTATTTCATTACCTAGCGCTTTGTAAAAAAACTGGCTATAGGCTATAATATAATCTATAAGATATCTCATATCATTTGAAGACATACCACTAATTATTTCTGATATTATAATGATTAAACAAACAACACAAACGATCGCTGGCCTATTTTTATTCAGTTTTTTATGTGCCCAGTTCACACTTCAGGAGAGTGATCTGGACAAGACATTGATCCAGTTCACCCATGAGGATGTGACATTTGAGTCACAGGGGGACTACACAAAACTAATTCCCTCAACAGGAGGGACAACCACAGACTACGGACAACCGGAGCTTCCACTGTTCTCCACACTGATCCAGGTGGAGTCAAACAAGGAATACA
>Ga0208896_1000767_pt1 | contig 16886 bp, 10 predicted proteins | sample ETNtaG_27_FD_185778 | JGI IMG/M metagenome (GOLD analysis project Ga0208896, IMG submission 185778) | Marine microbial and viral communities from oxygen minimum zone, Eastern Pacific Ocean - ETNP201406SV63 (SPAdes) (version 2) | ecosystem: Environmental > Aquatic > Marine > Oceanic ... | reverse complement strand
GAACTGTTCTGGCTTACCATAACCTTGCTTAGAGCCGGATTGCCACCCTCCATATAAATACCACCGCCCGAAGCAGCCTTGAAATAATCTCCCACCTCACAACTGTATGCCTTATTACCGGTTATGAGAAGATGACTTAATGTGGGAGAAGCACCACTAATGAAAATACCACCGCCCTCAACAGCATGACCACCCGTCAAAGTCAAACCGGATAATACCGCACCTGAACTCTCATTATTCTCAAACCTTACCACACTACCTGACTGCTTTGCGTCTAAAATCGTCTGAGAGATGTAAGATGAATCACCCGTGGTAAGAAACAAACTTCCTACCACTACATCCTTACCCTGAAAGTTTATACTACCCTCATAAGTCCCAGGATCAATCAGTATGGTATCACCGGCACTGGCCGCGTCAATCAGAGCCTGTATGGTGGAAAATTGTTCCTCGTATGCACAAGCATCAATGTCAGTATCATCTTCTTTGGCCTTCGTTGATTCCTTTTCGCATGAGGAAACAAAACAAACATACACAACCAATAATGCTGTGAAAGATCTAAGAGAAAAACTCATCTCAGTCTCTCCTTATAAAACTCAAATAAACTACAGTCATCAGATACCTTAATCAAGAAAGAATGGTAGAGGCATCTCATTTTCTTATCCCCACCTTTGCACATCAGGTTAAAGCTTAATATTGGTCTTTATTCTATTGGAATGGGGTCAAGACTTTGAAGATAGGCAAATAAATTGATTATATCTGGGGCATCAAGGTACTCTAGTAGACCTTCAGGCATCATTGATAACTCAGTAGTTTCACGGTCCATAATCTGGGACCACATTACCATTTTTGAACTTATTCTTGAAAATCCCATCCGACCTTAACAGGATAGAAGTCACTATATAGACCATCACGACTAACAGCCCATATGTAAATGTATTCACTCTCCTGTATACGCCAACGATCACCAGGTTCAACATTTGCAATCCAACACCTTATATCCGAATTGTATCTCAGTCCGACTTTACCCATCCAGGGAAATCCGGAATGGCTGTATGTAACACTTTGAATATTTTCAGGAGAAAGATTAACCTTTACACGCAGTTGTGTAGATTTCTTAAGCGTAACATTTCCCATTACCGTGGCGTCTGAGATTACAGGTCGATTCGCACCCTTGATGTAGCGGGGTGGTCCCGGAGAAATCAATGACTTGTTATAGATAACCCGCATATCAATGTCTTTTGGTTTTGACAATACATCACCTGTCAGTTCTTCACCTGGATACATAAGAAATGGCCCCATGAACTCGTTCTCGTTCATCTCTTGCATAAAAAGCTCAATTTCATTGTCTACACCATAGCCTATCAGGTCAGTGATATCCATATAAAAACTGTGACCGGTAGTGTCATTCATCAACAGGTCTCCCACATCTATGGAGTTAATAGACACTTTAACATCGCTGACCTTTTGAAGGGTAAAAGGAATTATCAACCATAAGCGTTCAGGGCGGCTGCAGGTAAAGTTGTGATAACTATAGTCATATTTTTCACTCACCTGCCAGGCTGCTATCTTCTCACTCATTTCACCGAAGTTCTTTGGCCTTGCCTTTTCCAGTAACTGAACTACATCTTTGTTGATTCTGAACTTTGTCTTGATTTTTAGAGATTCTTGCTTGTTGTGGTAGGGAAACTCAAAGATGCTACCATCAGGTTTTATCCAATGATCCAGTTCCCGTGGGTAGGCATTCCCTTTAAACTGAACGTCCAACCTGACTTCACTGTCTGTTACCGAAAAGTCTTGTCTCACTCCGTTGATCTTGACTTTTTTCACTGAAGCAGGTTCGGACAATCGAACCCGAATGGGGTAGACATGGCCCGGTTTACCTTTAATTCCAGTAATCAAAAGCTGGTTTTTAATAAGTTGGGTATGACCAGATATGCCAACTAAGATTGGTTTGGTTGCTTTAGTCGCGCGTTTTAACTCTAGCAGCTTGCAGGAATTCGCAGGGATCGTCAATCTGGCTTCTTGACCAAGAGCGAAAACAGATTTTCCTTGATTATCGAGTACCAGCTTACCTTCATCTGAAGGATAAAGCTCTACGAATTCATAATTCCCCTCTTGCTGAAGGTTGATCTCATCACCAACTTCAAAAGTGATCTCGGATGGGCGCGGATTTCCATTAAAAAGAAAAATGAAGCCGTGATCGTCCTTTATACGAGCATAGCCATCCACTGATCCCTGTTGAACCTGTTCACCAAATGGCTCGGTATATTTGATGTACTGAAAGTTCTTTTTTGCCCAGCGGGTCCATTTCTTGTAAAACTGCTTGTATTCCGGAACCAAATCGCTTTCATAGGGTAGTATGGCTGGCATGGCAGATCCACTGACGGCTATAGATGACAACAAGCTGTACTGCCATCCATAGAAATCCCATGCCTTGACCAATTCGCGATCAAATACGCCTTCACTCATACGATGAACATAAGAATTTCCAAGCACTGTTGGCAAAAAGCGAAATCGCATGCACCAGTAATTCTGAAACCTGATTCCATCGGCGTTTTGTCGATCATCGCTGATTTGTGTATGGTGGGAGGAGACAATAGCAGTCTGTTCATTGTAAGCCTGGTGCTGATCTGTATGCTTCAAGCCCCAGAGCCCAAAGTTTTTTGTACCATAGTACCCAAGTATGTATAGTTCCGGATTCTTCTCTTTCAAGCGACCTGTTAGTTCTATGCAGCGCCTCCAACCCTTGTAGGCACCCTTACCTGCAATATGACCATGCTTTTCATTATAGCAGTTCATGGCCGAACCCAAGCTGGGATCCCAACTCCAATTGCTCAACTTGTATTTCTTTATGGTATTGTCTTGCACTCTGAACCACCATTCGTAGAATTCATCATCACCAATGCAGTTGTCAGGAGCACGTCTACCTTGAACATCCACCTTTTTCCAGGACTTTTTGTCTGGTCTGAACGAAAGCCCAGCGGAATTGCCTTCCTTACCATGAGCGGCAACTCCCATATAGAAACCGTATGAAATACCTTTCTTCTTCGCATATTCTACAATCTGCCGGGCAGTAGCATTTTCCTTCTCGGGAAGTAAATTCCAGTAGCCTGTTTCTGAATCGGGTTTTTTGTAAGGATGAAGGGGTTTGAAACCGATCATGTCACCTTCAATATCGGCAAATGTATCGATGGCCTTTATGAAATACCCTTTGTCGATATAGTTCTTTGGCATTTGAGGTAGTGGATGGAAGAACTGTTCGTTGATATTCAGAAAGGTTTTTTGAACCGGAGCCAGGTAGTCAAGGGCAAAAGCTCGCATTGCCCTGCTTTCATTGCGATCGATTGGTATGTGACCTGAGCCGTTTAGAAATCTGTAAGGTCTGGCACTATCTTCTATAATAATCCCGGACTTCTTGTAAACACCTATGAATTGTGGTTCGCTCTCATATCCCTCGTCTACCTTCAATATCAATCCTGGTTCAAAATTCAAGGCAACACCCTTTTCATCTAAATCTGCATGATAAAATGGATTTTCAATTCCAGTAAATATACCTCCTTTCTTAAATCGGATAAATTCAACTGTGGGGCTCATCCAAAATGTCATATAGTGAATAGTTTCATCAGCAGGTTTGGAAAACCTGGTTCTTCCCATCTTCAGGTTCTGTACCCTCAGAGGAGTCTTGTTTACGATTTTCAGGACACGACGGATGAAACCGTTTTCTCCTTTGAGCGTGTAGACCAAATTCAAGCTGACCTGACCATAATCGAATTGATAGATAATACGATTATCTTCTTTTCTTACTCTAGTTGGATTCTTGTCTTTGTTCGAAAAAATCCCAAGATCAGTTTCCAATTCAAACTTATCGGATTCAAACCCATACTTTTCCATTGCTAGTAAATTCTCAATCGAAAGTAGTTTTCCTGAATTGGAAATGATGACTTTTAGTTTCTCATTCGAAAGTTGGTTTATTAAATGATCAGTGCCGTTTATTTGTCCCGAAGTATTTGATACCACAAAAAGGGTGAGCATCAATAGCTGTATTAGCTTTTTCATTATTAAAATTTATATCAAGATGTGTGTTCTTCTTTCATCCCGACCGTCCCCCCTTTAATGTGATGTAATTAGAAATAATTCTACAATCAATCAGAAGAAAAAAACAAAAGAGACCATTAACGAATTGAGTTTTTCTTTAGAAGCGTTGGAATTATTTCAAATTCAGACTTTCAACAGACTTACAGATATTCTAGTACTTACACCAGTTGGAAGATTTTCTGACAAAAGCTTATCATTCCCAATCAGATCCATGTTTTGCATGAATGATTCCCCAGTCACCGTTTGGACCTCCAAACGCACCCAGATCATTTCTTGCCGTGGTAGTGTCCGGATACGCAACTACTTCTGACGCCCCAGCCCAACCTGAAGCATATATATAGGAATATACCCAAAGACACCACCTGTTTTCCTCGTCGTCGTATTGTGATCCTTGATCTCCTTTATCAAATAATACTGAACCCCAAAACCAAGTACCAGCTGCGGTATATTGCGGAGGTTCCCCGCAATAATTACCCATAATACACCAACAGTCCACCCCTTCAAAATCCGTTTGATCATCCACATTTCCTTCACCCCAATCAACATTACCGTTGTCATTGGTTTCGATACCTTCCAATCCTCCGTTCACACCGGTATAACGAATGGTCATAGAACTCGAGGCTCCACTGGTGCTATACCATATTCGTGAAGGGCCACCACGACCTGTCCCAAGTATGCTGTTACGAGTTTTAACTGTACCTCCTTTCAAGAATAATGTTCCTCCATTAGTCCCAGCACTATCAGCCCAAACGGTTACATTTTCAAAACCCGTTTGTGCATTGTTAAGATATAGACCACCCCCCTCATTGGACGCCGTATTATTACCCACAACCGTGTTTACAAGGTCAGGACTTGATAAGGCGGCAAGATATAAACCGCCACCGTCTTTAGCTTCATTATCCTCTACAACAACCCGACTTAGCATCGGACCGGAGTTGCTAAAGTAAATACCACCACCAAGATCCGTTGCAGTGTTATTTCGAACCGTCACAAGATCCATACTGGGATCAGCACTACTCATGTAAATCCCGCCACCTTCACCCTCCGAACTGTTCTGGCTTACCATAACCTTGCTTAGAGCCGGATTGCCACCTTCCATATAAATACCACCGCCCGAAGCAGCCTTGAAATAATCTCCCACCTCACAACTGTATGCTTTGTTACCCGTTATGAGCAGATGACTTAATGTGGGAGAAGCACCACTAATGAAAATACCACCGCCCTCAACAGCATGACCACCCGTCAAAGTCAAACCGGATAATACCGCACCTGAACTCTCATTATTCTCAAACCTTACCACACTACCTGACTGCTTTGCGTCTAAAATCGTCTGAGAGATGTAAGATGAATCACCCGTGGTAAGAAACAAACTTCCTACCACTATATCCTTACCTTGAAAGTTTATACTACCCTCATAAGTCCCGGGATCAATCAGTATGGTATCACCGGCACTGGCCGCGTCAATCAGAGCCTGTATGGTGGAAAATTGTTCCTCGTATGCACAAGCATCAATGTCAGTATCATCTTCTTTGGCCTTTGTTGATTCCTTTTCGCATGAGGAAACGAAACAAACATACAAAACCAATAATGCTGTGAAAGATCTAAGAGAAAAACTCATCTCAGTCTCTCCTTATAAAACTCAAATAAACTACAGTCATCAGATACCTTAATCAAGAAAGAATGGTATTCAATAATACAAACTACATATTATGTCAGACTGTGTTCACTATTGATAGAAAATCCATTGGGGAGATCGGTCTCAGAGAATCGGAGACAGAGGAAGGCCGGGAAAGAATATGCGCATACATCATAGTATAATTTTTTGAATAAGTTGAATTTACGAGGGAGTTTTTCAGTAGCTTAATGAAAACTATTTTATACCTCTATGGAATACTAGCCACGCGGGTGACAGTCTCATAACTGATGGCCTGAACGCTTTCGAAGATACCGTTGCTCACAACGTCTTTGACAACTTTCTGAAAAATCATCTGGTCCCACTCTTCCTCTAATCGCGTAATTAGAAAAGAGTCCTTATTTTTCTTATATTGTTTTAGGCTTGCTTCAGTAACATGCGTTCTATCTCAACGCGTTTTGGTGCCGAAGGCTGCGCGCCTAACTTTGTGACTGATAAAGCTGCGGCCGCATTGGCGAATTGTACTGTTTCTTCCAATGTTTTTCCTTCGGCCATGGCGACCACTAGCGAACCGTTAAAAACATCACCTGCTGCGGTGCTGTCAACAGCATTCACCTTAAATCCAGGTATAATTTTAGTCAGTTCTCGTGTTTTAATCAGGGCACCTTTGATTCCCATTGTAATAATAGCCACTTCCACCCCCCTGTCCAACAATATGAACGCTGCCTTTTCTGCACTTGGGAAATCCGTAACAGAGATGTCCGTAAGCAATTCAGCTTCGGATTCATTGGGAGTAATGACATATAAAGTACTTAATAAAGTATTATCAAGTGGGCAAGCTGGCGCAGGATTTAAGATGACCTTCACTCCTGCTTCTTTGGCTATCTTTGCTGCTCTTTTGACTGATTCCATGGGAGTTTCCAACTGCATCAATAAAATATCTGCGGATTTAATCACTTCCTCAGCTTCAGTCACATCCCGATGAGATAGCCTGGCATTTGCCCCGGATGCAACCGCGATACTATTTTCACCCTTTTCATCCACAAAAATCAATGCTACTCCTGATGGTTCGGCGTTATCCGTTTTTATATATTTTGCATTGATATTATTTGACTCAAAATCTTCAAGGGCCTGCTTACCGAACATGTCATTTCCTACACGTGCTATAAATGTAACATTCCCACCAGCTCTGGTCGCAGCAACAGCCTGATTAGCGCCTTTACCGCCTGCCGCTGTGGAGAATTTTCCACCCAAAATTGTTTCACCCGGCTTTGGAATCCGAGGGACTTTGACGATCATGTCAGTATTTATACTTCCAACGATGACAATTTTCATTTCTTCACCTAATAGTTTTTTATGGATTTACAACTGGCTACGTAACTCTTACCGAAATAATTAATACTAGACCAACAATTAATAGAAGAACATAGGAGCGATTAATTTGTTCGTGCCTTTTGGCGCATCATTAAATTCCTTCCAGATAAACACGCCTCAAAGGGCGGCGACCATGACCGCGCCTTGTCCCAAGTCATATGAGATAGCCTATAGAGATCCTGAACTGATCGAATGGTTCTTCGCTCAGTCCCGCGGAAAAACTCTGTGAATAATAGCATGAGCAGAAGACAGAGCAATATATCTTTCTGGCCGATATGGAGATTTAGGTTGGGTTCACTCAGACTCGAAAGATGTTTCTCTTAAAATGAATCACCGTTCTTTAATTAGGTTTTTTTCTAACAATTAAACCGAAGGAAGTTTCCAGCCATTGTTATAGGCTGACTTAATTAGCTTATTTGCTTTGGGGTTATCAATAAAGGTCTGATTTTTTCGATCCCAATAGATCTTCTCACCTGTTTTGTAAGCAATATTTCCCATATGAGAGTTTATACAAGCGATACTACCACTGTTGAGATCACATTTTAATGACCCTGGTGAATTGTTCTTCATGGCTTCAAGAAAGTTTTTTGTATGAGAATCTAAAGCATTCTCTGTGGCGTCTATCTTTGGAATGCTCTCCATAAAAGGCTTTTTTGTCCTTCGGTGGTCAATTTCTGAAATGACCTCCCATCCGCCCCTGTTTACCACTAAGGTCGCTTTGTTGCCTATAAAAGCGATCCCTTCATCTCTTCCATAATTACCCCCATCAATACCATTAGCATGTTCCCAGAGCATCGTGAAATCATCATACTCAAATACGGTCTGTAGGGTGTCAGGGGTATCCGTATCCTGATCTGGATAGCCGAATTTTCCTCCAGAAGCCATAACAGAGACAGGATTCTTGGCCTTCATGCCATAAAGAGCAATATCGATCTCATGAACGCCCCAGTCCGTCATTAAGCCCCCAGCGTAGTCCCAGTACCAGCGAAAATTAAAGTGAAATCGGTTCTCATTGAATTTCCTCATAGGTGCGGGCCCAAGCCACATATTATAATTCACTCCTTTAGGAGCATCTGTATCAGGTTTATCATCAACCCATCCGTACCATCCCTGATAAGCCCACACTTTTACAAGCCGGATATCTCCAAGTTTGCCAGACCATAGAAAATCAAGGGCATCTTTGTATTGTGTTCCACTGCGTTGCCATTGGCCTACTTGAACAATTTTGTTATACTTTTTAACGGCATCGTTCATTAGAAATGATTCTTCTATGGAGTTTGCAACGGGCTTTTCGCAATATGCGTGCTTACCGGCCTGAAGAGAATCAACGAGATTTAAACAATGCCAGTGATCAGGGGTACCAATGACCACCGCATCGATATCTTTATTTTCCAATAGCTTCCTATAATCCCCATAAACCTTGGGCTTCTTGCCGGTGATTTCTTTACAGTCTTTAGCACGTTTTTTCAATACATTTGCATCTACATCACAAATAGCAATGCAATTAGCTTCGCTGTTTTTAAGGATAGAACGCATATCTGCCCAACCCATACCATTAGCTCCGATCAGACCAAAATCAATTTTTTCATTAGGAGAAACGTAGCGTCTCATGGCTGCGATGGAAGACAGTGAAATAGAGTTAAAAACAACCCCGCCTACTGAGTATTTTGCCGCAAGTTTTAGAAAATCTCTTCTAGAATTTGTCATTTCTGTTCCCCATTTTTTATTATCCTAACAATTTGCCTCTTCTTGAAAGGAAGTGTTTTGGAGCATATTTTGGCACAATGGAAATTTCATGTTATGAATAGGATTATTCAAAGCTACTTTATCGCAGAATCTGGTTGCCTTGTTTAGAAGAGATTCTGAGATTCCGTAGCTTAATCCGGGGTTACTTTTTCTGAGTTTGGAATCTCACTTCCTCGAACAGCGTCCACATGATACTATTATAAATGAAAGGCACTCTATGAACAGTATTCGATGGATTCGGCGCATTGGATTGGGAATAGTCTTGGCCTCTGGCCTGTGGATGGTGATGGCAGCTGACAAGACCTTCTCTAATAAGAGCGCGACTTTTAAGCAGTCACAAAGGACAGAGTTGGCCGTGAATGAGAATACTGCAACACCGGTAGATCGAATCAGCATGCCGAAAGGTTTCGAGGTGGAGTTGATTTACTCGGTTCCGGCTGCGGAGCGGGGATCTTGGGTGAATCTCTGTATAGATGACAAGGGACGTATCATTGCAAGCGATCAGTTCGGGGGACTATACCAATTTGAACCGCCGTCTCCTGGGGCGGTTCTCCAGCCCACAGATATAAAGCGTATTCCAGTTGACATCCGCGCAGCCAATGGTCTTCTCTGGGCCTTTGATGCGCTGTATGTGGCGGTGAACGATTACGAGCAAAAGATCGATAGCGGATTGTACCGTGTAACAGATTCAAACAGTGACGGCGAATTGGACAATGTGGAGAAGCTTCGGACGATGTATTCGCAGGACGATCACGGTGTACATGCCCTCCTGCTCTCTCCGGATAGAAAAGCGATATATATGATCACGGGAAACAGAACCGATCCTGTGGATACCCAGCGGTCGCTAGTTCCACTGCACTGGGGAGAGGATCATCTCCTTCCACGAATGCCTGATGGGCTTGGCCACAACCGAGATCGTCTGGCCCCTGGGGGTATTATTTACCGAATTTCTCCGGATGGCATGGAGTGGGAGATAGTGAGCTCCGGATTCCGTAACATCTTTGACGCGGCTTTCAATTCCGATGGGGAGCTGTTTACTTACGACGCGGACATGGAATACGACTTCAATACACCTTGGTACCGGCCCACGCGAGTATGTCATGTGACCAGTGGCTCCTCATGGGGATGGCGGAATGGTGATGGGAAGCGCCCTGAATTCTATCCGGATAACCTTCCACCTGTTGTAAATATTGGCCCTGGTTCACCGACGGGGGTGACTTTCGGATACGGTGCGAGATTCCCTGCAAAGTATCAAGAGGCGTTGTACCTGCTTGACTGGAGCTGGGGGAAGATTTATGCTGTGCATCTAGAGCGATCAGGCTCGACTTATTCGGGGACAAAGGAAACTTTCATCACTGGCGTGCCGCTTCCCGTAACTGACGTAATCATCCATCCGAGGGATGGGGCTATGTACTTTACCATAGGCGGGCGTCGTGTGCAATCGGGAGTCTACCGGGTCACTTACACAGGTGTTGAAAAGACGAAGCCGGTATCCCAGCGGTCATCCACAAACCGCCTCACTCGCCTGCGCATGGAACTGGAGAAATATCACGGTGACGTTCATCCCCACGCAATAGGAAAGGCTTGGCCAAAATTGGACCACGGGGATAGGTTCGTACGTTGGGCGGCCCGTATCGCCCTGATGCATCAACCTGTTGAAGAATGGGCCAATAGAGCACTTGCCGAGAAGAATCACAGGAAGCGGGTTGAGTCACTGTTGGCGCTGGCCAAAGTATCGGGGATAGACCCGTTCCATCGTAAATCGGACGATGCACCAATCAATACAATTATGCAGGCGCGATTGCTTGAGGCGTTGGCCGGCGTAGGCTGGGACCGATTAGATCACCAAGGACGCCTGACTTTTGTAAGAACTTACCAGATTGTTCTTAATCGTTTCGGCAATCCAGATAAGGTGGCGAAGGACAGAATCATTGCCCAGCTTAATCCGCACTTTCCTTCGGCAAGCTTTCCCGAGAACTGGCTACTCAGTGAGACACTCTGCTATTTGCAGGCCCCATCCGCCGCTGCCAAGACAATGGCGTTATTGATGGACGCTCCCACCCAGGAGGAACAAATGGAATATGCCCGCTCCCTCCGTTTTCTCAAAGCTGGGTGGACCCGTCAGCTGCGCAAGGCTTACTTTGACTGGTTCCTCAGTGCGGCCAACTACCGGGGTGGTGCAAGCTTTGCCAAGTTCATGGAGTTCATCCGACAGGATGCCGTGGCGAGCATTCCTGAGGCTGAGTTAGCATCACTTAGGGTTGTGCTTGACAGCAAGCCAGCAATCAAGTCACCCTTCGAAACTATGGCGGCCGCTATGATCGGGCGCTCCTTTGTGAAAGAGTGGAACATCGAGGAGTTGAGCCGCGCTACCCGCCGGGGACTCAAGAACCGTGATTTTGACAGGGGACGGCGCATGTTCGCGTCTGCGGGCTGCTTCGCTTGTCATCGATTCAACAACGAGGGCGGAATGACGGGGCCGGACCTGACAAGTTCTGGTGGCCGCTACTCTCCGCACGACCTGTTGGACCAAATTATCAACCCTAGCAGAGTAATCAATGAGCAGTATGTCCCGACGGAACTGACCTTGGAAGGTGACAAGACAGTCACAGGGGTTATCGTAAATCTCTTTGGAGACGAAGTGATGGTCAACACCGATATGTTCGATCCCAACCAGCAGGTCAAAATAGACCGAAACAAGGTCCTGAGGATCGAGCCATCCAAGACCTCGCCTATGCCTACTGGGCTGTTAACGATGCTAAAGGAGGACGAGATCTTGGATTTGGTCGCTTACATTCTTAGCGGTGGTGATCGAAAAAATGGGATGTTCAAGCTCAGATGAAGAGGAATCATCCTTTACTGAGCTGGAATCAAAGAAAACAGAGAGAAAGGAAAAAGGAATGAAAAGAAATATAAACATCATATTGTTTAACATCATTTGGTTAACCGCTTTAATTCAATCCTGTCAATCTAAAATAGACTCTGACTTTGCCTCGGTGAAATCAGCTATTGACAGTCAAAATTCGGCCTACGTAAAAGCTTACAATAATAAAGATGCTGAAAGTGTAGCCGCCTTGCATACAGCTGACGCAACGGTCATGCCCCCAAACCAAAAGATCTCACAAGGCAAAAAAGAGATTCAAAATTCGATCAATGCTGAAATACAGGCTGGTGGTCGTGATTTGAAGTTCCAACAATTGGAATTAGTTGTCTCTGGAAACATTGCCTACGAAGTGGGCCGCTATAGTGTTGTGGTAGAACATGAGGACCAGACAGCAGTGAATGATAATGGAAAGTACATTGTAATATGGGAGAGACAACCTAATGGTGACTGGTTAATGTCTGAGGACATCTGGAACAGCAACCTCCCCATAGATTGCAATTAGTGAAACGCCTTGGCTCAAATAAAGGATAATAATGAAAAATATACTAGCAAGAGGAGGAATTGAATTTTTTGCCGTTCTATTTGGTATTACTATATCGCTTTGGGTAGAGGATTGGCGTGAAGATAAGGACATTCAGAAAAAAATTGCGGAAGACTATATCAACATCAAACAAGAAGTAAAGATTGATATTGAAAATATTGAGAATATAATCTTATCAATTGAAGGACAGATTAATTCACTAAAAAAACTGATTCAGTATAATGAAAAGAAAATTGATTTTAATGATAGTGATGTCATCAACAATTTAAAAAAAATTACATCGCCGACATTTTTTGGAACTCAGACTGCATATAATACTTCAGTATCAAGCGGTAGGCTTAACTTTTCAAAAGATATGAGTGTAAGTAATGAAATCTCAGTGTTATATGAGCATTTCTACAAACGACTGGATACAAATAGTCAAATATATGATTTGAGGAATCAAAAATTAAAAAGTGATTATTTCATGGAGTTTTTTCAAGTAACTGTTGGTAAGCAGGAAATTAGTGATTCCATAAAATCAGTTTTCTTTTCAACGAAAACAAGGAATGCCTTGTACTGGATTTTAGAATTTGTAGAGAACTTCTACATTTATAGGTTGAAGGATACAAAAAATCAAATGTTAAAAACAGAACAATTAATATCAGAGTTTTTGCAGTAACAAAATTAAATGAAACACTTTCTTATTACGTCCCTTTTTTATTTCTATCTAATATGAAAAAACAAATAATAAAATATTCATTTGAATTTATAGTAATTATGCTTGGTATTTTAATTTCACTTTTTCTTGAGCAAAGACGTCAAAATTCTATCGAAGCAGAGAGAAAAAATAATACAATAAAACAATTAGTTAATGTTATTGAAGAAGATATTAATCAAATCGATGGATTTATTTATTTACAAAATTATTCATTAAAAAGCTGTAACCTAATTTTTGAAAATATAGCCCACAACAATTCTATGGCAGAGGATAGTATCGTTTTTCACCTGTCATCCGTTGGTAGAGCTTTGAGGTCTTTTTTCCCTCAAGAAAGTATCTTTAATCAATTATTGAACACTGATTTAATAAAGATGATTGAATCAAATAGACTAAAAAATAAACTATTTAAGTTATATAATGAGGATTTAAGAAGGCATGATGTTCACACGAAAGAATACGATGTTTTCTTTTTAGAATTCAACCGCAGTCTTTCAGAAAATTTCTTTTTGCAGGATACATGGTCAAGCTCCCCTATTGATAATAATCCTATACGTGTTTCTGGTTATAGATTTAATGAAAAATATTATCGGAGCACTAAACTTTTTTCAGATATTATCGAATCTAAATCATCAATAGAGCAGTACCTTCAAGAATTAATGGTATTGAAAAAATCTTTTTATGAATTAAAGGATTTATGTTTGGAAGAACTTAAATGAAACGCTTCTAGCTCAAATGAAAAAGCCTATTATCATATTGCTCCTGCTGTTCAGCTTCGTATCTGCTCAAAAGACAATTGCTGTCCTTGGATTTGATGCCAACGACAAAACAAGTAAAAGTGATGATTTTTCTATTGTTGCTTACCATGTTGATTTACGAGTACAAATAATGCCAATGCCCACCCTTAAAGCACTAGCAAAGGAAATTTCTGCTTTGGGTTTTAATACCCTTATCATGGAGTGGGAAGCGACTTATCCTTATAAGCAACATAGCATTATTTCGAATCGTTATGCTTATAGCCGAGAAGAAGTAACTGAATTCATTAATTATAGTGAAAGTTTAGGGCTTGATGTTATCCCTTTACAGCAAAGTTTAGGGCATGCGGAATATATCTTAATGCATGAACGTTATGCTTATTTACGGGCTGACAAAAGAAATTTATCTCAAATTGATCCTACTCGATTGGATGCTGCTAGAGAATTTTTTACTGAGTTATATAACGATATGTTATCAACGCATCAATCACAATACGTACACATCGGTGGAGATGAAACCCGAATTTTGGATTGTAAGCGCTGTCAAGAAGCGTGGGGCGAAGATGGTGAAGAGTTAGGCAAGTCAAAATTGTATGTTGAATACATGACAATGATTGCTGAGATTGTTATTGCGCAAGGCAAAACGCCCTTATTATGGGCGGATATGATTTTAGCTCACCCCGATGCAATAGCGAATATGCCAAAGAATGTTATTTATATTGACTGGAACTATGGTTGGGAATTTGATCGTTTTGGTGAAAATCCACGCACACTTATCAAGAAGCATGGACTAAAATTTTGGGGCGCTTCTTCAATAAGGTCATCCCCCGATGATTATCATGTTACCTCTTGGAGAAAGCATATGAAAAATCAGGCTGTTTATGTTTCATATGCAAGAGAATCTGGTTTTAAAGGGATGGTATTAACGTCGTGGTCGACCTCGGGTGAATATGGCTATGAATGGTTTTGGCCTGAAGTAGTTGAGATTCACCCTCTCCGCCAAGTATATCCGCATGCCTATCCTAATGATGCTTTTAGAATGAATACTCTCGGATTTATTGAGGCTGTGCAACATAAAAAAACATTCAACCCCAAAGACTTTGCTCATCAATACGCTCAACAACGTTTTGGATTAACTGCTGGGGAATCCGAGATGCTTTGGAATATTCTTACCGACGAATCGTTGAGTAATAAAGTTATCATCGGTTCGTCGCCTTTATCTGGTATAAAGGGACTTCCCGATAACAAACGCGTGGTCAGTGCTACCTTAGCAAAGGTGAGAGAATTACAAGCCGCATTGAGCAAAATTGTGCCCAAGAAAAATCAGAAAGAGTTTGCTCACTATCATTTACAAATTGACTTTCGTGAATATTATTTAAGTTTTCGTCAAATTCAATATTTAGTGCAATCAACAGCTTTCAGTGAAAAAAATAACCCTGAGGCGATAAAACAATTGGAGCAACTACTGACTCGTTCAGTAGGGCTAAATAAACGCTTTAAGAAATTATTTACTGGTAAGCTTTATGACACTGAAATAGAGCGGTTAAACTTATATCGTAATAAAAAGGCCATACTCCTACACCAAAGACTTACCAGGGATCGGTAGGTTAACTTTTTGGAGGATGCCATTGTAATGAATCAGCTTTCTAAACCACAGGTCCAATTTCAACCTGGTAAGTGACGGAAAGATGATCGAGATGAAAAAGGGGGACACATTATCGGGTGATTTTTCCTGGTCCTTTGATTCAGCTCTATGAGGTTAAACAGAGTGGTTTGAAACAATCTCATTGTCACTTTTGTTTGTTTGGACCTAGAATTATATTCGAAGCAATGGTTATTAGAAAGCATAGTTAGAGGAAGAAGAGGGAAAAAACTAATTGGATCTTTCTACATTTTGAAAATGGATAAATCAAGGTTAACAGCAATACTAACATTACAGGTAGTTTTATCAGGTTTACCTCTCACTCAGGAACAAAATAGGCCGAAAACCAAAGATCAAGAATGGACGCTGTTATTTAACGGAGAAGATCTTACAGGTTGGCAACAACTTAATGGACAAGCGACTTATACTGTTGAAAACGGAGAAATTGTGGGAACTACTATTGCTAATTCTCCGAATAGTTTCTTATGCACAAAACAATCAGTCAGCGATTTTATTCTAGAGTTTGAAATTATGGTAGATCCGGACATCAATTCGGGTGTTCAATTCAGAAGTTTAAGTGAGGAAAGCTACAATAACGGACGGGTCAGGGGTTACCAGTTTGAAATTGATCCGAGTCCTCGTGCTTTCAGCGGTGGTATATATGATGAAGGAAGAAGGGGGTGGATGTATCCACTTTCACGTAATCCAAAAGGGCAAAAGGCCTTTCAAAACGGTAGATGGAACCACTGTCGGTTAGAAGCAATTGGATCCAGCATTAAAACTTGGATAAATGGGATTCAATGCGCCAATCTTACTGATAATATGACCAGTGAAGGGTTCATTGGATTGCAAGTTCATAGTGTTCCCGAAAAAGATGTTGGCAAAAAAGTAAGATGGAGAAATATTCGTATCAAAACTGAAAACCTGGAGGTTGAAAGAAGAGAACCTGATCCTAAGGTACCTGAACTGAGCTACCTGATAAATGCATTAAGTAATGGCGAAATTCGTCGTGGTTGGCGGTTGCTATGGGATGGAAAAACCCCAAAAGGATGGCGGGGAGCTAAACTAGATCATTTCCCTGAATCAGGCTGGGAAATCAACAACGGTGTTCTGACAATTCATGGTACAGAAGGTAAAGAAGCAACCGGACCTGGAGATATTATCACTGAAGACCTTTTCCGTGAATTTGACCTCGAACTGCAATTTATGATTACTGAAGGCGCAAATAGTGGGATAAAGTATTTTGTAGATGCCGAATTAAACCGGGGAGAGGGTTCAGCAATAGGTTGCGAATTTCAGATATTAGATGATAATAATCATCCGGATGCCAAGTTGGGTGTTAAAGGAAATAGAACATTAGGATCGTTATATGATCTCATTTCCGCTGAAAACCTTTCCGTCCTGGGTAGATCTAAGCAATTTAAAGGAATAGGAACGTGGAATAATGCGCGTATAGTGGTGAATAATGGCAACGTTGAACATTGGCTCAATAATGAAAAAGTGGTTGAATATGACCGCC
>Ga0208896_1000758_pt1 | contig 16939 bp, 15 predicted proteins | sample ETNtaG_27_FD_185778 | JGI IMG/M metagenome (GOLD analysis project Ga0208896, IMG submission 185778) | Marine microbial and viral communities from oxygen minimum zone, Eastern Pacific Ocean - ETNP201406SV63 (SPAdes) (version 2) | ecosystem: Environmental > Aquatic > Marine > Oceanic ... | reverse complement strand
AACTTCTAGATAATGCTCCAATTCTTAAAATTCTAAATATTAAAACTACATAAACTAAAAGTAAAAATATTGATCCAAAAAATCCAAATTCCTCTGAGAACAATGTGAAAATAAAATCTGTATGTTTTTCGGGTAGAAATTCTAAATATCCTTGAGTCCCTTTTAAAAAACCTTTGCCTGTAAGGCCGCCAGAACCAACAGCAATTTTAGATTGTATAATTTGATATCCAGCACCTAACGGATCTTTATCCGGATCAAAAAAAGTTAGAATTCGTAATTTTTGATAAGGTTTTAATAAAGAAATAACAAATGGAGCGGAAATTATAAAAGTTAAAGATAAATAAAAAAAGTATTTAATATTTACTCCTGCAAGCCATAAAACAATTATCCCACTTAAAGCAATTAATATGGCTGTTCCAAGATCAGGTTGGCTTACTACAAGCGCAATTGGTATGAACAAAATTAAAATAGGAACAATAATGTTTTTAATTCTATTTACATTAGAAAACTGAATTCTATGATAATATTTTGCAAAACAAATGATAATTGCAATTTTCATAAGTTCAGAAGGTTGTAAATTTATAAAATATAAATTAATCCATCTTTGAGAGCCTGAAGCAGTTATACCAAATAGTGATGCCCATATTAAAAGTGCTAGAACAACTACATAAAATAAATATCCAAAAGTATGCCATGTTTTAATATTTATAAATGATATAAAAATCATCATAGTAAAAAAAATAACAAATCTTATTATGTGACTTTTAGAATGATATAATAATTCACCTCCATCTGTAGAATACATTGCAAATGAACTTACTATTCCTAAAACCAGTATAGAAAGCAGCATTATATAGTCTAAGGATCTTAGCTTATGAAAAAAAGTTGATCTATCAGATAAAGAACTTTGTATATACATTATGTATTATTAGTTAAATTTTTTTTTTAATTTGTTCTCTTAATTCGTGTCTATCTATAACAAATTTAAATAATTTTTTAGCAATTGGTGCAGCTACTGAGCTTCCAGATCCTCCATGCTCAACTAAAATACTAACTGCATATCTTGGATCTTTATATGGACCAAAAGCTACATACCAAGCATGATCCCTTTCTTTATAAGGAATTTGATTTATTTTTAAATCAAGTTCTCTTTCAGCTTCAGTAATTCTTTTTACTTGTGCAGTTCCAGTTTTTCCTGCAAATTGATACTTGGGATCATCGATTCTAGAAGAAAAAGAAGTTCCATAAATTTCGTTCGTTGACCTAAACATTCCGTCTAAAACAAATTTAACATTTTCCTTGTTTCGGTATAATGCATGATATTTCTTCTTTTTGGTATTAAACAATTTTTCTGGTACTGATAAAAGTTTTGAATTTTCTTCATTGTTTTCTGAAGCAAGTTTCATTTCTTGTTTAATACTTTCAATAGACTCTTCATCATCTGAAATTATTTTTGGGTAAATTTTATGACCCCCATTTGCAAGTTGTGCTGTCATTAAACATAATTGTAAAGGAGTTGTTTGGATATAGCCTTGTCCGATACCATTTATCAATGTTTCTCCTAAATACCAATTTTGACCAATCGCTTCTTTTTTCCATTTTGTCGATGGTACGACACCTTTTTTTTCATTAAAATGACTCCCTAAAACAACATCTCCTAAACCAAATTTTTTTGCCGTTTCATTTAATCTATCTACTCCAAGTAACCTTGCTGCTTCATAAAAATAAGTATCACAAGACTGCTTAATAGCATTTTTAAGTGACATGTATCCATGTCCTTGTTTTTTCCAACAGTGATACTTCGTGCCGTATAGTTCTAATGGGTGCTTATGTCCCCTACAGTTAACTTTCATGTTCGTTGAAATTACATCATTTTCTAGAGCTGAAAGCGCAACAATAGGTTTGATTGTTGAGCCTGGAGAATATAAACCTGAAACAGTTTTGTTTAACAAAGGTTTTAAAGGGTTTTTTTTAATTTCTTTCCATTTTTTTTTTTCAATTCCATATAAAAATAAATTTGGATCAAAAGATGGTGAAGAATTCATTGCAATTATTTCTCCTGTATAAATATCCATAACAGAAATAGATCCTGCTTTTTCATTTAAAAGTTTCTGGGTATATTTTTGAATTTCTGTATCTATTGTAAGTTTTATTGTTTTTCCTTTTTCACCCTCTTGAAAATCTATTTGATTTATTCTTTTTCCATAAGCATTCACTTCAAATCTTTGAATTCCATTTGTACCTATCAATTCATTCTCTAATGCTTTTTCTAATCCTGTTTTACCAACTCTTAATCCTGGCACATTTCTCTGTTTAATTGTTTCGTTGCTAATTAAATCTTCAACGCTTGCTTCAGAAACATAACCTAAAACATGCGTATAAGTTTCGTTATATGGATAGTTTCTACCAACTGTTAAAACAGGTCTTGCTCCTGATAGCTCATGAAGATAAAAATTAATCTTTGTAAACTCATCCCATGTTAAATTTTCAGATACAATTAAAGTTTCCCATGGTTTTTGTTTATTCTTTTTTTTAATTAATTCCTGTAAACGATTATTACTAAAATTTAAAATATCTTTTAATCTAACCATTAAAGTTTTAAAATCTTCTACTTGTTCAGGGACGACATGTAATTGATAAACAATAAGATTCTTTGCAATCCTATTCCCAAAATAATCTTCAAATTCTCCTCTTACAGGTGGGAGTCTTGCCTCTCTTAATCTATTTTTATCTGATAATGTTAAATATTTTTTATTTTCATTAATTTGAAGCGAAAATAATCTCCCAACTATTCCACAAAATATTACTACTTTTGCGGCTGCAAAAATAAACATTCTTCTATTAACTGTATTTGATTTTCTAAAACCTGAGTCTTCTCCGCTTCCACCAATCATGTTTTAATCCTAGAAATAATTTTTCTATAAATGTCAAAAATATATGCAAAAATATAATATAATAAAAATGTAAATATTATATTTCCAAATATTTTATAATAATTAATTTCAATTGAAAAAAACAATATTAATAAAAAATAATTTATTGAATTTGCAACCAAAATTGTAAACAAAAAATATAACCAATCTTTTATTAAACTTGGTCTTAAAGTAATATTTCTAAGATAGGCAGCGAATCCACAAATAATTAAGTATGTTAAACTACTAATTCCAATTGGAAATCCTAAAACTGCATCGTTAAACATTCCTGCAACAAAAATATATCCGTAACCAAGTGTTTCTATTCTTTTTAAGCTCCAGTAAAAAATTAATATAAAAGGAAAATTAAATGAAAAGTATTGATAATTTAGATAATTAAAATCAAATTCATTAAATACGGATACAAATAACAATATAAGAGGCAAATAGAAAAGAAATGAGTTTCTAATTATACTTTTAAATTTTGAACTCATTAATTATTATCCTCTTCGAATGATACTAACTTGATAAAAGTTAATTGTGATAATTTAGAAAAAAATGTAACTGTTTGTTCTTCTGTATTTTTTTTATTATAAATGCCGACTGGAATTCCTGATTTAAATAATCCACCAGATCCAGAAGTATAAACAATACTTTCATTCTCAATGAAAATTTCACTTTCTAAGTACTCTATTTTTCCATATTGCTTTCCAGTTCCTGATAAAATAGATTGAATATTGCCAGGTTCTATTCCAACTGGAATTTTGCTGTTTAGATCTGAAACAAGTAGAGCTCTAGCGGTAGAATAGTTAACTTCAACAATTTTACCTACTAAATAACTCCCGTCTAATACCGCCATTCCAAGTTTAACATTATCTTTGGAGCCTTTGTTCACAATTATTGATTTTAAAAAAGGACTATTATTGTCAATTAAAACTTTAGCAACCATTTCTTTGGAGTTGTAAATATACTCATCAATCGTTTTTTTTAGTCTTTTATTTTCTTCTTTAAGAAATTCATTTTCATATTTTTCAGATTGAAGCAGATTTATTTTTTCTTTAACTATCAAATAATCATTATAAAGATTGTAATGATCTTTAATTTTATTACTAAAATTCTGAATTTTTTTTTCAGGAACAGATATAATAAATGAAGATCTATAAACTACTTCGTTTAAAGTAATTTTAAGATAATTAGTTATAGGTAGATTGATTTTGTTTAAAGTCAACAATCCTATTGAAAAAAAAATTAATCCTATTAGAGAAAATCTTTGTTTGTTACCCTTTTTTAAAAAAGCTGATCGAATAGCTATTACAAAATCATCTCTACTCGTAACCATAATTTTTTAGTACTCAGATAATATGCCCGAAAAAATCTCCTCTTGATCTAAAGCTTTACCTGTACCGATTGCAACACACGCCAAAGGATCATCGGCTACGTGAACAGGCAAACCTGTTTCTTTAGAAAATCTTTTATCAATATTTTTTAACAAAGCTCCACCGCCAGTTAATGTAAGTCCCATATCAACTAAATCAGAAGATAATTCTGGTGGTGTGTTTTCTAATGCATCTTTTACTCCGTCAATCATTTCTCTTAAAATAGGATTTAGCGCTTCAGATGTATCATCTTCGGTTATATTAACTTCCTTTGGAGTTCCAGAGCGTATATCTCTACCTTTAACGGGATACTTGTTATTATTTGTAGGAATTGCTGTACCAATTTCTTTTTTTATTTTTTCAGCAGTGCTATCACCAATTAAAAGATTATATTCTTTTCTCATAAAATTTTGTAGTGCATGATCCATTGCATCACCAGCAACTCTTAGAGAATTTGCATAAACAACTCCTCCTAGTGACATAACTGCCATTTCAGTTGTTCCACCACCAATATCCACTACCATAGAGCCAGTTGCTTCTGAAATAGGAAGTCCAGCTCCGATAGCTGCTGCTATTGGTTCCTCAATTAACTGAACTCTTCTTGCTCCAGCTGCAAGCGCACTATCTTGAATAGCTTTTCTTTCAACAGGTGTTGATCCTGTTGGTACACAAATTAAAATTCTAGGATTTGCAAAAGTACTTCTTTTATGAACTTTTTTTATAAAATGTTTAATCATTTCTTCTGTAACAATAAAATCAGCAATAACTCCATCTCTTAAAGGTCTTATTGCCTCGATATTTCCAGGAGTTCTTCCAAGCATAGTTTTTGCTTCATCTCCCACAGCTAAAATAGATTTTTTTCCTTTGTTATCAACAACTGCCACAACTGAAGGTTCGTTTAAAACAACTCCTTGTCCTTTTAATACTACCAGAGTGTTAGCTGTCCCAAGATCAATTGCCATATCTTGTGACCAAATTTTTGCTACTGTACTAAATAATCCCATTTAAATTCCTTTCATTTTTTGTTTGTAATTTTGTTCAATACTCTGTCCAGGAGCAATTTTATCTCTTTTAATAATCATTTTATTTAATGCATTAATATACGCGTTAGCAGAAGCAACTAATGTATCAGTATCTGCTGCTTGTCCAACAGTTGTTTTTCCTTTTTCCTCAATTCGAACACTAACAGTCGCTTGAGCATCGGTTCCTTCCGTTACAGCATGAACTTGATATAGCTGTAAATTTACATCATGAGGATAAAGTGTCTTTATGCATTTAAATATTGCATCTACTGGTCCATCTCCAGTCTCAGATGCTTTTTTTATTTCCCCATAAACTTCTAACGTCATATCGGCCTTTTGTGGTTCGCCAGTGCCGGCAAATACTTTTAAAGATTTAAGGCTTATTACATTGTCTTCTTTTTTAATTAAGCTATCGTCTACTAGAGCTGATATATCATCGTCATAAACGTGTTTTTTCTTATCAGCTAAAACTTTAAATTTTCCAAAAGCAGTTTGGATAATATCATCTGTGACATCAACGTAACCAAGTTCAGTTAGTTTATCTTTAAAAGCATGTCTTCCAGAATGTTTTCCCATCACTAAAGAAGTTTTTTTAACTCCTACACTTTCTGGTGTCATAATTTCATAGGTATTTCTATTTTTTAACATTCCGTCTTGGTGAATTCCTGCTTCATGTGCAAAAGCATTTTTTCCAACAATTGCTTTATTAAATTGAACTGGAAACGTTGCATTAGAAACTAATTTTGAAGCTTTGCTTAATAAAGTGGTGTTAATTCCAGTTTCATATGGCATTAAATCATTTCTTGTTTTTATTGCCATAACGATTTCTTCAAGAGATGCGTTTCCTGCTCTCTCACCAATTCCATTAATTGTACATTCAACTTGTCTTGCACCAGCAGAAACTCCTGCTAGAGAATTTGCAACTGCTAGACCTAAATCGTTATGACAATGAACAGATAAAATTGCTTTATCAATATTTGGAACCTTGTTCGTCAAAGTTTGAATAATTTTTGTAAATTCAGATGGTACTGTATAGCCTACTGTATCTGGAATATTTATTGTTCTAGCTCCACACTTGATTGCAAGCTCAACAGTTTTACACATATAATCCATGTCAGTTCTTGTTCCATCTTCGCATGACCACTCAACATCATCGGTAAATTTTCTAGCATAAGTCACATGTTCTTTAATTGACTCGTAAACATCTTCAGGAGATTTGTTTAACTTGTGTTTCATATGTAGTGGGCTAGTTGAAATAAATGTATGAATTCTAAATCTTGGTGCATGTTTCAATGCTTCATAACATCTGTCTATATCTTTTTTAGAATGTCTTGATAAACCAGCTGGAATTGATTTTTTTAAAATTTTACTTACCTCAGATGTTGCTTCAAAATCACCAGGTGAAGCAATTGGAAATCCTGCTTCCACAATATCAATTCCAAGTTCATCGAATACTCTAGCAATTTGGATTTTTTCTTCCAAACTCATTGATGCTCCTGGAGATTGCTCGCCATCTCGCATCGTAGTATCGAATATATAAACTCTATTTTTATCGTTCATTTTTAATTATTTTAGCCGAGATATTCTACTACCTCTAGCACAGATTGCAAAATAAATTAGAGATTTTATATAAATTTAATAATTAATTTTTATCACTATCTATTAATTTCTTCTTAGCAATCCATGGCATAAGAGCTCTTAATTCTGCCCCAACTTTTTCAACTGGGTGTTCTGCTAATTTTTCTCTAGTCTTTAAGAAATTCTTTTGGCCATTTTTACATTCGTCCATCCAATTTTTAGTAAACTTGCCTGACTGAATGTCTGCTAAAACTTCTTTCATTCTTTTCTTTGTTTCTTCTTTATTTATAATTTTTGGACCTGTAACGTATTCACCGTATTCAGCAGTATTAGAAATTGAATAGTTCATGTTTGCAATTCCACCTTCATAAATTAAATCAACAATTAATTTAACTTCGTGAACTGTTTCAAAATATGCCATTTCTGGTTCGTATCCTGCTTCAACTAAAGTTTCATATCCATTTTTAATTAACTCAACCAAACCGCCACAAAGAACTGTTTGTTCACCAAATAAATCTGTTTCAGCTTCGTCCTTAAATGTAGTTTCAATAATTCCTGATTTTCCACCACCTACAGCTGAAGCATATGACATGGCTAATTCTCTTGCTTTGCCTGATCCATTTTGATGGACGGCAAACAAACAAGGAACTCCTCCTCCTTTTTCAAATTCACTTCTTACTAAATGTCCTGGGCCTTTTGGTGCAACCATAAATACATCTAAATCTTTTCTTGCTTTTATTAAATCGTAATGAATGTTTAATCCGTGTGCAAAAGCAATTGAAGTTCCTTCTCTAACTCTTTGTTCTATGTGATTTTTATAAATTGCTGCCTGAAGTTCATCTGGAGTTAAAATCATAACTACATCGGCCCACTCTGCTGCATCAGACAAATTCATAACTTTCAATCCTTTTGACTCTGCTTTTGGTTTGCTGGCCGATCCATCTCTTAGAGCAACCACCACTTCTTTAACTCCACTATCTTTAAGATTAAGGGCATGTGCATGGCCTTGGCTACCATAACCAAAGATTGCTACCTTTTTATTTTTAATTAAATTTACGTCAGTATCTTTTTCATAAAACATTTTCATATTTTTTCTCCTTTAAATTTATTTAAATATTTCTGAACCTCTTGTCATTGCAACAGCGCCGGTTCTTGAAACGCTTACGAGACCAAATTTTTTTAATTTTTTTGACATTAAATCTATTTCTCTTCTTAAAGCTGTTATTTGTATAACATAAGATTTGTTTGTTTTGTCCAATATTATAGCATTATACTTTTTGCAAGCTTTTAAAGCCTTTTCTTTTTTAGACTTGCCCCCTACGACTTTAAATAAAGCCATTTCTTTAAATATAACTTTTTTATCTTCTCTTTTAAAATCAGCAACTTGGTGAACGGGTACAAGTTTTTTTAATTGTAATTTTATTTGTTCTATAACCTGATGCGTTCCTGTCGTTACTATTGTAATTCTAGATATATTTAATTTTGGGTCAATTTCAGCAACAGCTAAAGACTCAATATTGTAACCTCTTCCAGAAAACAAACCTACAACTCTTGCCAATACTCCAGCTTCATTATCAACCCACACAACAATAATATGTGTATCTGGTTTTCCTTGTTTTACTGGAATGCTATATGCTGATTTTGATTTAGCCATCAAACTAACGCCTTGCCTTTCCTTGTAATTTTGTTTTCTTTTTGATCCTTTGGACCTAAAAGCATTTGATTATGTGGTTTTCCCGAAAGTATCATTGGAAAACAATTTTCTTCTTTATCTACTCTGCAGTCAAATATCACGGGTCTATCAGTGTTGACCATTTCTATTATTTTGTCATCTAATTCTTCTGGAGATGTAGCTCTTATCCCAACACAGCCATATGCTTCTGCAAGTTTTACAAAGTCAGGTAGTGCTGCTGTATAGCTTTCAGAATAATTTTTATCATGTAATAGTTCCTGCCACTGTCTAACCATTCCCATATATTCATTATTTAAAATAAATATTTTAATAGGAAGACTGTACTGAACGGCGGTAGACATTTCTTGCATGGTCATCAAAACAGATGCTTCTCCGGCTATATCAATTACTAATTTATTTGGATGTGCAACTTGTACTCCAACAGCTGCTGGAAGTCCATAACCCATCGTACCTAAACCTCCTGAAGTCATCCAACGATTAGGTTTATCAAATTTATAATGTTGTGCTGCCCACATTTGATGCTGGCCTACTTCTGTTGTTATATACGTATCTTTGTCTTTAGTTAATTCATAAAGCCTTTGAATTGCGTATTGTGGTTTTATAGTTTCGGTACTATTAACAAAGTCAAATGAATTAACAGATCTCCATTTTTGAATCTGCTCCCACCATTTAGAAATCTTTTCTTTATTTGATTTCGTAAAATTAGGGTTTGCTTTTTTTATATTTTTAATTGTAGAATTAATAACTTCCGCAACATCTCCTATGATTGGTAAATCTACTTTAACATTTTTGTTTATTGAAGATGGGTCTATATCAATATGAACTTTTTTTGATTTAGGAGAAAATTCATCTATCTTTCCTGTTATTCGATCATCAAATCTTGCACCAATGTTTATCATCAAGTCGCAGTCATGCATTGCATTATTCGCTTCATATGATCCGTGCATACCAAGCATACCTAAAAATTTGCTATCTTCACCAGGATAAGTTCCAAGGCCTTGTAATGTTGTCGTTATAGGATAGCCAGTTGTGTTTACCAGCTCTCTTAAAAGTTCGCTTGCCTTTGGTCCTGAGTTTACAACTCCTCCACCGGTATAAAAAATTGGTTTAGAAGCTTTACTCATTAATTTTATCAATTCATCAATATCTTTTTGTGAAAAATGATTATGAACTTTGCCATTTAGTTTTTTTTGTTTTTTAAATTTTGTGTAGCTTGTTTTTTGAAACTGAATATCTTTAGGAATATCAACTAAGACAGGCCCAGGTCTTCCTGTTGTTGCAACTTCAAAAGCTTTATGAATTGTTTTTTCTAAATTTTTTATATCTTTAACTAGCCAATTATGTTTCGTGCATGGTCTTGTTATTCCGGTTGTGTCAGCTTCTTGGAAAGCATCAGTTCCAATTAAGTGTGTTGGAACTTGTCCGGCAATACAAACTAATGGAACGGAATCCATATAAGCATCTGTCAAAGCAGTTACTGCATTAGTTGCTCCTGGACCTGAAGTAACTATAAACACTCCTGGTTTTCCTGTAGATCTTGCGTATCCTTCCGCAGCATGTCCCGCTCCTTGTTCATGACGAACTAATATATGTTTTACTGAATTAAAATTTTTTAACTCATCATAAATTGGTAGAACAGCGCCACCAGGATAACCGAAAACAATTTCCACATCTTGGTCTTCCAAGCATTTAAATACAATTCCAGCTCCTGAATACAATTTTGGCATTCAGTCAATCTAGCTGAAGTTGCACTAATTGGTCAAGTTTAAGAGTTGATTATTTTAATTTTTTTAAAGTTAAACTTAAATTTTTGGGATTAATTTTTTGCCAAGATTGCATTTGTCCTCGCGCCCAAGTCACCTGTCTTTTGGCATATTGTCTTGTTTTAATAGCAATTAAGTCCTTGGCTTGGTCAAGGGTGGTCTGTTTATTCAAAAAATTTGTGATTTCTTTAATTCCAATAACCTTGTTTGAGCTATTTTCTCTTTTTACTTTAAATTTGTTAAATCTCCCAACTTCACCAATAGCACCATCTATAAACATATCTTCAACTCTCAAATTAATTCTATTTATCAGGTCTTCTCTTGGGTAATCAATGTAAAGCTTAAAAAATTCATCAGATGAAAAATATTTTTTTGTTTTTTCAAACCATTTTATAATTGATATTTTTGTATGATATTTAATTTCATACGCCCTAATAGATCTTTGGACATCATTTTTTTCAATTTTGTTTTTTATTAAAGGATCCAGTTTTAATAGTTTGTTATAAAAATTTTTTTGACCCATTTTTTTTTGCATCAATCTAATTTTATTTCTTACATTTGTTGGAACATTGGGTATTTTTACTAAACCGTCTGTAAGAGCTTTAAAATATAGTCCTGTTCCTCCAACTACGATGGGCACTTTTTTTCTTTTACGAATATCTTTAATCTTCATTAATAAAAGTTTTAGCCATTGTCCTGTTGAATATTTTTTTTTTACATCACAAAAACCATATAGATGATGTTTTATTTTTTTTAGATCCTTTTTTTTAGGTCTTGCTGTTAAAATTTGAAGTTGTTTATAAACTTGCATACTATCAGCATTAATTATTTCTCCTTTAATTTTTTTCGCTAGTTTTATTGCAAAATTTGATTTGCCGCTCGCTGTAGGTCCGGCAATTAAAATGATTTTGGACTTAAGGTCCATTAATTAATCTAACTTAACACCAATATATCTTCTTTGGTTCTGGTTGTTATAAATAGCAATCAATATTGTTTTATTAGAACTTCTTAGTGCAGAATTTACAATATTTTTAAGATCGCCAATTGTTTTGATTTTCTTTTTTTGTGCCTCTACAATTATATTGTTTACATTTAGGTAATTTATTGGGCTATCATTTTCTATTTTTGTTATAACTGCGCCTGTTATGCCTTTTGGAAGATTTCTAGCCTCTATATCTTCGTTAGTTAAAACTCTAACTCTTATTTTTAAACCTTCAATAACTTTTGATTTGGGTTCTTCGGCCTTTTTTATATTAAAATCTTTTGAAGTTTCTAATCTTCCAAGCTCAATTTTTTTTGTTACTTCTCTTTGATTTCTCCAGACTTTTACCTCTACAGTTTTTCCAACTTCTGTTTGTGCAACAATCGATATTAACTCTTTCACGTTATTTATTAATTTTCCATCAAACTCTAAAATTATATCGCCAGCTTTTATTCCTCCTTTTTCTGATGGACCTCCAGTAGATAAATCTTGAACTAGAGCTCCTCTAGGTTTATCTAATTTTTCAGCCTCTGCAATTTCTTCGGTTACAGTTTGAATCCTAACTCCTAGCCAACCTCTTTTTGTTTCTCCATATTTAATTAATTGATCAATAACTTTTATTGCGTTGTTTGAAGGAATTGAAAAACCAATTCCAATATTACCTTGTCTTCCAAATATTGCAGTATTAATTCCAATCACGTCACCGTCCACATTAAATAAGGGGCCACCTGAGTTTCCTTGGTTAATTGATGCATCTGTTTGAATAAAATCTTCATATCTAGCCATACCAATATTTCTATTTCTTGCTGAAATTATTCCAGATGTAACAGTTCCGCCTAGACCAAAAGGGTTACCGATTGCAATTACCCAGTCTCCTATTCTTGCTTTATCGGAGTCTCCAAATTTCACTAGTTTAAATTTTTCACTTGATTTTATTTTTAAAACTGCAAGATCTGAAAATGGATCGGCACCTATAACCTTAGCTTCATATTCTTTTTCACCTTCAATTCTAACTAAAATATCCTCAGCTCCCTCAATTACATGATTGTTTGTAACTATGATGCCAGATGAATCAATAATAAATCCTGATCCAAGTGAATAAGCTTTCTTTTTTTGTGGAGTTCCAAAATCTTTAAACATATCTTCAAATGGTGAACCTGGTGGAAATTGAAAACCGGGAAATGGATTGATTGTTGTAACTACCGTTTTGCTAGTTGAAATATTGACAACTGATGGCATCAATTTCTCAGCTAAATCTGCAAAAGAACTTGGAAAATCTTTTGCGTTCCCTTCTATATTAAAAAAGAAATAGAAAAAAATAAGAAACGAAAAAAATTTTTTAGATTTAAATACCATTTTTTTTCATATACCAAATTATAATAAAGCCAATTACTGCAAAAATTAAACCGCCTGTTCTCAACTGACTCTCTTTTGCGTCTTTAGCTTTAAGCAAAATACTTTTCATTTTTGATGGAAATAAGGCGTATAAAATTCCTTCTATAAAAAAGAATAGACCAAGTGCTATGATCAGTTCTCTCATTTCAAATATTAATCTGTTTTTTTCTTTATATTCCCAAAGAATTTAAAAAATTCACTATCTGGAGATAATATTAAAGACGTCTCACCTCCAATTAAAGCTTTTTCATAAGCCTGCATCGCTCTATAAAATGAAAAAAACTCAGGATCTCTTCCGAAAGCATCTGCAAATATCTTATTTCTCTGACCATCTCCTTCACCTTTCATGATCTGAGATTTTTTTTCAGCTTCTGCTAAAATTACAGTAACTTCTTTATCTGCTGTTGAAGTAATAGTTATTGCCATTTCAGCACCTCTTGCTCTAAATTCTTTAGCTTCTCTCTCTCTTTCAGTTTGCATTCTTCTATAAATAGCTTCACTATTTGCTGGTGGAAGATCTGCTCTTTTAATTCTTACGTCCACAATTTTAATACCAAATTTTTCTGCCTCATTATTTACTCCATCTTGTATTAATGCCATTTGATTTGTTCTGTCTGCAGATAATAATGTTTGTAATCTTTGTTTACCCAAAACACTTCTAATTCTTGAGTTTATAATTGTTGATAAACGCGATCTAGCTACTCTTTCATTTCCTACTGAAATATAAAATTTCAAAGGATCAACAATTTGAAATCTCGCAAAAGCATCAACTATTAATCTTTTTTGATCTGATGCAATTACTTCTTCTGGTGGTGCATCTAAATTTAATATTCTTTTATCTAAGAAAACTACGTTTTGAATAAAAGGAATTTTAAAATTAATTCCTGGAGTAGAAATAATTCTTTTAGGATCTCCAAATTGAAGGACTATTGCTTGATTAATTTCTTTAACAATAAAAATTGAAAAGAAGGCTACCGCCCCTAATACTATAATTATTGGTAGTAAAATTTTTTTCATTTAATTTACCTTTTTCTTCAATTCTGGCAGAGGTAGATATGGAACCACTCCTGAGCTTGCGTTCTTATCAATAATAATTTTATCAATATCGGCTAAAACTTTTTCCATAGTTTCAAGATACATTCTCTCTTGCGTTACCCTTTTTGCTTTAGCATATTCATTATATATTGATAAAAATCTACTTGCCTCACCTTCTGCTTTTGCAACAACTTCTTTTTTGTAAGCTTCGGCAGCTTGTAATATTTTTGCAGCTTCTCCACGTGCTCTTGGTATTACATCATTAGCATATGCTTGAGCTTCATTTTTAGATCTTTCCATGTCTGCTCTTGCGGCTTGTACATCTCTAAATGCATCAATAACTTGATCTGGTGGATCAGCTTTTTGTGTTTGAACTTGCGTGATCTGTATTCCAGAGTTGTATTCGTCTAAAATATTTTGAATAATCTCTTGTGTATCTATCTCTATTTTTGATCTTCCTTCAGTTAAAATTGGTTGAATTTCTGAACGAGCAATTACTTCTCTCATGGCTGTTTCTGCGGCAGCTTTTACAGTTCCTTCAGGGTCTTGAATTCTAAATAAAAATTTTCCAGCATCTTTAATTACCCAAAATACCGAAAAGTCTATATTTACAATATTCTCGTCTCCAGTTAACATTAAACTTTCTTCTGAAACATCCGCTACTCCACTTGAGCCAAATCCGCTATCTCTCTCCGATCTAAAACCAACGTCCATTCTATTAACTTTTGTAACTTTTGGAGTAAGAACGCTTTCAATTGGAAAAGGTAAATGATAATTTAAACCTGGCTGAGTAGTATTTACAAATTTTCCAAATCTTAAAACTACTCCTTGTTCATCAGGTAAAACTCTGTACAAGCCACTTAATGCCCAAATTATTAATAACACTACTAAACCAAAAACTATTGGTTTTCCTCCGGATGTGCTCCCGCCTGGGAAAAATTTTTTTATTTTATCTTGGATATTTTTTATAATTTCATCAATATCGGGTGGCGTTGGCCCTCTTCTAAAACCATCTCCATTTCCACCTCCTGGAGGTGATCCCCATGGGCTTTGATTCTTGAAATCGCTCATATGACATCCTATATAGTGTCTTTATCAGGAAAAACAAGCTAAGTTGAATTTATGGAGACAAAACCGCAACATAAATCCTTTAAAAAAAACCCAATTATTGGAACAAAATTTACTATAGCAATATCAAGTGCAAAAGGTGGTGTTGGAAAATCTACATTTGCGACAAACTTAGCTTTAGCTTTAAAAAAATCTGGATGCAAAGTTGGATTATTAGATGCAGACATTTATGGACCATCTTTACCAAAATTATTTTCAATAAATACAAAACCAAAAATTGATGGTGAAACTTTAGTTCCAATTTTAAAGTATGGTATTCAATGCATGTCTATTGGTTTTTTAACTGATAAAGAAACTCCAATGATTTGGAGGGGTCCAATGGTAACAAGTGCAATTAAAACTTTTACGCAAAAAGTTGGATGGAAAGATTTAGATTTTATAATTGTAGATATGCCCCCAGGAACAGGTGATACTCAGCTTACATTTTCACAAGAAATAAAAATGGATGGAGTAATTATTATTTCTACACCACAAGAAATAGCATTACAGAATGTAAAGCGTGGAATAAGAATGTTTGATGAACTTGGTGTAAAAATTATTGGTTTAATTGACAACATGAGTCATTTCATTGGTGACGATGGAAAAAAATATCCAATTTTTGGAGAAGGTGGAGTTAAAAGAACCGCTGATGAATTTAATAAAGAATTTTTAGGAGAAATTCCAATTAATCCTGAAGTTGGAAAACTTGGTGATCTTGGAACTCCAATTGTTGAAAGTAAACCGGATCATGAAATTTCAAATATATATCTTGATTTAGCAAAAAAAATTAAATCAACTTATCTTTAAGACCAAAAGCAATCATTAATTCGTTCCATTCTCTTTTTGACAAACCTGATTGTTCTACATTAACTTCTTCACCCTTAATTAATTTTTGTAATATAATTTTTCCTTTTGCTGATACTTCTGTGCCACCCACTCTATAATCCATAAATGCCTCATAAGTTATTGGTACCCATTTTTTTAATGTATCTAGCATTGCTTCAGCATAAGCTCTTATTTCATATTGTGCGTGATGATCTGCTCTTAATCTTAAAAAGTTCATTAGATTAAGTAAATCAGTTTTCCAATACCACTGCGTATAAGTATTTAAAGTTAAATTCATTCTAGCAAGTTCTCTTGCAAGGCCAACTTCTTTTTCATCTATTACAGAACCATCATAACGTTCGTTAAGCATCATTTCGTAATTATTGTAAGTTTGTTCCGCATCATTTTTTAAAAGGTTTAAAACTTTTTTTGCTTGCTCTCCTTGAAGTACATCTCCTCTTCCTTGTCTATTATTTTGAGATTGAGCTGCTAAATTTTCTGTTTCAGGTAAATAAAACTCTTTATCTAAAATTGAATATCTTGCAGAGTATTCATTAACATTTGCTGTCCTATGTCTAATCCACTGTCTTGCAATAAAGATGGGTAATTTTACGTGATATTTTATTTCACACATTTCAAATGGAGTACTATGCCAATGTCTCATCAAATATTTGATTAACCCTGAGTCAGTTGAAACTTTTTTAGTTCCTTTTCCGTAAGAGACCCTTGCTGCCTGAACAATAGATGTATCATTACCCATATAATCAACAACTCTTATAAAACCATGATCTAAAATAGGTATTGCTTCATAGAGAATTTTTTCAAGATCAGGTGCAGTAACTCTTTTTGTGCTAGTTTCTTGGCTTTGTTGCTCTTTAATCTCTTGTTCTTGTTCTTTAGTTAATTTCATGAATAAAATATTGAATCTATTAATTTTACTTTTATATTAATAATGTTGGTTTTCCAACTACGACGATAAACGAATTTCGTAATAAGCATTGCGGACGTGGGGGCAGTACCCACCACCTCCACCATTTTCAACTTATGGGGGTGAACCAGAATCGACGGGTGTCTAAAAGTTATTCTTTCGTTCGGTATTGTTCCGCCGTAATGGGCTAAATTATAAATGCTAACGAAAGTTACGCAATTGCAGCTTAATTAATTTATTAATTAAGTTACGGGGTTTGGGGCACCTGGCAACAGAACGCCCCTACACAATTCAAGATTAGATAATCATAGCAACGATAAAAG
>Ga0208896_1000756_pt1 | contig 16962 bp, 9 predicted proteins | sample ETNtaG_27_FD_185778 | JGI IMG/M metagenome (GOLD analysis project Ga0208896, IMG submission 185778) | Marine microbial and viral communities from oxygen minimum zone, Eastern Pacific Ocean - ETNP201406SV63 (SPAdes) (version 2) | ecosystem: Environmental > Aquatic > Marine > Oceanic ... | reverse complement strand
TGATGTAAACCCTTGACTAGCAGCCCTTTCAATCTCATCTACATTTTTAGATTTCATTAATTCTCTATCTAAATTTAAACTCCATTTTAATTGTGTCTTTTCATAAAAAGGAGTTTCTTTACTATAATCCACTTTTGATATTTCAAAAATAGATGATTCCAAATTATTACCTTGTTTTGCAAAATACCTTCTAGCGTGTCCTATTTTTTGATGTTTTTTAGTAACTTTAAATCTATGTTTATTTAAATAATCTGCAGCTTTTGTTGGACCTTTCAAATTAACATATTGACCAAAATCAGTATTCCCCTTTACTCTATCAATCACCAAAGATGTTTCATCATGTTTATTTCCAGTCATATAAATCTCTGATTTTCCTATCCTTGAATAATGAATATGATAAGATTCTCCAACGGGAACTGTACCACCATCTTGGTATTTAAAATCACCAAACTTTTGAACTGTACCAGCATTATTTACAATTCTTTCTTCGTGTTCTTCGGACAACATTTTATTTAAATCATATATTGCATTAAGTCTACCACCTAATATTTTTTGTCGCATTCCTTTAGACATCCCACTCAGGACTTTTGTATTAAATTTACCAGCTATTTTTTTGGATGATTTTTTCTTTTTCTTTTTTGGCATATTACTTATCCTAAGTTGTTGGTTTTAATTTTTCTTCAACAAGTTTTCTCATGGCAACCCGTACTTGACCTTTAAGTGATGTCGTCCATCCATCGGCACTTACAGTATGGTCTGCTCCTAATACTTGAAAAATACAATAATCTTTGTATACTTGTGGTATATAATCTACATGAAAACAGTTCCCTGGAATAATTCCTCCCGTACCATCCAATACTATTTCTAATTCTACTGGAATCATAGGATCACGAAGTGAATCCAATTCTTCAGTTGCGTCCTGGGAATTTGATCTTCCGTGTATAAAATTAATCATAACCCTACGATGTAAAACATCAAACGCTGGTAAATCTTGTAATTCACCGATAGGATTATAGAGAGATATTTCTTCTTCGTCTATTCCATCCCATCCACCTCCAAAAAATCCTGCATTTGGATTTTTTATAAGTACAGTTGCACTTGGAGTCTCGAATGCAGTTGTAAAATATCCTTCAGATAATACTGATTTAGCCTGTTGGTTGGCTGCTTTTTCTTGAAGTTTCTTTTTTCTATCACTTTCATCTGTTTTTGCCTTTTCTTCATCTTGAGATTCGTACCAAGCTATAATCTCTTTCAATGAAACTTTAGAAAATGGGATTCCTGCACCTTTACCAAATGCATTTCCAGGTGATTTTGGTCCGGCGGGTGGATATGTTTCATCATTATTATCACTTAAAAAACGTGAACCAAATGACCCAATTCCCCAAGGATTCCTACTTCCAAATGCGTCGTCTCCTAAACGATTGGCCATTCTAATTGCAGGTTGTGACTTATCGACTGATTTATTAGGATCGGTTAATGCCGCTACAGCCTGTGCAGCAAGTGGAGCATTTGCTGATTCTTCACCTTTTTCACAAGTTCCTGCATACATTGCAGACACAGCCATTGAACTTGGAACTTGTGATGTTAAGGTCTGAGATTTAACTATACTCTTTTCTCCCCATGATGGAAAAGTAAAAATTGGACTTTCTGGATTTCCATTTCCACCTGGTGCACTGGCCTCTATAGCCTCATCTCTAAGCTTTAACATAGATACAGGATTAAATCCCGTTTCAAGTACATCTACTACTTTAACATTACCATTTATATGTTGGTCTACTACTACCTCGAATTTCCAAAAACCATCTACTTCTTTATTAAGTTCATCAAATATTGCATTCATTCCTTCTCTAATTGTATTTGCATTCTCAAAACACCTTTCGATTAAATCATATGATAATATTATATTTCGTAAATATCCCTTTCTTCCATCACTACCAGGAACTTCAAATGGTCTAAAATGAGATTTATTGTTTACTTTACTCGCTATATCACGAGTAAAAGCTGCTGTATTTCCTGTTGCCCAAAAAGCATTTTCTTTAGTATGTTCTGCAGGAAATTGACCAGGTAATATCCATTTATTCATCGCTGGTGTTAATAACTTTGGATGATTTCTAACTTTAACAGATTCAAATTGTGCTTCGTAAATATTATCCGTTTTTGTTTTACCATCATTCTTAATATATCCACCATCTTTATGTAAAAGTGGCTCTATACTTCTAAAAGATTGAGTAGTTTTACCTGTTGAATCTACTCTACCCATAAACTTACCTAAAATATTATCTTCAAAAAATCCCCAAGTAATCCAAGGACCTGCACTAACATTATTCAAAAAATTATCATGAATCAAAGATAAAACTCCTGGTGGTTGTGTTCCTGTACTCCATGTACCATCACTTACAGTTCCAACTGCTAAATTTGATCCAGCATTGAACCAATTACCTGATCCCTCTGTACTAAGTGACCATATAGTTTGTCGTAATGCCCCTACAAATTCTTTTAAATTTGGTTCTAAATCACCTTCAGTATTTTCTCCAGCTGTTTCGGCTCCAGATAAATCTGAATCAATAATATTAACTCCTCGTGCTACTATCGTAGTTGTACAATCAAATCCACCATCATCTCTTAATGACCATTCCCAATTAGAAATAATACCAGCCATAGCATCATAATCTCCACCTAACTCAATAACTTTATCTTGTAAAGTATTATATGCATGACCATTTTGCATTTGTTCTTCACTATATAAAACACTTGCTTCTACACTTGGAATACTCCATCCCCACTCTAACAAAACTCCCTTACCGTGTGACATAAGATGTGGCATTAATCTTTCTAAATCTGCAAATGTCCAACAAGTCCAATTAATCGTTCCTTCTCTAATTGCCGATAAGCCACCTTTATAACTAACACTAACATCTTTAATTCCCGCTATTGGTCGAAATGATTCAACTGGTCCTTCTTTTGAAGCCTTTGGTGCAAGTGGACCACTTCCTGCACCACCTGGTCTTTGACTATAAGTTTCTTTAAATCCGTCAAATAAAAGTCCACCCTGATCTGTTATACCACCCATCATTGTCATTGTATTTAAGCCAATATCATTGTCCTTTTCTCCTACCATTGTAGTAGGTTCTGTCATTTCTATTGGTTCATACTTATCACCTTTAGCAGCTGCTATTGTGGCTTCCATGGCACGTTTTTCATTTTCTTTTTTTCTCCACGCTTCCCTTATTTCATCAGTAATTGGCAGTACTGCTGGTACTTTTGAACTATCTACTGGGGAAAATAACTTTATCCAAACAGATTTAGAAAAAGTATCTTGTAGATCTTCACTTCTTGGTTCAAGTAGTGATCCATTTTCATCTTTTCCAAAATCTCTTGATACCGCTTTACATTTTCGTTCTAACCTGTCTCTTATTTTTTTAGGAATAGGTTGTAAACTTATCATAACCTTTATACATCCTTATTAATTGATTGTAAATCATTTGTTATCTGTGCAATATTACTTGGTATTCTTAATTTTTCATCTGGTTTTAATGCAAACGAACCATCTTTAATTTTATTTGCTTTTGCTATAATCCACCATAATGTAGAATCTCCATAATATCTATATGCAAGGCTTTCTAATCTATCCCCATCAATAGGATACACAAACTGATCTCCATCTCCAATTCTTATTTCTGGATACAAAGTTGTTTTCATCACTCTATTGCCAGTATGTTTATCTATCTTAATTCCAGTATATTGATATCTACTCATAATTTATTATATTCCCATTAAATCAGGTAATTGTCCATCACCTCTTTTTACTAATTGTGGATTATCTTTCTGTTTCCAATCTGCACCTCTATTATATTGTTTTAACCACCCTAAATCATAATGTTTTCCTATTGATGCCAATGGGTGTTTTCCAATATGGGTAAACTCACAACTTACATTTATTGCATGTGGTAATTGAAACCCTTCTTCTATTTCCCAAGGTGAATTATCATCAACTGTAATACTTAAACTACTTAAAAATCCAGGAACTGCATTATACATATCACCTATAGTTAAGTTCATAAATGGTGCTTCCATTCGTTTACCATTTCCTACTGTTTTCCAAGTTGGATAAGTAAACCCAACAAGATAATTTAATTTTTCCCATAAAATAGGTAATTCTTGCTTGCTACTTGGAACAACCATAAATTCAAAACTCATTGACCTATCCACTCCTTGATAAACATGGACACTATCTGGACGACCAATATATCTTTCAGATGCCCATTCAGGAGAAAGTGTTTCACTTATTCCACTCAAAAATGCTCTAAATATAATATGTTTATTATTTACTATATCAAAAAATTTAAATTTAATGTAATCGGGTTTCAACGGGTCACTATCGTCACCATATGGAGTCATATTAATAGAATCGGGTTCCCCAATACCAGTACCATGACCATACATATATTCACCATCCGTGTTTTTCTTTACTAATCCTAATTTATCTTCTGCGGGTATTTCATATAGTTTATTAGGTAAAGTTACTTCATCTTTTTCTTGTCCTGTATATTGTCCACCCTTATCATTTTCCGCGGCCTTACCAGTTTTTTTACTATATTTTTCACTCTCGTCGCTCTTTGTTGGGATATCTCCATATGCTAAAGTCTTATACCTATCAAGTAAATTTCCTGACTTATTTGTTTCAGATTTTCTCTCATGAATATTTTGTACTATTTGTGATTCTACCTCGTTATCCCCTCCGTCTGTGATTGTAACATTTCCATCTTTATTTATATTCTTTGTAGATAACTTTTTAATAACTTGTGGTATATTTTTATCACTTAATCCAAATCTACCTTTATCTACTATACCCCTTAATTTCTCTTTGTCAGTTTTGGGTACACTCTTTATACTCTTTTCATATCCATCTTTGAAAGTTAGTCCCCCCCTTTTATCTGCATTCCATTGATGTCCATATAAACTATCTGCCAATTGTATAGGTGTTCCACTTTCATTAATAAAACCAAGTGCTTGTTTCTCTGAACCAAGATTTCCTCCCGATTGGTTATTGAATAACGGAAAATTTTGAAGTTTTATAGGACTTGAAAGTGTAGTTTTTCCGTCTACATTAAATCTTGCTGTATTAAGATGGGCAGTCTGTATTTGAACAACTGGGTCTTTATCATCATCTATTCTTAATCTTGTTTTTGTTAAAGGACTACTTTGAACTTCATCAATACTAATATTTTTAGTATATTTATTATCCTTGTGATATAAATCACCACTAAAATTTGGAAATGTATTATCTTTTAATGATGTAGGTTTAGGATTGATATCTTCCTCGTATAATGTCGTGAGTTTAGAATACGTATAATCACCTACTTTTTTGCTTATTGAAACTCCGGCTGGTGCTTTAATTGGAGTAATAGGTAAAATAGAAGTTCCATGACCTGATAAATATAATGTACCTTTCTTGTAAATGTTTTTACCATCGGGTTGGGTTACTGGTCCTGATGTAGTTACTCCATCACCCGTTGTTCTTTCGTGGTCAAATTTTGTTGAAATCGGTTTTGGAGTACCAACTGTACCAATAGTACTTCCCCAAACTCCAGTAGCGGCTGGTGATAGAGTACTTCCTTTATGGATAAATATTACATCTTGTTTTGCTTTTGGAGTACTCGCATGTCCAAGTGCCCTTTCTTTTCCTTTAAGTGGATAAGTTGGTACGGTTGGAGATCCGTGTCCTGACCAATATTGTACCCCAAAATCTGTCCAATTAGTACCCGAAGTATCTGTATCCCCATACCTATTACCTTGAAAAACACCTGCAATCTTAATTGGAACTGGAAGTTTCTCTAAATTTACTGTATATGTCTTTTTTGCTCCTGGTTCAGTATCATCTTTGGCTCCCAGGTTCTTATATGCCACAGTCCGAGTTGCTTTAATACCATGATTAAAACTCCCATCGGTTGGCATTCTCATAATAGATATATGGCTATCACTTACCGTCCCCGTATATACATAATCCTTATCGTATTCTGCACCCTTTTTATATAAATCACCATCAAACTCAGTATTAAATATTCTATCACCTCTTGATCCAATGTTACCTCCCCGAGCCGTATCAAGATTTTTCTGCCCGTCAAGAGTATAAATTGCAATTTGATTTGATGTTAAAGGATCAGAAGATATTGAATAAAAATTCTTTTGTTTTGCTACATAATTACCATAATTTCTCCTAACAAAATGTATATCTTTTCCTGATATGGCCAATGTTCCACCATATTTTTTATCAGAAGTTTCATCATAACCATCTGTATATCTTTTACCTTCTTCGAATGAATATGAATTACCTGTAAAAGTATCAGTTATAAGTATAGGAGTTTGAAATGGTTTTGCCTTATCTTTGGTAAGAGAATATTGTGGAATTACAATTACACCACCTATTGGTTGAATTGATTCTCCTGGTTGGTTATTTGAATGTGTCTTTACTGTAATTACTGAATCATGTATAGCTCCTATTTGAACAGATTTTCTATCACCTACAGCATCAAAAGCAAATTGTTCGTATATACCACCAGGTCTATCGGGTCCCCAATGGTCACCACCAAATACTTCTTTATCTCTATTTACTGCAACATCAGTTGCAGAAAAAACATCTTCACCAACAACTTTTTGTAAAGGACTTTCTAAATCAACACCTCGTGATGGTGGTGTAAAATCTGATTTCTTAGTATTCTCTCCACCTATAAGAGAATTTCCCCAATTAGTGAGCGCGTCTGTTGCCATTGTAGTGGCCTGTGATACTGATATTGGAATGGAAGCTAATGTACCAAATGGTGAAGTACTAGCTGGTACAAATAATATACCTTTACCATCCAAGTACACATTCTCACCTGAATACTTATTAAATGAATGCTTTTGGAATAAATCTGGAACACCACCACCAGACTGTTCTTTTGCACGTTTTAAAACTCTACCTTGAGAACTTTCTATTCTTGATGCATCGGCTATGGCCGCATCTGTTCCAGTTTTTACAAAAACACCCATTGGTCCTGGCCATAAATATCTATTTGGATTTGAAAGTGCTACTCTTTTATCTAATGGTAATTTTTGTCCACTAACAGTTGCTAATGGTGATTGCATTTCAACACGACCAAAACTGGGTTGTTCTACTCCGGACGCGTTAAAGGCCGCGTTAATAATATCATTTCCACCAATAGTAACTGGTCCCACAGACACATCTGGCATCAAATCTCCAACTGCCTCAATTGCCTTATCAGATGGAACTACATCAGTATATCGTTTTCCACCTGCGTGTCTATTAACATGAACCATTGGTACAATTGAACCAAGTGATAAAGGATTATAAACTTTTGTTTCAATAGTTGGACTGAATGCCTGTAATATAAATTGGTTTGTTAAAAATAAAGCACCTTTTGTAGAAGTAAGAAACTTGGCTATTCTTCCAATATCTGCTACAGACCTATCTACCATAACATCAAGTGGTGCTCTCAAAAATTGTCCACTTAATGCGTTTGCCCATTCTATAGCTCCTGATAAATGTTCACCACCATCTTGTGGATCACCTTCATATAATCCCCATCTATCTCCAATCCGTCTAACAATATATGGTTGCGTAGAATCAAGTGTAACATCTATATTAGACTTTGCTCCTGTAACAGGATCTGATACCCACATTGGTGCCCAAGGGGTAACTCCCTTAAATATTAAATCATATGGTCTTGTATCTGGAAATTCAAAAAATTGAGAATTATTCATATCAAAATTATCTGAATATCTGTCTATTCTAATTAACGAACTATCACTACGACTAAATTCTTTAAAAACAGAATCGGATGGTTCAATAATATTTGGTATGTACATCAAACTTCTATCAAATCCACTTTCTGGTTTAGTTCCCTCAAATAATGGAATATTACTAATCCCACCAGGTGGATTTGTATTTCTACCCTCCTGTGGAACTTGGTAATTCCCACTACTATCTCGGAAAACTGAACCACGTGGGTTGATTGGATTTAAATTTCCATAATAAGAAACTCCACCCCCAATTACTTCTGGTAAATCTTGGTTTCCTATATGAATAGAACCATTTAATCCATTAATACCACCATCTATATCTGCACCAAAAGTAATCTCAGGGTAATTACTATATGCCTTTCTTAATCTATCTCTTGTTTGTGTATGGTCAAAAACTCCAGCAATACTATCAAACGCCCCTATACCATAATCTGATAATGAATGGTTCATAATATCACCTTGCCAACCAATATAAAATCTCTTATTTCCAGTAACCGTATATCCACGAACATCAAACGTTTGTGGATTATCACTTGGTGCTACACCAAAACCTACACCATCATCATGTATAGAATGGTCATCTGGATGTGGTGGTTGTGCTGGAGTTGGTCCTTCAATTCCACCATGTCTACCACTTATTACATCTGAAACAGTATACCCACGAACTGTAAATGATTGTGGATTTCCAATTCCACCTACCCCATCATCAAATTTAGAATGTTCTTCAGAGTGTGGTGGTTCTCCTCCACCTTCAAACCCACCATGACGACCTTCTACTTGACTATTATTGGCACCAACATTATCATAATCTGTATATTTAAAGTTTGATAAATCTGTTAATAATTCTACAAGTGCCATTATATTTCTCTATATTATCTGACTGGCAATTTTACCAGTATTAGTTTTTGTTTGAGATGTTGCAAGTGCTATAGGTCCTTGTTCACCCATTAATCCAATTAACCTTTCTAACTTCTGATTAGTTTCATCAAGTTTAATTTCAACTGGGTTTCCTTCTGCTGAGGCCGTTTCTTCTCCACCACCACCACCTAATACTGATCCACCTAACATTCCAAGTGCTGCTAATGTCATCAATACAGGAAGTGCTGGTAATAATGCCAGTGCTCCAAGTGCCATCGCTGCCATACTCCATCCCAATGCAGTAAATGCTCCTGCTAATACAAATATTGCCTTTGCCATTGGAGCTAATGTCATAATTGTTGGTAAAAATGAACCTAATCCTTGTGCTAACATATCAAATCCCTTACCAATGGCTTGAATTGCAACTCCCAATACAAGTAATGCTGCTGCCATTATCAACATAGCTCCTGCACCTGCCAATATAGCAACTGCTCCAACACCACTCATCATTATCGCTCCGATGGCTGCTAATACTAACACTAATCCAAGTAAAGCTACTCCGGCCTTAGCCATAGCCCCCCAACTTACTTTTCCAAATTCTATTAATGCCTTTGCAGTTACCCATAATGCGGCTGCTATTATCAATAATGCGGCTGCACCAGCGAGTGCTTTCTTTGCGTCAAATTTTTCAAACATACCACCAAGTGGTCCTTTACCTTTACCGCCACCTTTTTTACCTGGTGCTGGTTTTTTAACCGATTTAGTTTTATCTGCTCTCTTTCCAAATCTTTTATCTGGTTTACCACTCTTTGTCAAAGGTACATCATCACCGCCCATACCCACCATTTTCTTTGCCACACCTGTCATTTTTGAACCCATAGAAAAAATCATATCTTTCATCTTGCCAAGGGCTCCCATAATACCACCACTCATCAAATTTGTTCTAAATAAGAGTGCCGCTCCCGCCGCAAACATTATTACATCACCTAATCCAACTCCCATAACATTTGCTTCATTTAACCATTCTATAATATCAGCAAACAAACCAAGTACATAAACTAAAACACCAGCAATTAATAAAAATGGTGAAAGTAATCCAATGGCTAATGGTAAAAGTGCCTTAAAAATACCAAGAAATCTTGTCCAAATTTCTCCTATCTTTTTCATAACATCTGCTATTAAATCTTGTCTTTTCTTCTGTGCAGTAGTCATATTATTAAGTTTATCTTGGTTAGTTATCATCTTACCCATTTCAGAAACTTCCATTCCAAATGCTGCTGCTAATGATTTCCGTTGAACTATATTCAATGCATTCCAATCTGATGCACTACCAATTTGTTTAGTAATCTCTTTTTGCATTCCTTCTAAATCACCAGCTAATGCTAATTCTCGTGCCTTATCTGTATTGATATTACGACCAAGTAACATAGACGCTTCCATTTGTGCGTTTATAGATGTTTCAAAATCTAATAAACTATCTGCCATGCTTTCAACAGTTGACATGCTCAAACCAAGTTTTCTGGCTGCTATCGCTGCTTTAAATACGTTTTGTCCACCATCTTTTGCAAATCCAGCAAATGATTCACTTGAACCTGCAACATCTTCCATAATCTTTGCTGGTGCCACTCCATTTGCCTGTGATAATGCAGCCACGGAATCCAATTGAGCCCCAACAGCATCTATACTACTAGCACCTACGGCCATCATTTGTGCTGCCAATACTCCTGAACTTTCTCCACTAATACCATACATTGCATTTAATCTGGCCATTTCTTTAACATTTGATTGTGTAATTTGACCTATTCCACCCAAGTTATCCATAATACCTACGGCCCCAGCTTTAACATCTTCAGCACTTACACCAAGAAACTTCATTTCCATTGCAGTAGTATTAAGAATTTGTTGTAATCCTGCTGCTTCTGTAAATGTAAGTCCAAACTCTTTACGGGTTTCTGCCATTCCACCATAGAACATTTCTGCAACCTTCTTGGCTATCATCAGAATTGCCACTATTGCCAGTGCTGGTCCTAACATTCCACCCATTGATTTATTTATTCCAGTAAATACTTCTTTAAGTTTTGAAAATCCTTCTTCGAACTTATCAAACATAATTTTAAATTGACCTCGTGTTACCCTTCCATTTTTATCTGTCTTAGTCCACATCTTACTCATAGCTAATCCAAAGTTCATCGGATTATCTGGATCAAGAGAATCCTTCACATAATTAGTAAATGTATTAGTAAAATGCTCAGTTGCATCACCAATTCCTACTAACTCTGATACGAATTTGCCCACCTTGGTTTTTTCAAAGAATGTTTTCATTTTTTCAAATGGTTCTGCTATAAATGCTACGGTAGACGCTGTCTGGCCATGTAACACTTTCTGTCTTTTTGCTTCTGCTGTTAAATTCTTTGCTTTGTCAACATTTTCTTGCGCTAATGCATTACTTTCCTTTTGCTCCTGCTTATTTTCTTCAATCTGTTCCTTAGTCTTTTTCCACTCTTCACTACCCTTTTTTTGTGTTTTTAATGTTTCTTCTAATTGTTCCTGATCTGCCTTTAACGCTGGAATTATTTCCTTCTTAACATAATCTTTATATCTCTCTGCCTTTTTGAGTTGTTCATCCATTGATTTTGTCATATCCATAAATGTACCACTACCAATATTATCATAAGCTCCACCTAATGATATTGCATCATCAATCATTTTTCCTCCCATACTAACCATAGGAGTCATTGCCTGTGCCCATTTCTTTTGATTTTCAGTACCGTTATTTAATACGTCAGTTAACCTAACACCCCAATCATATATGCTCTGACCCGTATTTACTATTTGGAGTCTGTCCATTAAAAAGGATTTTTGAGCTACTCCTTGAGTATATAAATTTGAAGATAATTTAGTAGTCCATCCTACTTCTTCCTTCAACATATCCCCGATTTTTTCTTCGAGGTCGGCTTGAAGGGATGTTAAAGTATATTTCTTCCCATCTTCTTTAGCCATTATTTTAGCGTGTTCGGCCTCCTCTTTCATCAAGGCCCTCTTTTCTTTCTTTAATTCTTTATACTTCTTAATATCTTCCGCAGTACCATTCGCGGCATCTTTCTTCGCCTTGGCTATCTCATCATCAATATTTAAAAGTCGTTGAGTTATTACCTCTTGACGACTTAATTCAGCAGTTACTTTTTTTTCTTCGGCAAGTTTTTCCATAGTAGGTATAGTAGTATTATCAATACCACCCCAATATATTTCTCTTTGTTGATCTGTTTTTTCTAACGCCATATTATATTAAGCCTATTTATATCTAAGACAATAACCTTTATTATTTATTTTAAAATCTAAGTTAGAAACTTACCAACCCTTACGGGTTCCTGCGAATTTTACTCCTCGTGTTTTTCCAGAACTTTTTAATGTTTTATCTAATTCTCTAACAGCTTTATCTGCATTACGAACTGCCTTTGCTAATCGTGGATTATCCTTTAAGGCCTTTTCCACTTTACCTACTCTCTTACTAACAATAGCTTGTAAAATTTTAGATAATATACCTTCTCTGAGTTGATCTTCTGTTAATTTATTTTTTGACGAAAACATTTTGATTCTCCTACATACTGTCTATTTAAAATTTCTGTTGTTATGACACGATAGTATAACTCACTAATAAATATCATATATAGGAAAAAATGTTAGCCTCGGGGGATACCTGGTCGTGAAATACCAGATTTTTTCTTGGATGCTTTATCGTATTGTTTCTTTTCTTCTTCGTAGAATTTTGAGGCCGATTGTATGTAAAATCGGCGCAGATAGGTTGGCATGTTATACACTTCTGTAAAGTTAAATCCTCCTTTCCCGTGGAAGCATAGGGAGAAGATTTGTGAGTGAATTGCAGGCTTATCTTCTGCCCGCAGGCCAAAAAAACTCAACATCTAATGGGATGTCCATCGTTGTATCTTCACCAGTTTGATCACTGGTAAAAGTAAAAGACATATCAACATCAGGTGTTATTTTTATAAGATATTCTCTAAATGAAAGAGAATCACGAGATAGTAATTCGTTCTCCACGAACTCACTAATTCGTTTTAGTGATGTATCTCCATTAACCGACACAATTGCCTTCTTCAACCGTGTTGTGATTTCTGCAGTAATACCACTATCTTTTGAGAATTTCTTGTATGCTTTTAATTCAGCATCAATTTCTTTTTCTTCTTTATGTGTTAAAAGACGAAATAGAATTTTAACTTTTGCTGCTGGCAGTTCAAATTCAAATTCATTCTTACCAGCCTTAAACAATTTTGAATCAATCTTCTTATCTGTAATTTCAGTTAAATCAAAAGTTTCCTCTTGTTTTTCTCCAGTAGATGGATCTGTAAGTTGAACGGTATAATCTTTACCATACCCAAGTATTCTTGTTGCAATCATAATTGCATTTTTATCACCTAACAATAAATCATTGAGTGATACCTTTTCATCTACAATAACAGATTCCAACAGTCTATCTAAAACAATTCCTTTTTGAATTAGATTACGAGAAGTTAAAATATCTTCTTCTTTTGCGGTCATATACTTTAACTCAATTGTTCCACCTGCCAGCGGTGAATCTTTTGAATAAAGTAATCCCTTAGAAGGCAAATCAACTACCTCTGTTGGAAACTGGCGTTTATCTTCTGCCATGTTTTTTCTCCTTTAATGTAAAATATTATTGAATAGTAACCTATACAATATAACCAATTATTATAAAACTAACTGGGGATATTAAAATCCCCAGTTTCAAATATTACTTACTGCTGAATTATGCTTTTCCAACAGCGTCACGAACTCCGTACAAACCAAATGCCGCGAGTAATGTCCAAACGACTTCAGGTACTGCTTCTACAACACCTACTGCTTGTAATACACCAACAACACCAGCAACTACTGATGTCCATACTGTCTTTGATTTCCACCAAGCTTTATCTGCTATGATTGCCATAATCGACTCCTTTTATTATTAAAATTTTTATTAGAACTGTAATATTGCGTAATCGTATCTAAGTGTCAAAGTTACATCAACTGGGTCTGTAGTATTTGCCCAATCTAAATCACCAAATGTTGCGTTAGTAATCCAAGTACCTTTAAGTGTCCACTCTTCAACCTTATCACCTACGGGTCCTAATACATTAATTGTTACATCTTTTTTATAAAAATCTGAGTATCCATCTCTACCTGTTACGGATTCATGAGATAACCGAACCCATTCCATACATGCCTGTGCGGCTGATGGAACAACAGGATCATAAAGTGTAATTTCTAATTCTTCCCATGCTCCCTTACCTTTAACATATCGTTTAACATTGATGTGGTCAAGTTCAATCGTTTCAAAAGCGATTGTAGGTCTGTTAGCTGTCTTAATAAGATAAGCTGGAATACCTTCAATGTACATGATGTACCGATTTTTAGTTTTCGGTTCAAACGGTGTGAACATTATTTCAGAAGGATCTAATAAGTCTGGCATCTTTAATCTCCAATAAGTTTAATTCTTCAACTATAAATATCAAAATTCTAAAAAATCATCATAATCATTTTTCTTAGTTTTTTAGAAGTTTTTTATATCTGTCGTATATAAATATATCAGGCAACAAAAAACCCCTCAAAAAAGAGGGGCTTTTCATTTATTAATCTATGTGATTAAACTTACGCTGGGAAAGTTGCTCCCGTTGGAAGTACCACGAAGTCAAGTACGATAAACTCTGCGGTTCTCGTTGGTTGGATAAAAATTTGTCCAATCAATTGATTTCTATCAATCACATCAGGTGTGTTATTGGAATCATCCATAACTACCTTAAATGCCGATAAACCACTATTAGCTTGTACTGATTCTAAGAACGGATTCACAATATTCAAGAAACGATTTCTTGTTGCTGCTGTGTTCTGTTCAAAGACTAAGTATCTACTTGAAGATGCGATAAACTTCTTCAGTTTAATTAACAATCTACGTACATTAACCCTATCGAGTGCTGATGGACGACCTTGTAAGGTCTTTTGTCCCCAAACTACTACACCTTGACCTGGGAATGAAGCGATTGGATTAACTCTTTCTTCATAAAGTGTATCTCTTTCATCATGAGTTAATCTTGTCTGTGCTTCTAATACTGTAGTCAAACCACCACGATTCAGACCAGCTGGTGCGAACCATTCGTGTGCTACTTTATCTGTGAACGCTATAGTTCCAGGTAAAACACAAGAAGGTGGGACCCAAACAGGTAGTGCCGTATTTCTATCAACAATCTTTACCCAAGGGTAATAAGTTGCTGCGTAGTTTGTATCAAGTGCGGTAACTGCTGCGGTTGCAGATGATATTGAACCACCTTGAATACCACAATCTAAAATATAGAATGCATCACCACGTTCTTCACATTTTTGTATCGCGTGATTTGTAATCTTCGGATGTAAATTGTGAATAACACCAGGAGTTACTAACATATTCAAGTCAAATTCATCAGGATTACTTACAGCGTTAATTGCTTTCTTGTAAGCTACTGCTCCAGTTGCGGTTGCACTTGAAATGTCAAACCCTTGTGTGTTTGCTGCTGTAATACTTGCTCCTGTCAATTTTGGATTTGCTGGGTTATCCCCATCGAATCCACCTTGAAATGGAACAACGAACTTTCTCTGTTTAATACTTGAAAGTGCGAGAGTAATCTTTTCATTGTGTGTTGAAAAAGTATCTCCAGTTACGGATGCGTCTGCACTACCATTATAGTCTTCAAGACTCATAGTAGTATTTGCTCCATCTCCAGCTGCAGAAGGGTAAGGTGCCAAATATTGTTCTGCGTCGGCGTTTCCATAATCTACACCTAAAGGAACATTACTATCAAATTCACCCTGTGCGTTTGACTGTGATACCTTAAACGGCCATGCTGGAACTGACGAATCATCACTACCAAATGGGTTATTAATTGCTGCATGTCCCATTGGGGATAATGTTTTTGGAACTGATCCATCTGAAATATCAGAAAAATCTGATAAATAAATATGTTTAGATCTATTATTCCAATCACCATTATGAGTAAGTTTACCATTAGCGTCAATAGTTACATACCTATCTCCAATCCTACGAGCGAAGAAATTCGTACTCTTTGGATCAAAATTAAGTCCATCCCATTGTTCCAAGATGTTATCACTTGTTAAACCATTATCATCTAAACCAGTTTGTCTTACTTGAAGTGAAAACTGTCCATAATCACTACCAGCTACTGTACCTGCTTTCTTAACATTCAAGACGGCAATCTTATATTTGTTATTTACATCACTACCATGTGAACGAGTATTAACTTTAAATAAGTTATATCTTGAACCATTAATCAATTGTGATTGAATGTATGGTGTTGATGCATTTGAATATGCCGTTGGGGATGTAAAAGTACTAGCACTTGCACTTACTTCTGTTCCAGAAGAATATCCATTGCTACTTTGTGCATATTTAAAATTCTTATACAAATAAGCTGATACCGTATTCAAACCAGACTTCTGTACTTGGGGGTCTTTACTGAATACTTCTTCAATATAATTAGCACTTCCTGTATCAAATGATATTGTATATGAACGTGAACTTAAACCCTTCGCTGCCATATTACTACCACTTAATACAAGTGTTGCCGAACTCCAACTTCCAGTAACATTACTACCTTCCAAATCAGCTGTTCCATTTGAACCACCACGTGAAGGTAATAACACGGCTACTGACTGTTTGGTTACAGCACTTGAAGTTACCCATAGTGTTACTTGATCTGCAGTGTATCCACCAGTATTAAGAACGCGAACAACCGTAATTGTTCCTGCACTCCTTAAATATTGTTCTATCGCATACGGTGTGTAATATCGTTGGTCGGTTGATCCAAACATTTCTTCAAACTCTGAGAAATTACTAACTTGAGTAGGTACAAAAGCGGGACCTTTAACTGTTGGTCCAACTATACATGCTCCAATTGCAGCAATTCCTGCGGGAAGAAATGATAAATCACGTTCACGAGTAAATACACCCGGCGATACGATTCTTTCTGCCATTATTTTTCTCCTATTATTATAATTTAAATAACTAATTTAGTCATTTATAGACTACAAATATTTACTATAAATATCGCCTAACTTTCTCAAACGATATATTTGAAGGAGATTATTTTAAGTAGTTTCTGAAGCTTCTGTTACTTGGGCGGCGGCTGGTGCTGGTGTAAAAACTCCCGTTGCGGGGTCTAAATTACCAGGACCATACTTTTCATTCAACGATTTAACAATATCTTGTTCCTTCTTTTGTAACTCAGAATAATCACTTTC
>Ga0208896_1000754_pt1 | contig 17007 bp, 14 predicted proteins | sample ETNtaG_27_FD_185778 | JGI IMG/M metagenome (GOLD analysis project Ga0208896, IMG submission 185778) | Marine microbial and viral communities from oxygen minimum zone, Eastern Pacific Ocean - ETNP201406SV63 (SPAdes) (version 2) | ecosystem: Environmental > Aquatic > Marine > Oceanic ... | reverse complement strand
GGTGCATAAATCTCTCCAAAGCAAGAAAGACGTCTTGCTGCATTGTTACCTTCACTACCAAATTACATTCTATAGCGAGTTTTCGCCAGTTGTTAGTGATTAAAAGCCTACAAAGCAGCGTATTTACCGCTGCAGGGCCTGTTTGTCGCCGGAACGGTATTTGCTATTAATTGGGTAATTGGGTGATTGATTGAAAGAGAGGCCAGTGATCCAATTGAATACACAACAGGTTGTGTGATGAGTTCGGATTTTTCTGAGGTTTTAGTGACAGTCCTCTGGAAGAACACTGAAGATGGCTCACTTGAATATCCTGCACCACCAGATGAGTTGCCGCCGGGAAATGAAACCAGAATATTTACCGTTGAACTAAGTTGTAAGCAAAATCCAGACCCGGTTCATGAATTGAACGACTCCCTGTAGTGCCTAACTGCTCTGGATGGCTGGCGACTGGCGTACAACAATCCTATTTACTCGTTTGTTAAACATGGCATATTCGTTGCGATATCCAGCAATATTCAGTCAATAGATAGCCTCCCGGGGTGGGTATTTATGCGGCCGTAACAAGAAAAGGGATCCGCTCGGGTATTTAGTGCCGACGAAGCGATTTCGATTCAAGAAGCTGTCCGGGGCTATACCCTGAATGGCGCGTTCCTTGAATTCGAGGAGGACAAAAAGGCAGTATTGAGGCAGGTAAATATGCAGACCTTATTGTTCTATGCAACGATATTTTGATGATTGAACCAGAGAAAATCATGGATATTGAAATTGAGGAAACCTACCTTGGTGGCAAGCTGGTCTACACGCACTAGGTGCTCTGGTTGGTTGTCTGTTCACTCTCTTTTTTATGTAATACGTCCAAAAACACTTTTCCATACTTGGAAAGTTTCCGTTCACCGACGCCAGGTAAGCGGGCAAATTCTTCTAATGTCGCTGGCATCAGTCCAGCCATGGCTTTCAGTGTGCTGTCATGAAATACGACGTAGGGAGGTACCCCCTGACTCACCGCGAGTTGACGGCGACATTCGCGCAGAGCCTCCCAAATGCCCACATCAATATCATCTGGCAGCGGTGTCTTGGTTTGCTTTTTGACTTTTGGTGTACTCACGTCTTTGCGAAGTTCTATCGTTTCGTCACCTCGTAACAGGGGCCTACATTTTTGTTCCAGCTTCAGACCACCGAATCGGTCTATGTCGACACTGAGATAACCCCGGGCGATCATTTGCCGAAACACCGACCGCCATTGATTGACATCAAATTCAGAACCAACCCCATGGGTTGGCAGGTGATGATGGTCAAATTGAAAAATCTTGTCAGTTTCAGCACCTCGCAGTACATCAATGAGGTGTGCAACACCGAAACGCTGGCCTGTTCTATAAACGACACTAAGAGCCTTCTGTGCTGCTTCTGTGCCGTCCCATGTCTCGACTGGATAAAGGCAGGTATCGCAGTTGCCACAGTGTTCACTCGAATCTTCATCGAAATAGGCCAGCATCGCGTGTCGCCGACAGGTAGTGATCTCGCAGAGTCCCAACATCGCATTGAGCCTGATTTGTTCGATACGCTTAAACTCCTCACTACCTTCAGAACTTTCCATTAACTGGCGCAACTTGGTGACATCCTGCAGGCCATAAACCATCCAGGCGTCAGCAGGCAGACCGTCTCTGCCTGCGCGACCTGTTTCCTGATAATAAGCCTCGACAGTCTTGGGTAAATCCAGATGGGCGACAAATCGGACGTCTGGCTTATCTATCCCCATCCCAAATGCAATGGTTGCGACAATAATAATATTGTCTTCTCTTAAGAATCGAGCCTGGTTTTCCTGCCTGATGTCGGAACTCAGCCCCGCATGGTAGGGCAGGGCTTTGAATTCCTGGGATTCGAGCCAGGCAGCAGTCTCTTCTGTTTTCTTACGGGACAGGCAGTAAACAATACCAGCATCCAGGGGATGTTCGTTTTTGAGAAATCGCAGCAGTTGATTGCGGGGATTCTGTTTCAACTGAATACTGTAGCGAATATTGGGTCGATCAAAACCCGCCAGATACTGTTTTGCGTTGCTCAATTCGAGGCGCGAGATTATCTCGGCTCGGGTCTTTGCATCTGCTGTCGCCGTCAGCGCAATTCGAGGTATATCTGGAAATTGGTTATGCAGCAGATCCAGTTTCAGGTAGTCTGCACGAAAGTCGTGGCCCCACTGGGACACGCAGTGAGCTTCGTCGATTGCAAACAGGCTGATGGCGGTACCCCGAAGCAGAGATAAGGTACGTTCCTGAATCAATCGCTCAGGCGCAATATAGAGCAGATCGAGTTCATCTGCTCGAAGTGATTTCTCAACCTGATGGGCTGACTCTGCGTCCAGAGTCGAATTCAGAAAACTTGCACGAACCCCTAGCAACTGCAGTGCATCGACCTGATCTTGCATCAGTGCAATCAGCGGTGATATCACTATGCCGCAGCCTGTTCTCGCCAGTGCCGGAATCTGATAGCAGAGCGACTTCCCTCCGCCGGTGGGCATCAGGACCAGTGCATCCTTGCCGTCGATCAGTGATGAAATCACCTCTTCCTGAGGAGAGCGAAACTCCTGGTAGCCAAAGATATTCTGAAGGATTGTCAGTGCACTGGTCATCCCTGAATTATAACTCAGACACTACGAAGCAGATTCACACTTTTAGCAACTCGAGCCATGAGCCTGAATATCAAACACCAATACCATCCGGGATCAGCACGACCCGGCCAAATGCCTGCCGTGATTCAATATAAGCGTGAGCATCGGCGGCATCAGAGAGCTTGAAGTGTCTGTCGATCACAACCTGAAGTTCCCCTTTGGCCACATCATCAATCAACCGTTGAACATTGGCACGGGCGCGTTCACCGTTGTATGCCAGTTCGGCACCCTGGAAGTAACTTACATAGGTCTTGTTCTGACCTGCCATCTTGGCAAAGTTGGGTTGATGGGAATCGCGGCCAACCCCCCCCATCGAGATGATGCGTCCGCGATAGGCTGCGCAGGAAAGACTCTGTTCCAGATTTTTGCCACCAACAGAGTCAACGATGAGGTCCGGGCCCCTGCCATCCGTCAGCTCTTTCGCAACGGGTTCAAAATCTACTTCCGTGTAGTTGATTCCATGGTCAAGTCCGTAGTCCTTTAGTCGCTCGAGTTTTTCATTTGAAGAGGCTGTAGCCAGCACGGTGGCACCGGCACGCTTCGCCAGTTGGATGCCAGCGAGACCCGTACCACTTGCCCCGGCATGGATCAAAACAGTTTCACCTGCCTGCAAACGTCCGAACTCGAATAGCGAATCGTCAGCGGTTCCAAATGGGATCGGTATACAGGCGCCGACATCAAAAGACATGTCATCGGGAATTGGCCACGCGGAGCGTGAATTTACCGAGCGCATACTGGCGTGAGATCCACCATTGTCAGTCGTGGTCACGCGCTGTCCCACGAACCGGTCTGTCACAGCTTCCCCGACCTCAACGATAACACCGGAAGCAAGGTAACCACCGCAGTAGGGTGTCGGTCCTGCCGGTCCGAATCCCCGCGCGAGCACGTCTCCACCTTCAATACTCACAGCATGAACTTCGATCAAAACATGTCTGCGAGCGACTTCTGGATCATCAACTTCTTCATATTTGAGAACTTCGGGACCTCCGCCTTCGTAGTAGACTGCTGCTTTCATGATTTCACCTCCTGTCGACTGCAGTGGAGAATAAGGTCAGGTGGATCTGATGTCCATTTATCTCATATTCAAGACGGGGATATTTCCTGAATTTAAGTATACTGTTAGGTGTCCCGACAGGTGCCCCGGGCAATTGTTCCACCCGAATGGTACTTACTTAGGGAACGAGTAAGCGAAAAGAGACACCTGGGACCGGAACGTCGTAAGAGTGCCTCGTAGCAGCACTTTAGTAAGTGCCATTTGTCCCTAATCTATATTTCCAGTGAGTCTTAACAGGAGCAGGTAATGAGTTGGAATAACAAGAATGAGAGCCCGGATGGAGCAGAAGAACGCGGATTCGACCTGGAGGTTAACGGTCACTCGGTTCCCGGTGTCTATTGGACACCCTCGGATTCCCAGGGAGATCGGCTGGTATTACTCGGTCACGGTGGAAGTACACACAAGAAAGTCGACTACATTGAGAATGTCGCCCTAATGCTTGCCGGTCGTGGCATTGCAAGTATGGCGATCGATGGACCAGGTCATGGTGATCGTTCAACCGGTAATGCGACTGAAGATCCCGATTCCTTTGCAAAGATCTGGCATGCAGGCGGGGGCAACGAAGGCATGCTGGCGGATTGGAAAGCGGCTCTGGATTTTATCGAAACCGCAGAGGGTGCAAGACCAACCGGCTGGTGGGGATTATCCATGGGTACCATGATGGGTTTGCCTGTTACCGCCACGGATAACCGCATTAGCATTGCACTGCTTGGGTTAATGGGAACCTGGGGTCCCAACAAGGATGATTTGATGCGGCTTGCTGCGAATGTGACCTGCCCTGTGAGATTTCTGGTGCAGTGGGATGATGAGATTGTACCAAGAGATACTTGTCTGGAACTGTTCGATGCCCTAGGCACACAAAAAAAGACCCTGCACGTAAATCCTGGCAAGCATCAGCAGGTGCCTCAGTTTGAGATTGTAGGCTCCGTGGATTATCTGGATCATTACCTTGGTCGCGGATCGTGAGATCGCGGATCGTGAGATCGCGGATCGTGAGATCGCGGATCGTGAGAAAGTGGGAGCCAAGGTAACGCAGTGGGTATTGATTTTGATGAGGTCAGGCAGTTTGTGTGGAGAGAACATTACCCCAGGTCACCTTTCCCGGGCCGACGACGAACTCGGCAGACAACACGGTATTCATTTTGGAAAAGAAATTGCTGAAATTGTTATCAGGCGGAAAAGAAACACCAGAGCTATTTTTGGTGACAAGGCCGATGAATTAGTCAGCGCCTTTTTTTGACCAGGCAGATTATAGAGGTGCAATTGAACGCTGAGCGCCTGATTTTCTCGATGAATTGCACGGAATAGCGGATGGATCGTGAAGGTGGTCCGGTTGTCGCGCGGTTACCAAGACAATCCGGCCGAATGAATCACTAAGATGCTCATCTCTTTTCGGGGGAAATAGAATCAGCGGTGGGGGAGCCGACTGTGCTTCAACGAACACCCTCAACTGCTTGAAATGAACAAATCAGTAAGCCCGAAGTCCGTGTAGGGGCTCTGGAAAGCGCATTGTCGAATCTTGCAGAACGGATTTGTGAAGACATTGATCCGGGTGAGTGAAATTCAGTAGTGCCTCGCCATCATATTGACGTGGCGCTGGCCCGATGTACATTTCTATTCTTTAAATCAACATGCTTAAAGAATTTGTTTTCATCTGCCTTCTCTTCTGTCACAGGGTGCTGTCATAATTCCAATCATGTTCTGGTCTGAATTTCGTGAATTATTCAAACTGGGGATGCCAATGGTGGCTACCCAATTCTTCATCATGGCTGTGGGATTCATCGATACAGCAATGGCAGGTCACTATGCATCTGTAGATCTGGCTGGCGTTGCCCTGGGAGGTAATGTGCTGTGGCCGGTTTTCATGCTGATGTCTGGTCTGAATATGGCACTGACACCCATGGTTGCCCACCTGAGGGGTGAAAAAAAGGTGGGCCAGATCGGATCATTGATATGGCAAGGTCTTTGGCTTGCGCTGTTTTCAGCGTTAGTGACAATTCTAATTGTTATCAATGCGTCCCCCATCTTTGAATGGTTTAACGTCGATGCAAATGCGGCGGAAATCGGGGATAGATACCTCAAAGCGGCGGCCTGGGGAATCCCCGGGGCGATGCTTTACGTGACACTGCGTTATGTCTGCGAGGGGCTGGGGCATACCATTGAACCCATGTTGATTGCAGGCTCATCGCTCTTGGTTAACGGCGTTCTGAACTATATCTTCATCTACGGCAAGTTGGGTATTCCTGCGATGGGTGGCGAGGGATGTGGCTGGGCAACTGCGATAACCCTGTGGTTTGAGTTACTGGCAGTTACTGTCTTGGTGTTTAAACCCTGGTTTCGAGAGACTGGTTTCAATGATAACTTCGAGTGGCTTCACCTTGAGAAGATCAAGAGCATTATCAGGATCGGACTACCCATTGGTCTTGGGGTGTTTGTTGAAATGGGTGTCTTCTCTCTCATTGGGTTTTTGGTGGGATCTCTGGGTGTCACCGCATTGGCGGCACACAGTATTGCCGGACATATTAATTGGGCAACCTACGTTTTGCCCATGTCACTCGGATCTGCGGCCAGTATCCGGGTGGGGTTTTTTGTTGGTACCAGAGATCTGAGCCGTGCCCGGTATGTTGCAAAAACAGCCTTCATATTATCGTTAGGCTATGCGCTCATCACCAGCAGCCTACTGATGTTGGGCAGGAATTGGATCCCCAGCATCTACTCTAACGATCTTGCTGTATTTACGGTGGCATCGCAGCTTTTGATAATCGTTGCGATTTACCAGATTGTCGATTGCACCCAGGCAACCATGGTTGGTGCCCTTCGAGGTTACAAGGATACGACAGTGCCGATGGTCTACTCGCTGGTTGGTTTCTGGGTATTGTCCCTGCCGGTAGGCATAACGCTGGGTTTTGGATACCTCGGCCCTGCCTATGGCGTCTATGGCTTCTGGGGTGGTCTGGCGTTTGGTCTGTCGCTGGTCTGCTTGCTGGTAGGAGGCAGACTCTATCGGACAAGCAACAACGAACGCCGTATTCTGGATTTCGCTGCTATCTGATTTAGCGATGAAACTGATCCAGTGATGAAGTCATTCCGACGAAAGCGGGAATCCTATTCCTATATTGAGTAAACCACGATCTGGCATCCTAATTCCCAAATCGATACCGAAGTTTTGCAATAAATGCATCGATCGTTGGTTCATCAAGGCTGTTGTTAAACAGATCTTCAAATGTGCCATCAGTCTGATTGGGTAACGAATTGCCCAGGTTGTAAACAATATAAAGATCAGTCAGGGGCGCTATCTCCCATCGGTACCGAAGCTGCGCAGTAATCAGACTCACGGTAAAATCATGATCCGCCTTGGTTCTGGTCCCTGGGATCAGGTCCCCGTCCCCGGCTGGAATCTCCCAGAAGCCATCTTCCTTCGCTTGAATTGCTGCCCACTGGACTGACAATCGTATCTGATGACCTGGCGCGAGGAACCAGTTGAATTTCAATCTGGGTTGCCACTCAATAGCATTGTAACTACCGAAATTTCGTCCTCCCTGGTAAACAAACCATCCCTTCCTGCGCTTGTAAACCAGATCAAAATCAATGGAGATCGCATCAATCGGTCTGATGGTTGTGCCAATGCTCGCATTGTAAGTCCAGTCACCCATGTTTTCTCTTATGCTACCAATGCCGAAGGAATAGCTGGCAGTTTTTGCCGCACTGGTAGCAAAGTTAAAGTTAAACCAGCCGCCTTCCTTAACGCGATAGGCTCCGTTACCACGACTATCGAGGTCTTCGTATCTCTCCGGATAGTAACCAAAGGAAGCTTTTAAGGTATTCCTTTTTGGCAATTCCAAGCTGTTGCGCCAGTAAAGACCTCCCTGAGTTTTCTGCCCTTCAGTCAAGTTCCACTGCTGTTCAGCAACCACTGTCGAGCGGTAGTTGGTGATAAAATTGTTAATTCGATTTTTGTTGTACATCATGACGTAACGAAAGTTCTTATAATCGTTTCGTCTGAGAAACCCCAGATCATTGATGTTGACGTCTTCGTTCATATAGTTCCAGTTCGAACTTATGCCGCAAGTTTTGTTGACGGAATACATCACATCCACCAGACCACCATAGCCTTCGACGTCGTCAACATCACTCATAAATGTCTGTGCATCGACAATCAGGCTGCCGTCCTGACTCGTATAGTGGGCGTCAAGGCCGTGTACAAAAGCATCGTAGAGGGGGCCGGATACCATGGTGCCAAGGTAACCAAAGGATTTTCTGTCACGACCGACGTCCTCGTAGAGGAACCGGGTGATTGCAAAGTCACGTCCGTCATCTTCAATATCCACACGGTCGCCATCGACATCTCGAGTGCCGTACCAGCTGACATCATCTTCAAATGCTGCAAGCACACCGTACCTCAAATCACCAACCGAACCGGTTACTTTTGTTGCCGCCAGCATGTCAGTCGGGCGATTTTCCTCGCCACGGTTTTTAGTCACACCATCTGGTACGGTAACCTGATTTGCAGTTCCGCCAATTCGACGGGTATTCATCATCGATATCGGTGTCGGTATAAAATCCTGAGAACGGATTTCTCTGGAAGTGTTACTGAAATCGTTGTTGCTCATAACGCGATAGATGTTGTAGAAGTTTGTTCTGGGTGAATTTTCAAAAACCTCGTTACCTTCGAGGAAAAACAGGCGTTTCTCAGGAAAGAAAGTTTCTGACGAGGTCAGGTTCACGACAACATCATCCGCTTCAACAGCTCCGAAATCTGGCAGCAGACTGCCTGTAAACTGAAGTTTGGGTGAAGGTCGCCATGAGAAATCAATACCAACTCTGGCTTCTTCTTCTCCGTTGGCTTGATCGAGAGTCGAAGAGGCAAAGGGGATCACTGAATACTGCTGTCTCGGCTGTACCCCTTCCACATCAATCTGGTTTAGAAGAGACACAAATCGCGCCGAGGAGTATGAATAACCCGGCCACTGATAACGTTCGTTCGCAGATGAAACCTGTCGCGACGCGGAGAAGCCGATGTTGCGCATGGATCCGGTCTCAGGCATGGCCATCATCGACCAGGGCAGGAACATTTCCATACTCCAGCCGTCATTACGCACGGCTGTCTTGCCAGTCCAGGGGCCATCCCAGTCCATTTGGTAGTTGCGCTCCGGCAGGACCTTACCGTCCATCATGCTGTCACCAAGGGCGATTATGTACCAATACCCAACGAGACCCTCGCCGGACATGTCGAGGGTAATACCAAATGAATCCCTGTCTATGAAATCATCCCGGGTAGAATAACGTTTCACCAGGGTTTCTGGCGGTTGATACATAATACTGCTGGCATACAAACCCTTTTCAGTTGCCAGCAGCCTGAGTTCAGTCGGGTATTCACCAGGGGTTCCCTTACCCGGGACCGAAACAATCATATTGTCGTGAGGTTGGATTGTCTGCCAGATCGGTTCATTGACCTCACCGTCCAGCGTTACGCCAGCCTGATCATAAGGTATGGTTTTTATCGACAGTCGATGAAAGGGGATACCATCCTGTTCGCCAAGCACCATAAGTTCACCCGGTGCCAGAGTCGTTTTCATGGCGGCTGATGTAATGACCTGGCGGCTGGCGGGTTGGCTGGTTCTGGCAACAGCGACAATCTGGGTATCCTGCTCTTGCACCAGTGACTGATCTGAAGGTTGACTGGTGTCGGTACTGACGGAAGACGAGGAAATTGATGAGGGCGCAACATCAGCTAAAAACCAGGCATCTGGAAAGCCTTTCTCACGGAACAGGCTGACTATTTCACGACCGTGCCTGTGGGCAGGTGGAACAACCAGGATTCGTGACCAGCGTTTTCCGGAAATTGAGGCATCCGCTATCCTCACTTCTGCTTGCTGGCCGACGTCTCGCAGGATTGCACGGGCTTTTATTTGCGTCGCCTTTGCTGCACCAGGTGATCTATAGCTGCCGATAACCGCTGCTCCCTGGGGTTCGCTGGCGGATGCAGAACAGATCAGAAGTACAGAAAGTGCCAGCACAGACAGTAAAAGCGGTGCTGCTTGCAGGGGAGTTGCTAGACGTTTCGAGGAAATCATAGGGATAGATATCAGCTCCACGATGTACACGATAGCGCGATTAGGCGTGGGTTGGGAAGACTATTCATATGTCGAATAGTGAGTATTTGCTTGAAATTTGGTCTGCATAGACTGCGATGGCTGTCATATGTAATTGTTGGTCTGCGGTTAGTCAAATACCGGGAACCCAGTCATAGATCCCTGCAACACTACCTCCCATGAGCATGTCCCGCTCAGAATCTGAAAGTTGATCCGTCAGGCGAAATGCCTCAACTCCTTGCTCATAAGTCAGTAATTCAACAGCACGGGTCCAGTCTGTTCCCCAGAGGCAACGATCAAATCCGAACGCTTCAAAGATCTGGCTTAATGGTTCCCAGATGTCCTCGTAGGGGAATGGTTGATGCGAGAGTGTGCAAGCACCAGAGATTTTGATGGCGACGTTGTCATAACGGGCGAGAGCAATGACGTCGGCCAGATTAGCAAATGGCTCTGGTGGAACGGGTGGTTCAAAAGGCTGGTTCAGACCCACGTGATCCACAACAATCTGTGTGTGCGGATTCTTTTTAGCCAACTCCGACAGTAACGGGAGCGTTCCCCAACACAAAATATTGATTGGAAGACCTTGCCGGGCGCCAGCTGAAAGAATCTGATTAAGCCCGGATCCGTGGGAATCCATCGTCATCTGCTTCTGCAGCATTATTCTCGCGCCAACCACACCGGGTCTTGCAGCCCAGTCCGCCATTTCATTGGCTACATCCTGTACTACAGGATTGAAGGGCTTGATCAGACCAAAACGTTCAGGATGAAGCGCATAGACTTCAAGAGCATAACTTGCATCGAAGCGATACATGGTCCACGGCGAAACCAGAAGTGCACCGTCAACACCAGTCGCATCCATCGCTGCGACCATATCATCACCCGTGACCTCTGGCGGACCATGCAGCCAACCTTGCCAGGGTCTTGCAGGATGGTCCCGTTCGTAAGCATGGACCTGTGAATCAATTATCGGGGACTGCATTGTCATGTCACTATCGTGCGCTGGGTTAGCCCGGTAGGCAAGATGATTATCGCGTCGCTGTTAGTTGTTTCAAAAACGTAGAGAAATACAGCTCAGGCCACCATCGATTTTTTGAAACTCCGACACGTCCAGTGCAATGGTCTCATACCCGGCCTGTTCGATAGCTGCCCGGGTCTTTGGGTACCCCGCAGGGACAAGGACGGTGCCGTTTATCCAGACTGAGTTTGCCGCGTAGCTTTCATCCGGCGGCACGACGATCTGATTGAACGAGTCGAATAGGGGATTCTGGAGAAACTCACCACATATCAGCAGGTTGTTGTTTTCCAGGTAGCTTAAACCGGTCTTCAAATGCAACATGTCTCTCATCTTCACTGTTGTTACTGTCATACCATGAAACGCGAGAATGCCGGTGAGTGAATCAATACCAGCCTGATTTGTGCGGCCCGATAGACCGACATAGAAGTGATTCCCTACCATCATAATGTCACCTGCATCCAGTGTGGCAGGTTCCTCAATCTGTTCCAGTTGAGGATAGAAAATCTGAAGACTGCCTCGAATAAGTTCTGCCTCTGGTTTACGAGTCTCCGCACCAGGATTGGTAGTAATAGCGCAGGCAGGTGTCAGAAGTGCAGTGTCTTCCACAAATGTGGAATCAGGAAAGCGGTCATCTGCCGGTAAGATCATCACTCTAAGATCACATTGCTGTAAAGCTTCAATATAGGTGTCATGTTGTCCGATCGCCTTGTCATAATCGGGGGTGCCGAGTTCAGCACTGGTCAGACCGTCACGCAGACGAGAGCAGGGACGACGGACAATGGCATGGGTAAACAAGCGGATACTCCTGGTCGTGATGTTGGATGAAGGCGGTGGATATGAGACATGCTACACGCCTCGTGATGTTTTTCGAAGCCTGTGAGATGAAACGACGTGATTCGGCAACACTACCCCTCACCTTGAAGATGATCTGGCGTTTGAATCAGGGACTAGGAATTCCGGCTGAATCGCTTGTCAAACCGACTGACACAGATGCCGCATGAGGCAATTCTGATTATCCAGGTTTGAGTATTCGTGTCGGATACCGTTATAGTATTTCGGTACACGTAAGAATATAAAGCATGACTAGATACATTACGGCATTCTCCTTGGCAGCATTACTACTGGCTGGTGTTCTGCTATACGGGAACAAGAGTGACGAGGCGCAAATAAACTATGTGCTGGGTGATATTACAGAAGGCGATATCGAGAGCGTTGTTGTTACCACAGGAACTCTTGAAGCACTGAATACGATTGTTGTGGGTTCACAGCTGTCTGGTCAGATTGCGGAGCTGTATGTTGATTTCAATGATGTGGTTGAAGCCGATCAGTTACTGGCAAGAATTGATCCGCGTACATTTGAAGCTCGTGTGAAACAGAATGAAGCAGATGTACGGGTTGCCGAAGCAAGTATTCAACAGCGTGACGCGGATGTTGTCCGAGCGAGAGCACTGCACAGTCAGGCGCAGCGGGAGTTAAAGCGTCGAGAAGATCTGCGAGAAGAGGATTATGCTTCTGCTTCTGAACTCGATCAGGATCTCACCACCGTTGAGACGACAAATGCCCAGGTAAAAATGGCGGAAGCAGCTGTCGCCAATGCCAGAGCAGTTCATGCGCAGCGATTGGCGATGTTGAGTCAGTCACAATTGGACCTTGAGCGCACGATGATTCGATCTCCAGTTGCAGGTACTGTCATTAATCGAACCATCGAACTGGGACAGACCGTTGCTGCCAGCCTGCAGGCACCCGAATTGTTTCAGATTGCCCAGGACCTTCATGAAATGAAGGTCGAAGCCAGTGTCGATGAGGCTGATATTGGGCGCATTAAAGAAGAGATGGTTTGCCGATTTTCAGTTGACGCTTATCCTGAACGTAAGTTTCGCGGTCTCATCCAGCAGATACGAAAAGCACCGGATAAGGTTCAGAATGTCGTGACTTATCGAGTCATCATTACGGCAAGCAACAACGACCTGGCTCTCTTTCCCGGTATGACGACTAACGTCGAGATAGTACTGGGCAGCAGAGAAGGCGTCCTGCAGGTACCGAATGCCGCACTCAGATATGCGCCCAAGGGATTTTCCCAGGAATCAGAATCGTCTTCCCCAGGAGGTCGTGGGAAGAGGGGTGATCTGTTGCAGCGCTTGAAGACAGAGCTTGAACTGAGTGCTTTGCAGGAAACTGAAATTGAATCTCTGGTGTCGGATATGCAAAAAGAAGCCCGACGGATGGTTGAATCGGGTGACCGGGCGTCAATGCGGACTCGAATGCCGCAACTGCGAGTAAACATGAATTCGAAAATAAGCGTGCTTCTAAACCCGGCGCAACAGAGAAAATTCGATCAGATGAGTCGTGGGAGCCCGCGAAGACGACCGACGTCATCTCGACCGGGGGCAGTCTGGCAACTGATTGATGGGGAACCGAAGCAAACTGAGATACAGATTGGACTGGCAGATAACCAGGTTACGGAAGTGGTCGAGGGGATGTCTGAAGGTGATAAAGTGATTGTCAGGGCAATACGAAACCCAGACTGATGAATAACGTTCTGTTAAAGGTCGACTCGGTATCACGCCATTACCATATCGGTGATTCTGATGTTCACGCCCTGCAAAATGTTTCCGTTGTCATTCGACAAGCTGAATTTGTTTCAGTCACGGGCCCATCAGGTTCTGGTAAATCCACCTTTATGAATTTGTGCGGATGCCTGGATTCACCTTCTAGCGGTCGTCTTGAAATAGATGGCGTAGATACGGCCAGCATGTCTGACGATGAATTAGCTGAGCTGCGCAACAGGAAACTTGGATTTGTGTTCCAGCAGTTTAATCTTCTGGCGCGCACAAGTGCTCTGGAGAATGTGGCATTGCCGTTACTTTATTCAGGGATGTCCCGGCTGGCGCGACACCGACGCGCTGCAGCATCGCTGGATCAGGTCGGATTGAGTGATCGTGCCGATCATCATCCTTCACAGCTTTCGGGTGGTCAGCAACAGCGCGTTGCAATTGCCAGAGCTCTCGTAAACGATCCGGTGTTACTGCTTGCGGACGAGCCTACCGGTGCGCTTGATACCCATACCGGGATTGATATTATGCGTCTGTTTCAGGAACTGAATAACAGTGGCATTTCAATCATCCTCGTTACCCACGAGGCTGATCTTGCGGCAGCGGCCAAGCGGAGGTTGAGTTTTAGGGATGGTCAATTAATGAAGGATGAACAGCTGGACCAGCAAATATTCACCAATGATGCGTTCGCAGCCAGTGAGGTTCAGCTATGAGCCTGTTTGAATCTATCCTGGTTGCGATAACGGCCCTGCGTACCAACCTGATGCGCAGCATTCTGACGATGTTGGGGATTATTATTGGCGTCGCGGCGGTTATCACCATGGTTGCCATGGGAGCGGGAGCCCAGCAGGAAATTGACCGGCAGATTGCTTCCCTGGGTTCGAATCTCTTTATGGTGGTTCCGGGGACCTCTCACAATCGTGGCGCCAGAACGGCATCCGGTTCACGCATGCGGCTGACGGAAGATGACGCCAGGGCGCTGAAACAACAGATACCTGAAGTCATTGCTGCCGCACCAACCATGAGAGGGGGTACACATATTGTATTGGGCAACCTGAACTGGTCGACCACGGTCCAGGGGATTGATCAGGACTATATGATCGCCCGTAACTGGCGAATCAGGGAAGGCAGAATGTTTGAACCGGCTGAACTTCAGTCCGGTGCCAAGGTTGTTTTGCTGGGTGCGACTGTGGCGAGAGAACTCTTCGGGGAAGCCGACGCAATCGGCCAGATGCTGCGAATGAACAAAGTCCCCTTTACAGTGGTGGGGGTTCTGGGCGCCAAGGGACAGTCCATGTCAGGTAGTGATCAGGACGATATTGTAATGGTACCAATAGCAACGGCACGAGCCCGCTTGTTAGGAAGGCACCGCGGTGTCGCAAAAGCTGTGAGTGTCATTATGGTCAGCATCGAAAAAGATTGGATGATGGATGATGCAGAAGAACAGATAAAACAGGTCATTCGACAGCGCCATCGCATTCGTGAGGATCAGGATGATACTTTCAGCATCAGGAATATGTCGGAGATGGTGGAAACCCGTGCTGAGACGAGGCGTGTATTTAACATGTTGCTTGCGGCTGTAGCCTCAGTATCACTGGTAGTGGGCGGGATCGGTATAATGAATATCATGCTTGTTTCTGTTACAGAGCGTACTCGTGAAATTGGCCTCCGAAGAGCGGTTGGCGCCAAGGCCAAAGATATACTGACCCAGTTTTTGATCGAAGCCGTGATGCTGTGTATTTTCGGTGGTGTGGTCGGCGTAACTCTTGCCATTGTTGTGTCCTATTCGGCAGCGGAACTTGCCAATTGGCCGGTCTCGATAGAATGGCAGGTGGTTGGACTTGCACTATTGTTCTCTGCGGTGATTGGCGTGTTCTTTGGTTTTTATCCGGCCCGTAAAGCAGCTAATCAGGATCCCATTGAGGCGCTTCGTTATGAATAGAGCGGGATCGGAACGACGTAAGAGTAACTAAGTAAGTGCCATTCGGATCGTGCTCGACAGCTGCGCAGACCGTGACAAATATGATATGGGGACAATTCCCTTACGGAAAACCTTCTGGGATAATCGACAGTGCATCGAGCCTGGTGCGTCGGAATGTCAATAAGGAAATGCAATGCCTTTAATCGATGAAATTGTCTCTATGGAATCAGAGATCACTGCCTGGCGCAGAGATATTCACGCCCATCCGGAACTCGGTTTTGAAGAGAACCGCACAGCAGAATTTGTGGCCAGGAAACTGGAGGAATTTGGAATCCAGGTGTTTCGTGGTATCGGCAAGACGGGAGTTGTTGGTGTACTGAAAGTCGGCAATGAAACCCGCTCGATAGGCCTGCGGGCTGATATGGATGCACTGCCAATTCAGGAACGTAACGGCTTCGACTACAAATCAACCAATGCAGGTACCATGCACGCCTGTGGTCACGATGGACACACAGCAATGTTGTTGGCAGCGGCTAAATACCTCGCGAACAATCAGGATTTCAGAGGTCAGGTGAACTTTATCTTCCAGCCCGGAGAAGAAGGTATTGGTGGCGCCAAGGCGATGATTGAAGATGGCCTGTTTGATCAGTTCCCTTGCGACACACTTTATGCCCTGCATAACGCACCCAGGTTTGAAGTGGGAAAGTTTGCAGCGGTCCCGGGTATCAGAACCGCTGCAGGTGCCTTTTTTGATATTGACATTACCGGCAAAGGTGCCCATGGCGCATTTCCGGATCAGAGTATTGACCCGGTGATTGTGGCTGCTGAACTTACGGTTGCACTGCAGTCAATTGTCTCCCGAAATACCCGTCCTACTGAAACTGCCGTTGTATCCATCACCCAGATGCATGCAGGAGATGCCTACAATGTGATTCCAGGCGCCGCGCGATTGGCGGGCACTGTGCGAACGCTTGATATATCACTGATGCAACGTATCGAGACGCGGATGACTGAAATGGTGAATGGCATCTGCGCTGCCCATGGCGCAAAGGGAGATGTGGACTTTCGAACCATCTTTCACCCCGTGCTCAATAATGCCGCCGCATCGATTGTGGCTGCTGATGTTTGCGATGAACTTGTGGGTGAAGCAAACGTATTTCGTGAGGGGCAACCCGGTACAGGATCAGAAGACTTCTCCTTCATGTCGGAACATGTTCCCAGCTGTTACCTGAGCTTGGGTAATGGCGCCGAAAGTCATCCTCTTCATAATCAGGACTATGACTTCAATGACAACGGTCTGGTCTATGGTGCAAGCTTCTTCGCGAGGGTTGTTGAGAAGACCCTGGTCGCAGAGAAGTAGAGAAATTAATACTGATGTTATCCTGATGTTGAATAATCATCGCTAGTCGAAGATCTTCTCGCTGGATGAAAATAACAGGAATACGATCAGTCCAAATAGTGTTACGCCACCTGCGACCTGAAAAACCAGGGCCCAGGAACCCGTGAGTTCGAGAATGACACCGCTCACGTAAACGCCGATAATTCCCGGGATGGTGCCCGCCGTGTTGGTGATGCCCATCAGTGTACCTGCATGCTTTGGTGCAATGTCCATGTGATTGACCACAAACCCGCCGGTCACGAACGCACCGAGTGCGTTGCCTGTTGCCATAATGGCTATTGCCACCCAGACTGAATTAACTTCGCCGACCAC
>Ga0208896_1000750_pt1 | contig 17073 bp, 13 predicted proteins | sample ETNtaG_27_FD_185778 | JGI IMG/M metagenome (GOLD analysis project Ga0208896, IMG submission 185778) | Marine microbial and viral communities from oxygen minimum zone, Eastern Pacific Ocean - ETNP201406SV63 (SPAdes) (version 2) | ecosystem: Environmental > Aquatic > Marine > Oceanic ... | reverse complement strand
ACATGTCAAATCTTGTATATCAGGCATAGAATCAACTAGAATAAGTTCAGATTCACTTGCGATTGGACCATTCAAATGTAATACTCCTCCAGTAGTTACTATACAATTAACTCCAACATTAATATTCATTCCTGCTTCACTTTGTAAAAATTGATTTCCTTTACTTCGTAAATGTAATTCTTCAGTAGCATTAATCTTAGTGTTCTCAACACTACGAATATTAATATTCTCACCTGCTTCTAAATTTATATTCTTATCAGCACGAAGATTAAAATCTTTTTCAGTTCTCATACTCAGTGAACCTTCTGCGTAGACCATTACTTCACCATTTGCTCCAATCTCTACCCATCCAGACCCACTGCTGTTTACTGCGTAAATAAAATCATTACTACCATCTAATATAACGGCAGCACCAGAGGCTGTAGTTATTCTTATTTGTTCAGCATGAATCTCGCCCGTATCATTGATACTACCATCATCCATAGTTATTGAGGAGCCTGCTGGTGTTTTCCATCCAGTAACTTTAGTTTCTTGTGGGATTTCGTAACTCGCATCTCTTAGGGGCGAAGATGTAGATGTTCCTCTTAAAGGGTCACTATATGTTCCTTGGTCTGCTAAAATTTTATTTCTTGGATTATTTTCTAGTTCTTTTTCTTTTGTAATTGCCGCGTCACCAATTGTTTTTGATTGTGTTTTACTTGCTGGAATATCTTTAAATACTCCCTCACCTTGGCCGTCGCCTGTAACTTTTGCTTCACCTGAATAACCGCCACTTACAATGTCAGGAATACTTTGAGCAACTGCAAACCAATATCCTTCAGTTGCGTTACCGCCGTCAGCAAAGAAAACAAGAATAGTAACCGCTTCTCCAACTGGCACACCAAAGAATCCATAATTTCCCTCTTTAACTATTCCACCGAATGGACTAGCATACTCAAAGAAATCTGGATCTTCAGGTATACCTCCTAATGCTGGAACATACGCGGCAAGTCTACCACGCCCAGTCGGGTCAATAAATGGTGCAGGTGGATTAGCCCTAGGATTTTCCTGAACCGTTATTGCTTTGTATATACCCTTTTGTAATTCTTCTAAAATAGGAGATGATATATTTGATGCTTCTCTTCTGAGGGCTCTTTTTAATTTTCCATCTTTCATAATAAATTCTCCTATTATGGCTCAATATAAAATGCAGTACCATTTAATATTACCATTCCTTTTCCATTCTTACTTGTACTTAGATAGGCAGCCGTAGTTTCTCCTGATATTACATTCACATTAGGAAACAAATCTGCTATTTGCTGTCTTATTGCTTTATAATCTTGTTTATTTGCTGGGTACATATTATTCTCATCTATTGTATAGATACCAAACTCTGTACTAGCATCAGGAATTGTTATGTCATCTCCATTTGCATCAGTGTATGTTATTGAACCAATATTAGAAAAGTCTTTAACACTAATATCTACTCCCCAATCATCTTGTACTGTTGTCATACCAGTAGCAGTACTTGTTAATTGATAATATAAATTTCTAGCCTGTGTTAATTGGTCTATGTTATTTTGAGTTGTTACTCCTGCATATGTACTGTCTCCTCCTGCTAACACAACATCAAACTGCTCGTCTGCATTTTTGATTATAAGTGGTTGGTCACTGACAACTACTTGTTTTGTTGGATTAAATATTGGAACATAAGTTTTAGTAGTGCCATCAATTATAGTTGCGACTGCAGTCATATTTTCGTCTGGTAGAAATAGCATTTTTTCAGCAATTTCTACTTCGATATTTTCTAATTCATCTGCAAACACACGTTTGCCATTTATGTCCCAGAAGTATTGATTTAGTTTTCCTTCTGTAGCGGCTTTACTTTCACTTAGTTCTATGAGTTCATCTTCAGTGATTCCAACATTAACAGCCGTTGTTAAATCACCACGATGTCCACTTTGGGAATCTCCAGTAATTCTATTAATTGCATCTTCATATCCTTTAACCGTAATGTAGTCATCTTCTGATAGTGAATCTAACACCACGACTTCAGCCACGCCCACAGTTATTGCATCTTTATATTTAATCAATTCATCTTCACTAATAACTAGTTCGCCACTTTCGATTTCTCGTTCAAGTAATTTATATGCCTTGCCTGTCCATACCATTTGTTTATTTTTATCTTTGTCAGTTAATTCATGGTTTTGGAATAATCCGTTCATCTCTTCAGATAATATGTTTATATCATCTAATTCAGGAGCAGTCAATGTGTCCGAGGATACACCGAGACATTCTATTCCTCTTGTTTTAACATTTACATTTCCATTACATGCTTTCTTTACTACATCGTCAACTTGCTTTTCGAACCAATATGTAGTCTTCCAGTCATTGTTTGAATTTGGTGAGTTGATTAATTTTTCTCTTGCTAGTCTTTCGGCAAAACTTTCACCTATCGCATTTATCTTTATATCGTTTGTTGCGTTTTTATTGAGAGGTAAGTCGCCATTCAATATTTTATTGTCAACAATAGCGCCATACATTGTACCACTGATTTTCATGGCATTGATTTCTGGATCATTTTGTTCATCAATAATAATCTTTGGAGTTCTTTCTCCAGTTGTATCACGCACTATACGTTCTATAGCGGCTTTATTTTGTGGTGAAGTATAGCCTGTAATATCTAGTTCACCACCCGCAGTGTGTTGCCACATTGCTACTTCATATTGTCCCACAAGAACACTTGGATTGGCCGCTAACATATCATTTATTTGTGTATTGATTGCCGTTATTGTACTTGCTTTACTTCTGTCTTCTACAGTTAATGGTTCACCACTTGCATTTACAAATGTTGATAATATATTATTTTGATTAGTCTCAATGTTTATACAACTTTCTTCAATACCATTATCGCACATAGCCTTTATCCATTTATGGTCATTGAGATATACACCTGCCAACGCATTTCTTGTTGCCGCATTTCCCTCCCAAGAGACATAAGGACTTGTCAAATTTTCCTGATTTATTTTAATCTCATCAACTATCACGCCAGCCGCTTCATGATATTGTTCTGCATTCTCGGCAAGGGTTGTATTATATAATTTCTTAAAGGGTTTAGTAAGTGTTCTCTTAATACTGCTAAGTATTTCGCCTAACGTTTTTCCAGAATATGCCGATATCTTTGCAAGATTATGAGCCTGGTTCGCTTCCATATGGTCATCAATCATACGAGTTACTATTCCTTGGGTACCTGTTGGTGCGTCTGCTGGAATCAATACTGGATTAAGATTATCAGTAGATGCAAAAGTTGTTTTATCATTTTTGTCACCTTTTTCTGCTAATTCGGGTCCCACTGTTGTAATAAAAGATGTCAGGTCATCAGCGTCAGTAAGTCTGTTCAACCTTAATTTTTGAGTAAATATGCCTCCACTAAACTCACTAGTAACCTCCACAACATTATATAAATGTGTAATAAGATTTCTTTTGAGTATGTTGCCGTGTAAATCTGTTCCGTGGGCTACACCAGATTTTACTATTATGTAGGCAAAACCGTTACTAGATGTTAGCATACTGTATCCTTTATCAGATATTGCTCCAACATTACCAAACTCTTTTTTTGCTACAGCAGGAGGCATATATCCTTCTAGCCAATGAGGATCACCTTTAATAGTCATATCTGCGGTCATCATACTTGCGTGTCCTGCCTTTGATTCGTAATATTTTGCTCTAGCCAAATTTACGTTTTCAACATCAGTTGGTTTAAAGGTTGGTGCTTCATTGTTTTTACTCAAATTCGTTATTAGTCTTTTGTATACAACGGGATTATTTGTTTGGGATCTAAGAACACTTTCAAAGTCTTCTTCAGACATCTTAGATATAATGTCATCATCTAACTCCTCAAGTAGAATCATATTTTTTGGATTTTTATTTTTTACTCCAGAAAGCAGTTTTTGGGCATTTTGCTTAACTCCATTATTCCAGATATGTTCACCACTAACAGACGCCCCACTTGCCATCCAATCTTTGTATTCCGTCTTCTGACTTATTTCGTGGGTGCTTAGATTGTTCGTGTCTTTTTCATATAATTCTCTTGCTTCCATAACTGCAAACTCTAAAGCATCATGAGTTTTAATTGTTTCAGGAAGGAGTGTTTTGGGAAATTCTTCTAAGTCTTTTAGTTTTGCAATCGCTTGGTCATTGTCTAGGTCTTTAAAAAACTCCGCTATTGCTTTTTTTCGCTTGGATGGGAACATTTGTCCACCATCTCCAATCCCTGGAGGACCGAGATACTTGTCATATATCGTTTCTAAATCGTCTCTTAAACTATTATTTGATACTTTGAGAGCAGATTTTCCTCTTTCATAACTTTCTTTTGATTTCTTTTGTATTTTTATCAAATTTTTGTGCGTTTCGCTAGACTTGTTATAATTCTCTTTATATTTCTCCAGTAATGCATTGCCCTCTACTGTTCCCGCTTTCTTAAGGTTTTCATATGCATACCAATCATTAGGATCCGAGTATGTCTTTTGTAGATACTGGTCTAATGAAATATTAAAATCTAGTATCTGGTCATTTTTTCCAGTAAACAAATAATGATATATCTTATTGATATGTTTGTCAGCAAACAATTCATCAATTGTAGTGGCCATATTTGCTGCCTTGGCGGCTGCGTCCTCAGGATTTTGAGGTATAAGTTTTTTCTCGTAGTCTATAAAAAATTCAATATTGTATGCTCTTGTTCCTGTTATTGGATTCCATCCGTTCTTTTTTGGTACGCACCATGGAGTAATTTTAAATGGTTTTGACTGTCCTTTCTTCTCCTTAGTTAATTCATTTTTTATTTCTATTGCGGCAAGACATATTTCTTGAATGATTAGATATATGCCCAACTCGGGCTTCACCTTACCTACTTGCTTGGCGATTGGCGGTGCCATATTTTTAATAGTATTTGATGTTACGCCCATCATACTTGCATTACCAAACTTTTCTTTAAATTGGTCAGACATAGTTATTTTGTAACTATTTCGTAATTCTGGAAGCAAGTTAGGATGAGTTCTGCTAATACTTTTATTCAATTCATCCATGAAACTTTCTTCTTTTGGTGGGATTTCAGAAGCATCTTCACCCTTTTCAGTAATTCCTAATGTATCAGTAAGTGTTTCTCCTACAGTATAAGTAAATTCAGTTTCAGTCTTGCTTAATGATGTTTTCTCTCCTATTACAGTATCTTGTACCATATTTCCAAGAATCATTGTAGTTGTTCCTCTGGCATCTGTTTGACTTTGGAGTTGATTGACCCTTGCAAGTGTAAAGGTTAAAACTTTTGTCTGTGGTATTTTAACTTTTACTCCCTTTGAATTGACACCTAGAAAGTTAATTTTCATATAAAAGTGAGTGTCAGGAATACTTTTCCAACCACACAATGCAATTGCATTTTGTAGATTATCAGCCAAACTTGTTGTTCCCACTTCTGTAACAGTGAAGTCTAATCTGCGGGCTGATCCCGCAAGTTTGCTATTTTCTGCACTACCTCTACCCCAACCGGTAATAGTTAAATCTGATATAGTAAATTCTGTAGTAACACCAGTTTTTGCTATAGTGATTTTTGTATCTTCTACACCTGGCCATCCATCGTTGACAACCGACACAACGTTAAATGTCTCTCCGAATTCTTGAAATTTTCTATCTACATCTATATCAACTACAAACCATTCTATGTTGTAAGTATAACTTTCATACACATCGAGAATGTTTTCAAGAAATTCGTGGTTGTCTACCCACGAATCTAAACTTTGTGCCTGGGTATTATCTGACATAATTTACACCATTTTACTAATATTATCTTTGCTTGGGATTTTAATAATAGTTCCCGCTGAGAATCCTCTGATAGGATCTATTATAATATCAGGATTTCTATGAGCAAATACCCACCAATATTTCGCAGTACCATACATTTCATAACTACATAAATCTGGACGTTCATCGAATTCTTGAGGTATAAGGTAATTCTCATCATAAGGATCTTTATAGATAAATCTCTTTTTCATTATATCTAATATCGTACCGTCAATTACAGAAGTTCTATTCCATGGTGAATTTTCTTTATACATAACCTTTATCCTTTAAATTTCCCTTAAGATATTCTTTAATACTAAAATCTTCTCTTACATCTTTTGGCGCATAAGTAGTAGACAATGATAATACAAACATATTATGAACTGGTATTCTCATGCCCTTATTTTTTCCAAAAGGTATTTCTACATAATCTAAGTCTGAGTCTAAGTTCCAAGTAAAGTCACGAATTATGCATGGCACATTTTCGTATATGCCGTGTGCGTAAAATCGCATTATTGGAGGTGGCATACCAGGATCATCATCTTTTAACCATTGCATTTTCATTATACTTCTAATATACACTGATGCATTGTAGACATAATCTGCCTCTTCTACACTTCTCACAATCATCGGCGCAGTCATATTAAGTTCCATATTTGAATGACTATCAAATGCACGTTGTTGAAAGTTTGAATGAGTTATAGCATATTCTTGATAGTTTCCACTCTGAACAATCGAGATTGTAGGAGTATATGGAAAGTTGATAATTGTTGGTGTATTGTATTTACCTGCCGGTCCCTCGGTCGCAATACCATTCGTCAAAATGTTTTGATATCTACCACTTGGCTCTTTTAAATATACTGGTTGTTTTGTGTAATATGGACTTGCCATCTTTTACTCCTAAATCATTATAACAGTATTTATCTCGGCATTATCTGCGAAGTTTATTAGATAATATAAAAGATTTTGCTATATATAGTGTTTTACCACTTGACAGCGGTCGACTATATATGTTATAATTGATTTAACTTTAGGAGAAATTAACTATGGCTAGACGACAAAATTATTTAAATAACAAAGATATGTTGAAGCAGATTCATATTTCTAAGTCAAACTATTGTTGGTTTGAGGATAGAGACAAACATAATCAACATGATATTATACTGTATTCAACTGATGATATTCCAGAAGCAGTAGACCAAGCAAGACAAAACAAAGCAAAACGATTACAAAAACTGGCTTGGGATGCTAACGAAGATAAAAAGAAAAAGCAAGTCGATTTCGAGGTCGACCCTGCCTCTTTTACAGAAGACGAGATTGTATTTCGTATAATGGGATTTGACCACATACCCGATGAGCCAGGTAGAAAAGCAAACCCCAAAACAATAGCAGACCACAAAGTAAAATTACCATTTCCTGCATTCAAACACTATACTTATACAGATAATAAAATCAATGAAGTGGGACTATCACATCACAACAAAGAGAAAGAATTTGATTTATCTGCTGGTAAAATCACAGCCGTATTGGCGACAATGTATATCAAACTAGTAGAAAGATATTCTCAAAGGTCTAACTGGCGTGGATATACATACATTGATGAAATGCGTGGACAAGCATTGTTACAATTAGCACAGATTGGATTACAATTTAACGAAGACAAGAGTGATAATCCCTTTGCTTACTACACAACAGTAGTGAACAATTCATTCACTCGTGTTCTTAACATAGAAAAGAAAAATCAAGGCATTCGTGATGACTTGCTAGAAAAAGCAGGACAGGCGCCAAGTTGGACAAGACAGTTGGCACACGAAATGAAATCTCAGGAACGTTGGCAAAAAATCATCAAGACAAAAATAACCGATGATGCTATTCCAACCGAAACCATTAAAGAGATTTACGCCGATGACAATGACTGATAATTTGTTTAAAAAGGCCGCGTGTTTTACGGATATACATTGGGGTCTTAAGAATAACGCAAAACAACACAATGAAGATTGTTTAAATTTCATTGATTGGTTCATTAAGGACGCAAAAGAAAGAGATTGTGAAACTTGTATATTCTTGGGCGATTGGCATCATAACAGGTCAAGTCTAAACATATCAACTATGAAATATAGCATTGCTGGTTTACGAAGACTAAGCAAAGCATTTGAAAAAGTTTATGTTATATTAGGCAATCACGACCTATTCTACCGCGAAACCCGTGATGTGAATTCTATGGAATTCATTGATGACCTTACTAATGTGATTCTAGTAAGAGATAAACTTGTAGAGGGCGATGTCGCAATCGTCAGTTGGTTAGTCGGTGATGAATGGAAAAAGATTCCGAAGATAAAGACAAAATACATCTTTAGTCATTTAGAGTTACCTACATTTAAACTCAATGCAATGATTGAAATGCCTGACCACGGTGGTCTTAAAGGCAGTATGTTTAAGAATCAAGATTATGTGTTCACTGGACACTTTCATCAAAGGCAAGTAAAAGATAATGTAATTTATATTGGTAATGCGTTCCCTCATAACTTCTCAGACAATTGGGATGATGATAGAGGTTGGATGTACTTAGAGTGGGATAAAGAACCAGAGTTCTTCACTTGGAAAGATGCTCCAAAATATAGAACAATTGCGTTATCTACATTATTAGATGAGCCAGACAAATATCTAGTACCAAAAGCAACAGTAAAAATATCATTAGATATTGACATTTCTTACGAAGAAGCAAATTTTATTAAGGATACATTTGTAGAAACTTATAAACTGCGTGAAGTTACACTTGTACCGGTCAAAAACAATGAACACGAAAACGATACTGGTGCTGAAATACATTTTGAGACAATAGACGAAATTGTAATAGCACAATTATCATCATTAGATGACAATGGAAGTTTTGATAAAAACGTACTTATTGAAATTTATAATAACTTATGAAAAAAATACTAATTACTGGAAGTCGTAATTATGGCCTCTGTGAGGCTATATGTAATCTATTTGATAGTATTAATCAAGAATATTTTGATCCTGAAATCGAATATGAAACAGCAAGTAGAAGTAACGGATATAATTTAGAAACGGCTGCTGGACAAAATAAATTAGCAAAACATTATATCAAGGGCAACTTTGATATCTTTATAAACAATTCTGCAATATGGAAATTTCATCAGGTTATGATTGCTGAATGTATGTTTAATGCTATGAACGAAGCAGACAGAAAAGGACATATTATAAACATAGGTTCAACTGCTGATACTGGCGTAAAGGGAAGAACTTGGAGATATCCCACAGAAAAGAAAGCACTCAAAGCCTACAACAGAGATTTAACTTATATGACAATGGGTGGTAGTAATATAAAAACAACACTAATATCGCCAGGTAGTTTAACAACTCCTGCTATTATAAAGAAACATCCCGATAGAAAACTGATTGATGTCGAATATATAGCAGAACTAGTCGTGTGGATAATTAATCAACCCGAATATATTAATGTCAATGAACTGTCGATTGACCCCATACAAGATGGAATTTACGCAAGAGAGGTATAAGTTTGTTAGTAATTAAGAATATAACAATAAGAAATTTTATGAGTGTGGGTAATGTTACTCAGGCTATTACATTAAATCAAAATGAACTGACTTTAGTGTTAGGTAACAATATTGATTTGGGTAGTGATGGTGCCCGTAACGGAACTGGTAAGACCACTTTAATCAATGCGTTATCGTATGGTCTATATGGAAAAGCACTCACAAATATTAAACAAAACAATCTAATCAACAAAACCAATGGTAAAGGCATGATGGTTACTGTTGATTTCACATACAACGGAAATGAATATAGAATTGAACGTGGTCGTTCTCCTAATGTATTTCATTTCTTAAGAGATGGTATGGAACTTGGCGATAACGATGTTGAGAACGCAGGTCAAGGTGAAATGCGAATGACTCAAGTTGAAGTTGGAAGTATTATCGGTCTTTCTCATGCGATGTTCAAACATATTGTTGCTCTTAATACATACACTGAACCATTCTTATCTTTACGTGCCGCTGACCAAAGAGAGTTAATCGAAGAACTATTGGGAATAACTGAATTATCTCGTAAAGCAGAAGTGCTAAAAGAGATATCAAAGAACACAAAAGAACAAATAAGAGAAGAAGAATATACATTAAAAGCCGCTGAAGACACGAATGCTCGTATTCTTAAAAGCATTAAAGACATTGAACGCAGACAAAGAGTTTGGACAAATAAACAAACAACAGATTTAGAAACATTAGAAACTGAACTATCTTCATTATCGCACGTAGACATTGAATCTGAATTAAAGAATCACGCATTGTTAGTAACATATAATGAAAATTCATCAGAGATTAGTCAAGCAACATCTTGGATTAATAGTATTGAAGCGGACAATACAAAGCAAAATAAATTAATAGAACGATTAGATAATGAAATAAAACTAATCGAAGAACATAAATGTCATGCGTGTGGACAAGATATACACGATACTAAACAAGAAGAAATTCTTGGCGGTAAGAACACACAAAAAGAAGAAGCAGTAGAACATTTAACAGCAAATGAAAGTTCTCTTTTAGAACACAATTCAACAATAGAAAGAATTGGAGATATAGGCGAGAAACCTGTTACATTTTATGATACATTATCGAATGCGTATGAGCATCAAAATTCTGTAGAAAAACTAGAAGAAGCAATAGAAAATAATAAAAATACAGAAGACCCATATGTTGACCAGATAAATGATATGAGAAATGATGCGTTAGAGGAAGTAGACTATTCTCGTCTGAACACATTAGTTTCATTACTTGACCACCAAGACTTCTTGTTGAAACTGCTAACTAATAAAGATAGTTTTATTCGTAAAAAGATTATAGACCAGAACTTAAGTTACTTAAATTCTCGTTTAGCATATTACTTAGATAAGTTGGGATTACCACATGATGTTGTATTCCAGAGTGATTTATCAGTAGAAATCACTGAATTAGGTCGTGATTTAGACTTTGATAATCTAAGTAGAGGTGAAAGAAACCGACTTATATTAGGATTAAGTTGGAGTTTCCGTGATATATTTGAGTCATTATACAGCACAATTAATGTGTTATTTGTTGACGAATTGATAGATAGCGGAATGGACACGAACGGTGTCGAATCGTCACTTGCTGTTCTTAAGAAGATGGCAAGAGATGGAAATAGAAGTGTGTATTTGATATCACACAAAGATGAATTACAAGGTCGTGTAGAAAGCGTACTTAGTGTAATAAAAGAAAATGGTTTCACAAGTTTTTCTCAGGAAGAGGAAAGCACCATGTACAAAACATAGGAGTAATTTATGAGTACTAATGCAGAAATTATGGAAGCAATTGAAACATACCAGGCAGAAAATGCCAAGTTTGAAGAAAAGGGTATAAAAGCCTCAGCCGCTCGTGCCAGAAAGGCATTAGGTAATCTTGGCAAACTTACAAAGGTACGTAGAAAAGAAATCCAAGAAAAAAAGAACAATATGTAGAAGAAAATGATTTGTATAGAGAAATATATTCCAAAATTCTTAGATATTCTCTATGATGAGGAAATTTTAAATAATGTATCACTTACTGAAATAAGAGATATGTTTCATACAAATCAAATTCAGAGTAAAAACGAAGCAATACTTGCCTTTGATGCTGTTAGTAAAAACGCAAATACAGTATTATACATAGGGTCGTGGCTTGGTGTACTTACTAATATACTAATTGAGGAATATCCTGATATAAATTTCGCAGAAATAGATATTGATATGAGATGCAAGCCAGTAAGTGGCAGATTTAATTATACATTTAAAAATTATCTAGGCCACCATACTGCTGACATTAATAGTTTTGACCGACATTATCAGTACGATACTATTATCAATCTCAGTTGTGAACACATGTCAGCGGATTGGTTTAAAGATATTAAATCTGGTACACAACTAATATTGCAAAGCAACAATCTTGCAATTGATGGACATATTAATAAATGTGAGTCATTGGAAGACTTTAAAAGTAAGTATCCTCTCAGTGAAATAAAGTACGATAATACATTAAAACTTAATATTTTTGACAGATATACCATATCTGGTGTCAAATAGAACTGCAATATACAATAAAAAGAGGTTTTTTTCTATTTTATCAAAAAAAGTAGAAAAAACATGCATTTATGCTTGACATGATATGTGTGGTATGATAAAATAGTACTTATCAGCGGATTCTTATGTCTCCTCTAAACCTCTCTCATCGACACTAGATTTCGTTGATAACTCTGTAATTGAGGGAATTACAACAAAAAATGGATGTACATTCCGATTTATAGAGAGTTCGACAAAAGACCCGACATCAGAAAATGGTGCCGGGTTTTTTCATTTATATCTAAATACATCGAGTAGGATACAAAGGAGAGGGTATCAATGTTTATCAATAATATGGAAAGAATGAAATGGATAGCAACATTTATGTTTGTTTGTGCCGGAGTATTAATATCTTTAAATTTAGAACAATCTAAATGGGCTTTTCCATTATTCGCATTAGGACATATAATTGTTCTGTATGTATTTTTAAGACTAAAGGATAAACCAATGATTTTTCAGAATAGTTTCTTCTTGACTATTGATTTATTAGGAATATATCAGTGGTTATTGGCGCCTATATTTTTTGTTTAAGGGATTTGAGATGCTCAGTGAGAATTTTTGAACTCCCTACTCGAACTTGAATGATACCGTTATAATATTCGTCAGTTTCTAACACTTTTCTATCAAACTGTTCTTTTGCTTCCATATAACTTAATATACCTTTACTAGGGCAATAGTGTAAAATCTCACGGGAAAATTTATCGGGACCTAATTTTTTTACATCGGCATTCAAATGGTCAGAAGAACCCCAATAGGTTCTCCAATCACTTTCTTTATAACCACGTCTTTTATTCTTTCTTCCTTTAAGAGGCGGTTTAGTGGTTTTAAATCGTGCTAACTTCTTACCAATGTATTTGCGATTATCTGTAAGATTTGTAATCACATACACAAAGCCTTCTACGTCTTCAGGTAAATCATTTACAACTTTATTATTATATGTCCAATCACTCATAGTATTTCATTGTTCTGCATCTTAATAGGTCTAAAGACCTAATATCTTCGGAAATTTCTTTTCGTTTCACTCAAAGAACATTTCCTTGATATTTATTTCTTTTCTTTATATCATTTATATATTCTTTTTTACTTGTTTAGTTTGGAAGACACAATTGCCCTCCTATCGGGGCAACTGCTGATACTTGTTAAGTTTATCAGACTCTATGTCTAAGTTAGCCACTAGCAATGGCGAGGTCGGTTGGCGATTCCCTCGTAACTTAGTATTGCGTCTTTCGACCCAACGGCACTCTGATGAATTCACATAGAATAAAATCTCATCAAAGTTGGTAGTATTATAAATCTACCAGCGGTGTGTACATTTCTGTACGGTAAATACTAGTCATTCGATTACCTTTAGGGTAACGAATGTTTTATGTTATAAACAGTTCTTGTGGTTACGAGAAGCAGTGTCGGAGTTCACCCAACTTATCTGAACGCATAGCACTACACTAGCGTCCTCAATCCCGGAACGGCAACCCGTTCAACAGTTCCACTATGTTTGCCGTTATTAGTATCATTATTAGCCTTAATTTCTTTTAATATGGAAATAATATTGAGAGTTGTATTAGAATTTATATTAGTTATGTTGAACATACTAACACAAAGGAAAAGGGATGTCAAGTGTTTTTATAACTTTTTTTGTATTTTTTTATAAAATAGGTGTTCCAGCCTTTTGACTTAGGTCAAAGTTCTCTTGGATTATTTCGTTTAAGTGATGAATATGACCAGAAGGCATTTCGTGAAGTTCAGATATACTGACTCCCCCTCTCATGTACCAAGTTAGTTTTAACAAGGATTTGTGTAGAGTTTCAAGTTTTTTTCTATAAGACTCTTGTTTTTCTACTATTTCCTCGGCGCTGGCAGTCTTCAACCAGCCTAGGAAAAATTTACAGGATTTAACTCGAAATTTACTTTATCTTTGTGTTCGCATGCCTCACAGACAAATTCAAAAGTTGTTAAGTCTTCTGGCTTTTTATTTACTAATTGTATTCGGTCGTTGACTGTGGCAATAACCGTTGCTGGTACGTTGTTCATAAATTCTATAATAATATCTTTATCAGTTACTACTTTGTCTGGAGTTTCGATTCGGTCTATCGAATTAATTAATAAATCTACGTTTTGTTTTGATACTTTTCTAAAACTAATTGCGAATTGTTTTGCTAGTTCCATTTCAGTTATATTATTTTCTCCTACTGCGGCCACACTATTTAGAATACGTTGTTGTTCAACATCAATTAATGCTAACCTGGTCATACTTTCCATTCTTGGAGGAGTAATGAAAATCTTTAAATCTTCGTGTTCAACTGGTTCAACCTCGAGTATTTCTGGAAATTTATCAAGAACGTTGTTTATATCTATGTTATATTCTGCTTGTTCTTTACATTCGGAACAAGTGTGTAGATGTGTGATAGTTTTGCCATAAGTTGCATATTTGATTGCTAAGAATAATAGGTCTGCATCTATACTACACAAATCTCTCGGTTCGGGTATTGTCGGTACACAACTTTTAATGACGTTTATTAGGGCTTCGCCGTTAAGAAGTTCATCGGGATTTTGCATTGATATCTCATCAATCGCAGTCATTGGCATTATAGGAATTTCATCTAATATAGTTTTATCGATTTCTGGATTAAACCTGCCCCCTGTTGGGATTTGTACGTAAATTGTAGGTTTACGAAAATATTTGAATAATGGATTTGCTTCAGTGTTCATTTTGTTTCCTTTGATAAATACAGTATAAGTTAATTAGTAAGATAATTAAGTATGAATATAATCATCTTACTAATATTTATCTTTAATAATAACTACGAAGTTTTAGAATATAACAAAATATAGAGAGTATTAATGGCAACAGAACAACAAGATGTGTATATTACAGGAAGCAGTTTAGCAGACTGGAGCACAGAAGCAACTCAAGTCAAAATTGAGGGTAGTTTAAAGCAAATTCAAGCAGATGGTAATGCTATGATTAGATTTTTGCATCATATCGCCAATGGAACAAAAATATCACAAACAGAACTAAAAAAAGCCGTAACCGAAATTCAAAAGAATAATACTACTGAGGCGAAAGGTAACCAGAGTGAAAAACAAATTGGCAATAAAATCATTCACAGTCAACAAAAAATAGCGAGTTCAGGCCGTGCTACTATTTCTGCGATAACTGGATTAGGCGATAGTGTTATTGATGCTGAACGAAAACAGAAAAAAAGAGATGGGATTAGAGATGCTTTACTTGATGCAAATTATACCAAAGAGGCGGCCAATAAGGGTGCGGACAGACAGATGCAACTGGACTTATTTAAGCGGTTAAAGGAGAAAACCGGGGCATTTATGTTGGCAGCCAAAGGTGTTGTGGATCTTGCCACTGGGGCAGTAAAACAAGGTTTTTCAGAGAGATTTGCAATGGTCGCCGAAATGAGACAAGCGGGTTTACTTGCTGGTATGTCAGGCGCTGAAGCAGGATTTATAGAAATGTCGAAGACTATATCAAACACTAATTTTACTTTTGGTGAAGCAACTGAATTTACTAAACGATTTGCTCAAGCAGTTGGTGTTAATGGAGTAAAGAGTGCATTATCGTTTGCTAATACTGTAGCCTCAAGCACAGTTGAAAACGGCATGGGTTACATGGAAAAATATGCTCTGGAATTTGGACAGGTTTCAACTATTGCTGGAGAATATATTGATACACTAAGAATAGGTGGTCAACTTCGAGGCATGGACGATAGAAGTATGAGGTCAGGAATGGAAGATTTCATGTCTAATGTTGAAATGACTGCAAATGTATTAAAAATTTCAATGGAAGAGGCCGCAAACTTGATGCAGAAGGCACTAGGACCTGATTCTGTGGCACTATTAGCAACTCTTCCAGAAGAACAGAGAAAGGCGATAGAAGAAGGATTTCTGTCAGTAAACGCACAAGGAAATCCAATGGCTGAAACACTTGCGAAAAGATTAGCGGCAGGTAGTCGAGCGGCGTTCCAGCAGACAGCGGAGTGGCAAGAAATGGCAGGAACAGCACCAGGTCGAGAAGTTCTAAAATTTGTCGAAGAAATGGCACTCAAACTTCAAACTGGTGATACTAAGTCTTTTCAATCGGGATTAGCAGAAGGATTTCCAGAACTTGCAGACAGACTCATAGAACTGTCAAGTAGGGGTGGTGTACGTGTACAGTTATTAAATGACCCCCAATTAGCATCTATGGTTGGTCAAATTATTACAGCGGCACAGACTTATGGAGAGGCCGACAAAGGCACTAAAGCGGGTGCAGACCAGCCAGCAGAAAAGGCAATGATGGCTAATCTTATTCAATTAAGAGAGGCCGCTGTGTTGAACGAGTCGGCAATAAATAACCACATGAAAACGTTTACTAAAATACTTCAAGATTTAGTAAAAATACACAGAAATATCGCACGAAGTACTGCCTTGATGATAGAAGATTATACAGGTGTCATACATACTTTTACAAAACTATCTAAGTGGTGGGAAGGAGCAAAAGGATGGGGACTTGTTAAATTGATGGATTTTATGACATCAGAGGATCTTTCTAAGCATCCCGCCGGTGGAGTTCTGGATGTTTTGAAACTGCAAGGGCAGGCAGGCTATGGTGAGAAGATGAACCAAGAAGAGTTGACAGAAATGGATAAGATGATTGATGCCAACACAAAGAAAATCATTGCCGATTTTAAAGATAGAGACAAAAACGCGCCCGAGGATCAACAACTAGCCGTTCTGCTCAATTTTAGAGGCCAGTTGGCAGAACTTGCCACTCAAGTTGGCCTATTTGCAGGCGCCGCCAAACAAGCGAAAATACTTGATGTTGACGGTAATTTGGAGATTTGGGAGGATAACTTGAAAGCCATCTCTAAAAATACCACTACTATAACTAATCTTATTAATAAACTTGACGAATAGGTAGTTTATATGGATAGATGGTTGACAATGTATACAGAATATGTTAATATAAATAGAATTAGGAATGAATTATGACTTGGAAGAAGTACTTTAAAACATACGACGGTGTTCCTCGCCGTTCAGTGGACACCGGTGTCGGAGATACACATGCGTCCAGTTCAAAATATAGCAGTTGGCTACCAGAAGTTTACATGGGCCAA
>Ga0208896_1000744_pt1 | contig 17101 bp, 14 predicted proteins | sample ETNtaG_27_FD_185778 | JGI IMG/M metagenome (GOLD analysis project Ga0208896, IMG submission 185778) | Marine microbial and viral communities from oxygen minimum zone, Eastern Pacific Ocean - ETNP201406SV63 (SPAdes) (version 2) | ecosystem: Environmental > Aquatic > Marine > Oceanic ... | reverse complement strand
CACTCCGATGACCTACGGTGGTATTCCGCATATTATGGATCCGCGTACCAGCATCTGTTCGTTCGGTTCCCCGGAACAGGGGCTCATGGGTGTTGCTATGGTCCAGATGGCGCAGTCCTATGGCTTCCCTGTGTACATCAATGTCGGTCTTACGGATGCCAAAGTCCCTGATGCCCAGGCCGGTATGGAAAAGAGCGCCACCCTGTTACTCGGGGCGCAAGCCGGGGCGGACACGTTCGGACACTGTGGCATCTGCGGCACTGACCATGCGGGCAGTCTTCTGTGGCTCTATATGGACAATGAACTGGGACATTATCTCAAGCGCATTTTGAGAGGCTTTGACGTGACAGCGGAGACCCTGGCTGAAGACGTGATCGAAGTCGTGGGACCGGCTGGCAATTTTCTGGCAGAGGAGCACACGGTCAATCACTTTCTTCATGAACTGTGGCTGTCCGGACCGGCCTGGACCCGACAAAGTTGGGACGGCTGGCAACAAAAGGGCAGTCAAACATTTGCTGACAGTGCCAGGGACCTGGTCAAAACCATTCTGGCCGAACACGAACCCGACCCCATAGATCCAGGACTCGCCCGGGAAATCGATCGAATTGTAGACTCTGCCAAAACAGAGTTGGGATAAAGTCACAGGACTTATCAACTAAGTACTGGACATCTAACGAGTCGATTTAGCTGACTTCCTGCCAGGTATGCGATATCACAATTGGAATGAAGATTCGACTAAAGGAAAGATTCTAAACAGGGTATATGCATCTGCTTGTCTAAGTTACAGCAACATTTTTACTCCAGATTACAACTCTGCCCATGCCAATCACTTTCATTTGGACAATGGCTTTGGGGTTGGATGCTGAGAGACTGACTTCATAGCTATTTCCCAAGTTTACGGTTATCGTTTGGTCTAAATAATTCTCATGTTTGTAGAAACCATCGCATGAAATACCTAATCGGTTTTATTATAGGCATCGTCCTTACCACTCTGGCTTACGAGCGGGAGACTGCTACTGAGGTCGCTCATGATGTTGTGGTTGCTAAGGTCACTGATGGCGTGAAGGAGATTGATTACACCTTCTATGAAAACCTTTATAAATCTGCCATCACTGTTTTCAAGGATACTTATGACTCTCCGACGAATGAAGCCCCTGACGCCTATTATGTCCAGATAGGGGCTTTTTCAAAGCTGGATAACGCCAATAGCTTTAGGGCTGAAGCAATCCTTGAAGGCTATTTGAACGCCGATATATTTGTTGAGACTGTAGGTGATATACACAGGGTTATGATTGGCCCTTTTGCTGAAAAGCATGAGGCAGAATTGGCGATAGATTGGGCGAGTGGTAAGAAGTTTTCGGGATTGTTGCTGGCTAAGAAGGAGTGACACATGTTTTACCGTATGAAGGTTATTAAAGAGCTTGCCTCAATGTTTAATACCTTAGGTTTGGGACATGCTCATAGAAATAACGAATTTCTTACAAATTTTACTGTCGACCAGGGTACTCGGACCGCTGCGTCGCTTCGAGAACCTGCTAAAATAGATCCACTGGCTGACAGGTATGTATACTAGCTAGCACATGTATATAGTCGTAGATAGATCGATTGCTTACAAACGTACGAGGGTGCGAGAGATGTTGTGTAGATTTCGACGAGCGATACTGTTAACCATCTGTGTAGTAACGACGAATACCTTGGTGGCAGAAGACAGTCCACTGGTAGGAGGCATGCTCGAGGCAACCGGTTTCGGTACGGTTTCGATAGAACATGTCAATTCTAAGGTCCAGGCAAAGATGATGGCTCGGCGAGCCGCCAAGGTAGACGCCCAAAGGAACCTGCTGGAGACTCTGGAAGGGGTAAAAGTCACCTCGGGTACCACCGTCAAGAATTTTCAATTGAAGAGCGACCAGATCGCCAATCGTGTCAAGGGGATGCTCACGGGTGCATTTGTCACGGATGAATCGATACAGGAAGAGGAAGGTACATTCGTGGCAGAAGTTCAGCTGGCAGTCTGCATCAACAGTGAACTACCCACATGCAAGGAGAAAACGACCCTTACCCAGATTGTCCGCAGCTCTCTGCCACAGACTCTGGAAGCCGATCTTTATGGCCCCAACCAGCCTGCGCAGGAGCAAGCGACACCATCCCAGGCCGAAGCACCGGGCGGTGCCTACACCGGTTTGATAATCGATGTCTCCAAGCAGCAGTTCTTTCCCTATCTCGACGTTCGGGTAAAAACCTCCGCCGGTAAGGAACTTTATGGCCCGGGTCACTTTGATCCCAAGCAAGGTGGTGACTGGCTACACTGGGCAAGGAACTTGGAGTCTGCAAAGTCGATGCAGGAAGTCATCGGCACATCACCTTTGCTGGTGACCGCCACCGACGTTACTGAATCAGACATCATCGTTTCTGACGAGCATGCAGTAGATATCTTCAAAGCCAATGCGCAGAACGGAAATTTCCTGAACCAGGGAAGAGTGATATTCGTAGTCCGGTAGAACTGACCAGAGTCGCCATGTTGGATCAAGATTCCGATGTTCAACTAGAAGTTTGTGAAGATGTCAGCTCCTAGTCTCTTTCGACATTTTGCTGTCACACTTTTCGTGTCGATAGCTCTAGCCAGCCCAGATCTGATCGCCGAAGAGGACGCCTTTGATGCACTGGATCGCTCGCTGGATGAGAACTTTGAGAAAATAGACCGGACTCTAGAGGAGCAATTCCTGCTGCTCGACCAGGCTATGGAAGACGCTTATCAGAGATTCTCTAGAGAGATCGAAGCCGAGTGGGGAGAGGACGAGGTCGAATTGCCAAGCAAGAAGGAGTGGGTCGACTACAGCGATGACATGAAGACTAGGCGGAAAATCGATTTTGAAGCTGGCGTGGTCAAACTGGAGCGCCTGGTCAACCCCGGTGACAAGGCCGATAGCATCATCACAGATATGCAGAACGCTGTCACTAGTCTAAGGACGGATACATTGGCTGATCTGGCAGATAAAGATCAAGCAGTGGTATACGCTCGTGAATCTCTAACGGAAGAAGCTATAGACCTCAGTACACAGCCCATTGATGCAGCTCAACCGGTGTTGAACGGAATGGACCAGTCAATTCCTGATCCTGCTGACATAGGGGTGATGGTGAGTCAGGCATTAACATTCTCCACCCAATCGAATGTAACGCGACCTGCTAACAACGCGACAACAGTAATTCCTCTGGGCAACAACAAGACCAAAGTTGTTGTAGAGATCCCGCTGGCAAGGAACTATCGGCAACAGTCGGCAGACCGCTACGAATCTTCGGTGATCGCGGAAGCTCAGAAACAGAAGATTCCCCCCTCTCTCCTGTTCGCCATAATGGAAACCGAATCCAGTTTCAATCCCAGAGCTACTTCCCCGGTGCCCGCCTACGGCCTGATGCAACTGGTTCCCCGGTCTGGCGCCATGGATGCGTATAATCTCGTCTATGGGGACAAGATTCTTCTAGATCCAGAATACCTCTATCAACCCGACAACAATGTAGAGTTGGGGTCAGCCTATCTCAATCTCTTGCTGAGCAGGTACCTTCGGGCAGTGGAAGATCCAGTCAGCAGAAAATACTGCGCAATCGCCGCATATAATACCGGTGCAGGCAATGTTGCCAGGGCATTTACGGGTAAGAAAAACGTACGTGAAGCAGCCAAGCTGATCAACAATATGAACTCTGACGAAGTGTATAACCATCTAAAAGCCAACCTACCTTACGAAGAGACGCGCCACTATATTGAGAAGGTTATAAAGGCGCAGAAAAAGTATGCAGCATTCGACGACACCCGCCTGATCTAGCGACATAGCACGCGTATAATCCAACCAATAGCAATCAATCATGAGCGTGTGATAATGGACAGGCGAAATCTCATGCTATCTATAAGAAGTGACCCCAAGAATCTGAACAATGATATAAGTGGATAAGCGCCTTCAATTGAGGCATCTTTGATGCCAGTGTATGTCGTCAGCCCATATGGGACCACTAGCACTAAATTCTAAAAGACACTTTGCTGCTCATTGTTGCTCCAGTCTATCCCGGCATACACACCACGTTACCGAGGCTCCCAAATTATAACTCTTAACTGTTTATAACGACCTGCCCCTCGCCTTGTACGGGCTCCGGCGTCATTCCAACTCGGAGGTAGCTCTCGGCCGCGGTAACTCTGATTAACTGGATATTTGTCATCAACCTGGCCCAAGCCCCTGGCCCGCGAGCCGTGGGCCCCAGCAAGCAAACAACATTTGCTGGCCAGCTTTAGCCTGGCTCGGATCGGTGAGCCGGGCCCCTAGAAAGTACAGCTGGATCCCGCCAAGCAACATCAAAACGAAGCAATGAACGCGGCAGTTCAGATTTCAAGCAAGAATCGATATAGAACAGCGATACACAAGCACAATCTGGGGGCACATATGGGGGCACATTTGATATCGGAGAATATAATTGTATTTATAATCAATAGGATACAACCTCTATTCGGTAGACGCCGCCTCCACCAATTAAGTGTCCAACCCAATCCATTCACGTCCAGTACATCTCGCTAAATCCCTGCCTTCCAGGGATTTTCATTCATCAGGGTCACTCTCCGGAACCAATGAATATGTGCTATGCTCGGTACGCCGGAAGCGCCCATCTGACGCGAAGTCTTCAACTCAAATATCAAAAAAAAGTACGAAATGGCTGAAGAAAAAATAAGAACCTACGGCGTTGACAGCGCTGACAATTATTGGCGGGAAAGAGAAGCTGAAGGACGCGTATCTGAAAAGCGTGTGCATCGATTTATTCGAGATCTGGTCGTAATAAATGTAGGTGATTCCGGCAATGTGCTAATTTGTGGCGTCGGTGACGGTCATGAATATCGACTCTGTGCGAAGCATTTCAATACCTGGGGTGTGGAGATGTCCCGGTATGCCATTGAGCAATACGATTTTGATACTCACAACATCGTTGAAGCGAATCTGAACAACGGTATCCCGGACTTTGAAGAGAAATTTGATGCCATAACAATCAGCATGGTTCTGCATTGGCTGGATGATCCTGAAGAGTTTCTTAGCCAGGCCAAATCCTCTCTAACCGAAAATGGATGTCTGGTGGTCGTCATCCCCAATATTACCTACTATCAGTATAGGTTGAAGTACCTGTTTGGGCATTTCCCACCTATCAGCGCCAGCCATAAGAACTTCCAGACGCCCATCGAGGTAGAGCAATTATTCAGACGTGCCGGATATCGAATTATTGAAAGGCTGTCCTCTAAAGATGCTATAAAGACCAGGACCTGGCCTACGTTATTTGCAACTGATATCGGTTATGTCATCAAACCCCTATGAGCGATTCGGTTCATGAAAATCGAACCCATCTCGACATTGAGAAATACATCTAACGAACTCTCCAAGTTGACAGAAGGTGAAAACACCTGGCTGTTAAAACGTTACCAGGGGAAAGACTCCCTGTCTCATCGAGAAAACGAGGAAGCCAGGCTCAGGGCCTGGTTAGCCGGTGGGTATCCGGTACCTGAGATAGCCGACCTCAACCTGCCCTCTGAACAACAACCCTATCTGGTTATTCAATGGCTTGAAGGAGAATCACTCGGTGAATTTCTCACTTCTGATGAGATTCCAGATCCTGAAAAACTAGAGCGGCTCCAGAGAATCATTGCGCAATTCCATTCAAGACATAAGTATGTACAACAGCATCAGGATCTTGCATTCATTCACCATGATCCCAATACAGGCAACATCTTCTTAACGCAGGACTCTGACTACTACATAGACTTTGAAGAGAGTGTAAGTCAGGGATCTAAATCGATCACTGATCTTAAGGCAATTGAACTGGCAAAGCTCATCAGATGGTCAGCTCGCGACATGGGTCGAGAAAATCTTCCGGACATACTTCGTCTAACCGTGGAAATCTATGGCGAGGACAGTGAGATCATTGCAACGTTGATTGACAGGGTTTATCGACAGCCACTTCAGTTCTTCCAACGATACAAAGACAGGCGCAAGAAGATTGCGAATGTGCATGAAATCACAAAGTATGATCTTGCAGACGGTTTCACAAGGGTGCTGGAGGACTCGGCCTGATGGGTGAACCTCAACCGGTCATCACCATAGAACTTAATCAACAGCTGACTCCCATTACCCTGCGAGCACCATTACGCATGCTGAAGGGGAAGCGGCTCGTTTTTGAGGGAGAAGCTTCGGGACCGTCACGTCGATTACTCGTCAAGACGTTTTCAAGCATTCGACATCTGGCCCGCGAAATCGATGGCCTCGATCTGCTCTCTTCAAACGATATTGAATGCCCGACCGTAATCTTTAGTGGTCAGGCAAACGACCTGACAGGCTTCGAAAAGTTTGGATTCAGGGACCATCAGAACATCCATGTCTTGGTGCTCGAGTTCTACCCTGATGCAGAAAACTTCCGTACCGTGTGGCATAAACACATCACTGACGAATACAGGATTCACTTATTTACACTATTGTTTACTCTCATCGGCAGACAACATCAGGCTGGGATCACCCAGAATGATCTTCATCTTGGGAACTTTCTGATTTCGGATGACCGACTGATTTCAATCGATGGTGATGCCATCGTCTACAACAAGCACCTCAGTTTAGAGAGCTGTTATGAACAACTGGGGATAATTCTATCCCAGGCCTATCCACATTTTGATTCCATGCTGGAGAAGCTTCTGCCAGCCTACTTCAACACTCGGAACCTGCCTGCAGACAAGCAAGCAGAGAAGAGTATTTTTCAGGCACGGGCAGCAAACAGGGAGGTCATCAAGCGGAGCAAAATCAAGAAATCCCTTCGCAACAGTACAGACTTCAAGGTCGAGAAGACCTTTTCAAGACATGTCTTTATTAACCGGAATTTCCTGACTGAAGCTTTCGATAATGATCTGGCACAACTTCAAACATCGGACCTAACTCATGAGTGGGATCGTGATGGAAATCGCTATCGGGCTTTTTATTACCGCTGGCCGGGTTTCTTTGCCAAAAACGACGCTCGTCAGCAATGGCAGGATGCCCAGGTATTGATGGCGGATGGAAAGGAAATCCCGCCACCCGCCGCGCTGGTCATATTAACTTTTGGTCCCTTTCAGAGAGGTGGTTACTATATTGAAGTGATCCAATCCTGAACAAATGCTTCGTTTGCCAATCCTCACCATCCCCCAACCAGTGTGTTGCAGTCACCACCGACAGTCTGACTAATACTACCCGGCAGTGAAAGAGAACTGCGAAACATCCCTCTAACGCCGTTAGGTTTGTTAAAGCTCCGGACCCCCTAATTTGCAACGAATGCTGACCAGTTCTTACAGAGGGGTCCAGCCAGATGAGTACAGGAACCATTAACGGGCTATTCTGAGACGTCTGCAAGGATGATTTGATGGCTACTGTGTTAGTGGTCCCTATGGGTTGACGATGTACAGTCTTGTCCAAAAACAGACATGCAGGGAGGCAAAAATCAGATTACGATATACGGCAACCAAAAGCGCATTTCTTAGCAATGCCAACCTTTAACGAAATGTGGCAAAAGATGTTCGATCCGCTAAATGAGCAAACTTTATGTGCCACCATGCTGAAAACTATGTCACATTTCTGTATGCATTTTGAGACAAGAGTTGGTGACATGGGCTACTACAGTTTCTAAGAGAACTAACTCAAAACAGCCTGGAAGCAATCGAAAGAACACCTGACCAATCAGGTAGCATCACCTGGGATGTTGACTGGGTTCAATACGACCTCGGTGATCTTATGAAACTAACCGTCATCGATACTGGTGATGGTATGACTGGACCCGAGATGCTCCGGTTCATAAATCAGCTATCATCGTCTGGTTCTGAACAATCCATAACTGCGAACTATGGGATTGGAGCAAAGATTGCTGCCGCAACACAGAATCCCTCTCCACCTTCCATCAATAGTCGGCAACCAAGCCCGTTTGAACGAGAATCACTGTACAAGTTTGCGACCGTTGTATTATTAGGCTATGTCTAGGCTCAGGGCGTACCGCAACTATCGCCCTCAAACAGGCCCACATGGTCGAGATGGACATCGATGGCGCTCTGGGCGAAATCGAAAGCGACACGCCCCATCAGATCGGTCTCAGCGATGGTGAAGGTATGTTGGAAATTCTGCCAGCTGGTCGTGAGGTTGACCTCGAACTGGCCACCGCTAGTATTGATCCAGTCATCCATGTTGGTGTCCGAGTAGGCAGTCATGATCCTGGTAGCGTCGGCACGGGCGCGGTAACACAGCGTGTATTGCTGATTGGCAATTACCATGACGCTATGGCTGATTTGCGCATCCCAGGGCTGTGCCGAGGCCTCGCGGACCTGGACGTGAACCTCGCCACCGGAAGCAGAGATCGAATTCGTCGCGATCTCGACGGTATTCCAGTTTGCTCCGAATGGATCGCCTAAAAAGCTACCACCACTCTTGATGAGGTTACCAGACCTCGGCGGTAGCGGGTTCTGCTCTGAGAAGAACATCATGTCGTTGCTGAACAGTCCCTGCTGATTCTGGATCTGAAGGAAATACGCACCACCTGCCTCTGGGGCTGCCGGGAGGTTAATCAGCAAGGTTTCGTCATCACAGTTGGGTAGACTGCCGGTCTCGCAGCTGACCTCGGCAACTACGCGACGACCGTTCACGAATACCTGAGGGTCCGGTTCAATGTGGCGACCCCGGATTCGGAGGGAAAGCGTATCCGACAGGAAGGGAATCTCCGGTACCTGGCGCTGGGCGTGGATTTCCTCGATTGGCCAGAGGGCGGGTTGGGCGTGATCAGGTGCTGCGCTGATACCGGCTCGTCCGGTCAGCGTCAGCACGAGTCTACCGTCGCCGGCCAGGCTGAGCAGTGTCGATCGAGTGAAAGCGTCCGAGTTATCCTGCAGCCAGTAGGCCTGGCCGTCGTAGTAGACCGCCAGGGGTGTCACGGTGTCGCCTTCTATCAGAATGCCTTCTCCCTGCAGGAGAATTGCATGCTCAGCTGCCTGTATTTCTAAGGCATCCAGGATTTGGTCCGTCAGAAATGCGCCGGCTGTGCTTTCAGATAAGGTGACCTGACGACCGAATCCACCCGCATAGCCGGTACTGCCCTGAACTACCATTTCCCAGATGTCGTCGGAAGAACCGGCCAGATCCCAGATGTCTTGTTCGGGGAAACTATTGTCGATCCCCACGAGATTCATCAGGTCAATGATGTTTAGACGAGCCTGCGGCGTCACCATCCAGCGGTCATAGGCGCCTCGCCAGGTAGGTGCATCCATGCCGGTACCCGGTGTATTGGTACTCACCAGAAAGGGCATCTTGTGGCAGGCTCCACAGGTCTGGGCACCGGTGGTACGCCCGGCGGTGTCATTGACAAAATTGAACTCGAAGAAGCCAGCCTGTGCCTGCTCCGTCAGCTCATTGTGAAACGGCCGGGTCTGTGAAGGGGGAAAGGGAACAGTGAGCAGGAACTCGGCCATGGCATCCCTGTCGGTAGCATCGAGCGCCCCGGCCTTACCTTCATCGTTATCCGGGCAGTCAGCCTGATCGCACATTGTCCCGCCCAGGGCGCCATCCGCCAGGTTTCGGGTGCAGGTTACGGGATCGTCGATGTCACAGGTGGGGTCGGTAGGGGTATTGATCGACGCGGTATTGTTTCCGCCGTAGGGGTCTCCCGGTATACCGTCCCAGTGATAGGGTTGCGTGTCCCGCAACCCCCTGACGGCCATGGTGAGACGCGGTTGAATCTGTGTACAACCATCCACGTCGCAGATCGGGGTCTGTAGGACCCAGATCAGCTGATCTGTATGGCCATCAGGATGACAGCTCTCACAGGAAAAGGTACTCGTGCTTGAAGCGTTTGCATCAGTGAAAGCGCGACGACCCAGCTTGATAACAGCCGGTGTCGGGTCCGTGAGTGCAATGGTATCGATGACGTTTGGAGTGGCGGGTGCTGAAACGTCAACAATCGTCACAGTATTGTCCACGACGTTAAGCACCCAGGCGGTTTCAGCGCTGCCGTCTCCGGTGGGTTCAATGGCTACGCCTCGGGGTACCGACCCGGTTTCGATCTGTCCCAGCACTTCGCCGGTAGCTGTATCCAGCGTAAACAGTTTGCCGGCGCTGGCGGCTGTCGCGACGATGAGTGCGTCATCCTCACTGACCTGGATACCATAAGGCGTCGCCAGTGCTGTGCCAGGCGCCGGATGTGTAGGAGGCAGCGGTTCCAGGTCGATACGCGATGGTGGTGAGCAGCTGCCGTCCGCACAATCGATTCGGGTTAACTGATTCAAGAAGGCACGATTCTCCATCTCAGGTAGCCCGTGTTTAAGGGTACCTGCTCGACCGTTGGCATCGTTACGGGCATCTGCCTGGGCGACAAATACCGTACCGTTGCTGTCAGCAGTCAGGTCATACAGCAGTGTGCCAACAGTATTGATCTGGTCAACCAGTTCGTCCGTATCGGTGTTGAACACAAAGAGGTCGCGGTCTGGCAGGGCCGGGTTGCGGATGATATCCGCGTCATAATTCAGCGACAGGACATTATTGTTGGTGAACACATGCTCGAGAGCATCGAAGGTACAGATGTCGCTAGGTACGAATGGAGTACAACCGGACAGCTGGGTCTGGTTATTGGATTCGAACGGGATTACATACAGCCAATTTCCCTGGACAGTGAGGGCGCGTGGGTCCTGGGCACGGATATTCAGCCGGCTCACGATCGCGTAAAGGGTAGCATCAATGATCGCCACCTCGTTGAGCGTGGACAAGGCCACGTAAGCCTTCTCGTTGCTGGCAAAGGCGATACCGACGGGTTCATCGAAGCGCGTGGCCAGCTGATCGTCCACGTCTTGGATGGTGGCGATCACCTGGTGGAAGCTGCTGCTGCCAGGGGCGGTATCAACGACACTGACGGTGTCTGATACATGGTTGCTGACCCAGACCTCCCTGCCGTCTGGTCGGACAGCGAGGGCCACGGGATCAATACCAACGTTGATCCTCGTCACAATGGCCCGACTGCTCCGGTCGATCACATCCAGGGTGTCTGCCGGGGTATTGGTGACATAGACAAAGTCACCGCTGATAAGTATCGGTTTGGCATGGGGACTAAGGAAACTGGGGTGGCCGACTTCCGTGCTGATGCTCGCATCAGGCGTGTCCGGTGTATCGCTGCTATTACCGGATCCCGAGTTGCTGTCAATGTAGTCCGCTATCTCATCAGGATCCGAACGGGTAGCAGTTGAAGACACCGCACCACTAATCAGGCTATCGCCAGAGAACCCAAACAGCCTTCGGATGATCAATAGACCATCCGTTAGCGCGTTCGTCTCACCGTCCCCATCTACATCCAGTCCCTCAATGAAAGCATCAATCCGCTCAGCAATATCAGTAGGATCCGTATAGGTTGCCGATGATGACACTGCACCACTAATCAAGCTATCACCAGAGAATCCAAACAGCCTTCGGATGATCAATAAGCCATCTGTCAGCGCGTTCGCCTCGCCTTCACCATCAATATCCAGGCTCGCCAGAATCACCGGGTTATAAACACTCTCTGCCGAAAGGTTATAACCTTCGGATGTGTCCGCCACACTGAAACGAATCGGATACGTATCCAACGCTTCAATCTCTGCCTTGCTATCTATCACCACATCAAATAGATCAATAGGCACTTCACCAGGCCACACTGGACCACTGAAGCCTGCCCAGGCAACTGTAATGTATTGATCTGTCTCTGAATCACCATCAAAGTCAAACGCATCGTCCTGCGGATCGTTGATACCAATCAGCTCCGTGTCAAAAACGTTCTCCAGCGTCACAGTATTCACATAGCTCGAGTTGTAGTGCACTCGAATCCCAATACCCGACAGATTTGGGTTCAGATCCGCGGTCGTATACCGCATCGTCAATCGACCCGAGTGACCCGAGACCAACGTGGCCGGCTTATCCGCATACAGTACCTGCGCCGCACGTTCGGAAACGGTTGGATCAGAGCCAGACAGGAACTCTTCCCAGTTCAGGTAGCCGTCCTGATCCGGATCATAGTAGGCATTCTTTGGATCATTAATATCCAACCCGTAGAGTTCCTCCCACTCATCGGGTAAATCATCACTATCTAGGTCACTGGCATAACTCGAATCATGGGGGAAGGCATCATCCGGATCCGAGACACCGTCATTGTCATCATCCGTATCAGCATGATTACCTATACCATCGCCGTCGGCGTCACCAAATTCACTAGCATCCAGAAGAAACAGATCTGCGCCATCAGCGATACCATCGTCATCATCGTCGGTGTCTGCATTGTTACCGATGCTATCCCCGTCCGTGTCCAGTGTTTCAGAAGCATCTAATGGAAAGGCGTCTATTGAATCTTCAACACCATCATTGTCATCGTCGGTGTCGGCACCCATACCCAGGGCAACACAATCTGAATCACAGTCGTTGGGTGCACCGTCAGCGTCAGTATCCGTTAACTCCCCAACACTGATTAGAGAGTAAGCGTCATCAACGTCCAGGACACCATCATTGTCATCGTCGGTGTCGGCACCCATGCCCAGGGCAACACAATCTGAATCACAGTCGTTGGGCGCACCATCGGCATCCGTATCCGTTAACCCCGCAACGCTGATCAGAGGATAGGTGTCATTAACGTCCAGGACGCTATCACCATCGTCATCGGTATCTGCCGTCATACCAGCCGTGAGACAGTCGCTATCACAGGTGTTCGGAGCACCATCGGCATCCGTATCCGTCAACCCCGCAACGCTGATCAGAGGATAGGTGTCATTAACGTCCAGGACGCTATCACCATCGTCATCGGTATCGGCATTGTTACCGGTGCCGTCACTGTCGGTGTCCGCTGATTCGGTTGCATCAAGCGGGAAGGCATCGCTACCATCAAGGACCCAATCGCCATTGCTGTCCGGATTCAAGGGATCAGTACCTGTGTATGGCAAGTGACCAAATAGGAGATCCGTGGGCACAGTGGTCTGCCCATCCCAGTTCGCTCCCCAGCACTGGACACCATTGTCATCAAGAGCACAGGTGTGATTATCCCCTGCTGCTATAGTTCTAGCAGGATTGCGTTCCTTCAGGTCATCTAATCCATCCCCGTCACTATCTACGGCGTGAACTGATTCCCCGTTCAGAAGTGCTACGCAAAAGAGCATTGAGTACAGGACACGTTTGAATAATTGTCTGTGGTGCATAGGAACGATCAGTGCATAAGTACTGCTTGTTAGAGAGAGAAGTAGAACGCAATAATCTTCTTCATGGGCTTAAGTGTATAGCAATTCAACACCTTCCGCGTCGGTTATATGACCTACAGGTGATTCGATGGCACCACTGGCTGCACAAAAGGGCTGCCACAAGGGAGGAATACAGCGTTACTACATTTACATCTTAAGGCATCTGACCTCACCGGTTGATGATCGGCAGGGAGATGCGGAGTCAGGTGAGATGGTTTAACCGGTTAAGGTGTTGGATTGTCACCTATTTTTTTGACAGGCCTGACTCCCTGCATTGTAGCCTCGACCTCCGCGTACCATCTCGAGCTTCGCTGCATTTCGCACAGCCATTCCTTCCATCGCGCACTGTGCTGCAATGTGAAATATTTCGGCTTGCAACCTCGGACTTTCATCGGTCCGGTCTAGTTCCCACTTGTTTGCGTTCTGGTCTGGGTGCACCATCCAGTCTTCCTCCTCTGGATCAATCCCAAATTGCTGCTCGCCCAAACGCACGCCCCCCGGCATACCTTCCTCATACTCCTCTAATATTCTTGCATCTCCCGTCAAGTCAATGTCTATGTCGGCCTGTAGCTGGTTGCCGTGTTCGTCGTCACTCATGATCACCTTTGCGGTTACGTCGTCGCCAACAACTCCAGCCGGCGCCTTCCCGTCCAAATCGTTTGCGGCTTGCACGGATCCCGCACACGCAACAAATACGGTTAAGAGTACCCCATAAAATACTGACCGCATGATTAGCCCCCTAATAACTGACAACAAAATCATAATTCACAGCTATTCAAATATCCAGAAAGAAATCTGAAGAAGCCCCACCCTACAAAACTGAGCAACCTTTCGACACTTAACTGGTAGATCGATCGAAGAAATGATGAGTATAGGAACCATTAACCCCCTATCCTGAGAAACCTGCAAGTAAGCGTAATAAGTGCAATATCATAGTGACTACGTCTTTTAATCAGAAGTAATCATTCTTTCGATAGACCAAGAAACAAATTGCCCTAAACATCAATGTCAGGTTTTCTCCTTTACCAGGCCAGAGTTCAGGAACTCAACACCTTTCGCGTCCGTCATATGACCTACAGGTGATTCGATGGCACCACTGGCTGCACGGAGGACTTAAAGGGCTGGTCAGCCGCAAGAGAGGAATACGACGCTACTACATTTACATCTTAAGGGATCTGGGTATTCCCTGAACACCACCCCCGGGGTATCCCCACTTGTCAGAAGTCTCTCTTAGAAATCCGGTCAATTCTGTCTCATATGCTTTGACGGGATACAGTGAAGGTTAGTAAAGTGTAATATGGCGGAGAGAGAGGGATTCGAACCCTCGATACCGTGAGGTATACACACTTTCCAGGCGTGCTCCTTCGACCGCTCGGACATCTCTCCATTAAATATCTATTTCAAAATAGAACAAACTACTCGCATACAACACAGTACGAATTCCACATCCAACATCCCTTGCCATGCTAAGGATGAGTTCGAAAATTGACTTTCCCTGGATAAGAGTAGAAGACACCTCAGCCACATCCCGGCACACGAACTCATCGTTACCGTTGCTCCCTTCCGGGCCTGGCGGGGTTCACAACTTGTTGTTGCGAGAGGGCCGAGGTGAACGTCGAATTATATTACAAAGCAGCCAACGGGTCTAAAGTGAATTTACCCAATGTTCTTCGGAGACAATGGCAATCGGGCTACCCTGCTCTCTGAGTTCAACAGCATGCTCAATGCTCCTGCCAAACGTCGTGTGAACCCAGTCTGGGCTGCACATCTCTCCAATTATCAGGTAGTCGGTGCCACGAGCGGGAGAATCCGCTAAAGAACCCCCTAGTTCAGCAATGGTCTCCTCACAATCCAAAGTTGACCCAAAAACAAATCGACCAGTCAAACAGAATGTCTTACCCTCAAATTCAATATCCGGTAATGGTATATCCAATGGCAGCGTCGTTGAGCGATTCGGTTCCTGGAATAATGAACTTTCGCCTGTGATGTCTCTCAGTGTACTTAAAAGCTCAGCTTCCTCTGACTCACTGAGAACACCATCTTTCAGCATCTCGGTTAGCCGCGCATAGAGGATATTGACCGGCCACCGATCGGCGATCTCCCGGTGATTCTCGATCCACTGTCCCAGGAAAATTGCTTCATTTTCGTCAACGATACCGTCTGCAATTACACCACGACAGACTCCGATCAACTCATCAATAAGCCTGTCTTGAATCCTGCTCGCAGTTTTTGATCGCGCGCTCTTTCCCATTACTCACTCCTTAAAAACTCCATCTGAGTCCCGGGTAACTGTCTCAGGATTTTCCTGAGCACAATCTTGCCATCCAATAGACTCGGCCAAATCTCTCTTCCATTCCCACGATGGTTTAAAACTAAGCTCCGACTTAAATCTAATCAATTCTAAATCCTCTGTCAGGTAGATACTCGATTCATTACCCTTTGTTCGCCCGGCTACCCAACAGACCTCAAAAACGGCTATTGGACACCAGGACCTGTTTAGGCAGTCATGCCCTTCACCGCCTTCATCACTATCATCCTTTTCAGACAGTCCTGTTCGTCTGTTCGCAACTCCTGCCAGTCACTGACCGGCAACATAGAGGGGGCTATTTCTTCTAAGGCCATGCCGCGAAATACTGTGCTGCATCCAATTCAGGCGCTGAACGCGTTTTACCGCTGATCTCTCCCACGTACAAAAAACCCACAATCTTCTCGTTCTCTTCGAGTCCCAGACCATCCATCACTGTAGGATGGTAAGCCATACCACCGGTTCTCCACATTGCACCAAGACCCTGGGCATGTGCAGCAACCAACATATTCTGAACGCTTGCACCTGCTGATAATAGCTGTTCAATTTCGGGCACTTTCGGATGCGTTTTAGGCGTAGTGATGATAACGATAATCAGCGGTGCTCGAGAAGGTTTCTGCCGCGCCTTCTCAATAGTGACATCACTCAACTCCGGGTCATCCTGGCGCTGGGCTTTGACAAATAGATCACCGAGTCTCTCACGACCAGATCCAGAAATCAGCAGGAAACGCCAGGGTTTCAATTGCCCGTGATCAGGCACTCTGAGGGCGGCATGAAACAGATTTTCCATCATTGTCCGGTCAGGGATTTCGCCTTCTAAACGGGGACAGGAGACCCGGGTTTTGAGCGCGTCTAAAGCATCCATTGATAATTCCGTCAGTTAGAAACAGGATTTTCCAAGCATCTGTACCATACTTTAATAAGGCTCAACGGAAAAGATAAGTATTCGCATGATCCCGCTGTCAGAGTCTGCTGTTTTCAGTGTTGTCGAAGCATTCGCCACTGTGTTTATCGGCGTATTGCTGCTGCTAAACTACAATCGTCGGTTACGTGTCAGGATTAGCTCGAACAACGTCACGATTTCTCAACTTAAGGAGACGACAAAAACTCTCAGCAGTGGGCTGGATTCATTGCAAGAAAAAAATGCATCGCGTCTCTCAATCGAGAGATCCGAAAACTGAAGCACAGTTACAATCGTTACACTGTGACAAGAAAACGGCTTGGGAATCTGAGAGCCAACAATCTCAGACGAGCGCTCTTAGATATCGATTCCTGATCACAGAGCTTAACATCGAAGAGTCATCTGACCAATCGTCTAAGTGGGATACACTTGAAGACAACTATGAGCTAATCCTCAAGGCGATTAACAACCCCGGTCCACACTTAAACAATTCCAACACGCAGTAAGGAAGTTACACCGCGACCACAATGCCTGAGAGCCTTATCCATCAGCGATAGTTTCAAAGCGATTCTGATACACTGTGGATTCATCGATTCAAACTCAAACTCATGATTAATGATCTCAGGCCCTACTA
>Ga0208896_1000741_pt1 | contig 17121 bp, 16 predicted proteins | sample ETNtaG_27_FD_185778 | JGI IMG/M metagenome (GOLD analysis project Ga0208896, IMG submission 185778) | Marine microbial and viral communities from oxygen minimum zone, Eastern Pacific Ocean - ETNP201406SV63 (SPAdes) (version 2) | ecosystem: Environmental > Aquatic > Marine > Oceanic ... | reverse complement strand
ATAGCCGGCGATTTGTCGCACTGCTATAGAATCGCTTTTAGTCTTTTAAGTACAACAGTAAATCCAACTACCGCTATCAAGGCATTCAAGTAAAGTATATATACACTATTGACGTTAGATTTAGCGAGCAGCACTGTAAGCAATAAAAGACCAATCATAGCCATGTTCTGTATCCAGTTCTTGCCCGCCAATACACTCCCCAAACCATCCTTGGCTGAGTGTGCTTGAATCAGAGCGTTGAGCGGAACCAGCATCATGCCCGCACCAACGCCAAACAGCATGATTAAAGCTGATACTATAATTAAAGCCGTGGAGTTTGGTATGAAACTCAAGGTTGATACAATAGGCACCAAAATCGCGCAAACTGTAATCGTAGTCGAGCCACTGTATATATTGTTAACTTTCACCGAGTTGATGCTTTTTCTTGCAGAAAGATAAGCTCCAATCATGATTCCTATTATTGAGAGTGCCAACATCGCGTTAACCATAAGCGGACTTGTAACTCCCAAATTAACTTTCGCAAGGGCAGGAATAACTGCAACAAGGTTTTGAGACATTCCCCAAAAAATAGCAGTTCCCCAAATCGAAAACCAAATGACCTGGTTTCCTTTTATGGATTGAATATTGTTCATTAAGTAATGAAGCGTAATCAGTTTTTGGATTGACAACTTCACCTCGCTAAATTTAGTAGCGTAGAAGCGGACTCCAAAGGTTGCCAAAAATTCAACCATTGACAGACCGACCAAGACCCATCCAACTGGAGCGATATGTAACAATATCTCCTCTGGCGTTGAATACTGCTTGGCTCCTAGATAGAGCTCGAATAGATAAGAGAAAAAAACCGTACCCAATAAAATTGATGTCAGGGTGACTGCAGAAACGTAGGCGTTACCTATACTCAACCCAGCTTTCTTTAAGCACTCCCTAATGTAGCCATACTTAGCTGGGGAATAGATAGCGCTCTGAGTTGCAAGAAGCAGTGTAAAGCCGAAGGCAGATTTATAGGCTCCCTGGTAATAACAATAGGTAATCGCCAGTGTAATTAAAACAGCTGCAAAAGCACTCCAGCGCATTATATGGGGCTTAGCAAACTTGTCGGAAAGGTGCCCCGCAAGGGTAAACAGGAGGATAAAAGGAACAAGAATCATAGCATTCACGATGGCAGTTAATATAAGCTGTGTTTGCTCGCCATAGATCATAAAAATTGTATTCTGAATGATGATTTTGTGGCCTAAATCAACAAATGCATTAATAAACAATACAACAAGATAAATAGCAAAGATGCCTGCGCGTTCTCTCAGAACCGATTTTTCTTCTTGCATAATTTCTCCTATCAAGCACTAATAAAAATCACTAGAGTTAGAGCATTATGACAGAATTATCGATTAATATCTAACCTGCTTGTTAGAATTCGAGGCCCTCAATTTCGCCAACGGTGTGCATGTCTTTGTCGCCACGACCAGACAAGTTGATGACTATGTTTTTATCACTTGGCCATTCCTGGGCTAACTTAACAGCGTAAGCAACAGCGTGTGCAGATTCTAGCGCCGGCATTATGCCTTCAACCCTAGTAAGTAAGTGAAAGGCCTCTAGGGCCTCTTTATCCGTAATGGAAACATATTCAGCCCTTCCAGTATCTTTTAGGTAGGCATGTTCTGGACCAACACCGGGGTAATCAAGCCCGGCAGAAATAGAGTGTCCTTCGATTATTTGTCCATTTGGATCTTCCATAAGGTAAGTTCTATTGCCATGCAGTACACCAACGCTTCCTGCACATAGAGGAGCGGCATGTGCGTCAGGCCCCTTGTCGATACCGTGACCTGCCGCCTCAACACCGATAATCTTGACCGAACTGTCTTCAATGAATGGATGGAAAAGCCCTATCGCGTTTGATCCACCACCGACACAAGCCACTAAGGCATCTGGCAAACCACCTACCTGGCTGTCAAATTGCTCTTTTGTCTCTTTGCCAATCACGCTCTGGAAATCCCTCACCATCATCGGGTAGGGGTGTGGGCCCGCAACAGTTCCAATGATATAAAAGGTGTCATCAATATTAGTAACCCAATCACGCATCGCCTCATTCAGCGCATCTTTCAAGGTACGAGAACCTGCAGTCACCGGAGCAACCTCTGCGCCCAGCAACTTCATTCGATAAACGTTTTGTGCCTGCCGATCGATATCAACCTCGCCCATATAAACAACACACTCAAGCCCAAGCCTTGCAGCTACTGTTGCTGCCGCTACGCCATGCTGCCCTGCTCCGGTTTCAGCAATAATACGGGTTTTGCCCATCCTCTTAGCTAGTAGCGCCTGACCAATGGTATTGTTAATCTTATGCGCCCCGGTATGGTTCAGATCTTCTCGTTTCAAGAAAATTTGTGCTCCGCCAACCTGTTTACTTAAATTTACTGCGTGATATAGAGGACTCTCACGACCAACATAGTGCTTGAGGTCTTCTTCAAATTCATTTAAAAAATCAGGGTCATCTTTGTATTTTTCATAAGCAAGATTTAATTCTGTGACTGCCGAAATAAGTGTTTCAGCAATAAAAACACCACCGTATTGGGCAAAATGACCTCTGTCGTCTGGCAGGTTATAACTCATGAGTTAACGCTACTTATAAAAGCACGTATTTTATCAATATCTTTAAGTCCTTTTGCACTTTCCACACCGCTGGATACATCAACAGCGTAAGGTTGAGCTGTATTTATCGCCACAGAAACATTCTCTGGAGTTAATCCGCCTGCAAGAATTATTGGTAAATCAAGTTCTATATTTGCTAGTGACCAATCAAAAGATTTTCCGCTACCGCCATAAACATCTGGCTGGTAGGTATCAAGCAACAATGCGCTAGCCTGAGAGTATTCATTGGCAGTTTTTATTAAGTCCACTTCTGGTGAAACGCGAATTGCTTTAATGAAGGGCATTTCATATTGAGCACAATCGCTGGGGCTTTCGTCTCCATGAAATTGCAATGTATCCAGAGCCACCTCACAGAGCACTTCATCAATTAGGCTGGGGTTCGCATTGACAAACAGTCCAACCTTATTAACAAAAGGTGGAAGGGCAGCAACAATTTCACGAGCAGAACTTATATTTACATGGCGAGGAGACTTCGTATAAAAATTCAAACCAATAGCATCGACACCTGCCAATGCCGCTTGTCGGGCATTTTCAGCAATAGTAAAACCGCAAATCTTAATTTTCACCATCTAGTGCTTTATTTTTTCTCAAGTGAGATTTTCCCATACTGCTAGACATAATGCCAGTCGAGACAAATGTGCCACTCAAATCTACTATATTTTGCATTTTTAGGTGGCTATTTTTTCTTCCGCTTTCTTTTTTTTGCCTTGCCCTGGTCAGCAATCGCTTTTTTGCACTCTTCAAGAGTTAAATCAATTGGTGCCTTATCGCCAAAAACTTTTTCTACAGTAACATTTTTTTGTCCTTTGCCACGCTTCTTTCCATTCCAAATATAGGGGCCGAAACGGCCATTCAATACCTGAATCTCTGAATCTTCAAAGGTTTTGATAATTCGTTCTGCGTCAAATTTTTCTTTTGCAACAATTAGTTCTAGTGCTGTCTCAAGGGTTACCTCTTCAGGCGATACTTCTTTTAGAGAGACATATTTCTTACCGTATTGTATATATGGACCAAACCTTCCATAGTTCGCTTTTATTGTCTCTCCATTAGTTGTTTGACCCAAGGTTCTTGGCATTTTGAATAGTTCCAACGCTTCATCTAAGGTAATAGTTTCAAGGTCCTGTCCTTTTCTGAGTGATGCAAAAGTCGGCTTATCCTCATCATCTTGGTGGCCAATTTGAGCGAACGCGCCATAACGACCAAAACGAACACTGACAGGCTTACCAGTATCTGGGTCATCACCTAAATCCCTCTTCCCATGAGTTTCATCTCGAGATATATCTTTTGCAAGCTCTATTTGCTCATGGAATGGTTTATAAAAATCCCCCACAATATCTTGCCAAGAGATATCTCCTTCGGCGACTTTGTCAAAATTATTTTCAAGATTCGCTGTAAACTCATAGCCTATTATATTCCTGAAATTTTTCATCAAAAAGTCGACCACTAAATAAGCAACATTGGTCGGGAACAGTTTATTTTTTTCAGTTCCCGACACTTCACTTTGAACTGACTCTGAGATAGCACCATCTTTAATTTCAATTTGCAGATAGTCACGCGATACACCCTCGCGCGTCTCTTTAATAACGTAATTTCTATCCTGAACGGTGGTAATCATTGAGGCAAAAGTAGAAGGTCTGCCAATTCCCATTTGCTCAATTTCTTTTACTAATGATGCTTCGGTGTAACGAGCCCTTGGTCTTGAGAATGACTCTCGCAATATCGAGTTGAAAAGAGACAATGTATCACCCTCAGTTATCTCCGGCAATAGTTTGTCTTCAGCAGACATATAATCATAAACCTTAAGGAAACCACTAAAGGACAACAATTCTCCTTCTGCACTAAAGTATTCTTCACGATTAGAAATAGCAACATTAATTTTCGTTTTTTCAAGTTGCGCGTCACTCATTTGGCTAGCCAAAGCTCTTTTATAAATTAAAGAATACAACTTTTCAGATTGTTCATCTAGACCTGTAATTACTGGTCTGGTTAAATCAGTGGGTCGAATCGCTTCGTGAGCCTCTTGCGCACTGGAGGAACTTGTTTTATACCTTCTTTCATGATGGAATTCACTGCCATGATTGGCTAAAATTACCTTTTTAGCAGCACTAATTGCCTCTTCAGATAAGTTCAATGAATCAGTACGCATATAGGTTATTGCACCCTCTCGATATAGGTTTTGTGCAATTGACATCGTCCGCTTTACAGAGAACCCTAACTTTTGCGATGCCTCCTGTTGCAGCGTAGAGGTAATAAAAGGGGCCTTTGGGGATCGTTTGGAAGGCTTGCTCTCAATCGAACTTGCCGTTAAAGATGCCCCCAATAATTCATGGGCAAAAGATCGTGCTTCAGTTGCTTGCTCAAAACTCTTATTAAGCTTTGCTTCAAAAAAATCACCAGATTGGTTGCTAAGTGTCGCTTTAACCTTGTATGTTATGTCTGGTTTGTGTGCAGTGATTTCTCGCTCTCTCTCCACTACCAATCGAACAACAGGCGACTGGACTCGTCCAGCAGAACGCGCACCAGAAACTTTACGCCACAGCACAGGTGAAATTTCAAAACCAACCAGCCTATCAATAATTCTTCTGGCTTGCTGCGCATCAACTAAATCTATGTCAATTGTGCGTGGATTGTCAATTGCTTGAGAGATTGCCCCTTTGGTGATTTCATTAAAGACAATTCTTGGTGTATTTTCACTCAGAGAAAGCGCCTGCTGTAAATGCCAAGCAATCGCTTCTCCTTCCCTATCTTCATCAGTAGCGAGAAAGACTTTTTCTGCAGATTTGACCGATTTCTTGAGTTCAGCTACTACCTTCTTTTTGTCACTACTGATTGCATAGGTGGGCTGAAAATTATTATCTAGGTCGATACCCATATCTTTCTTAGGCATATCTCTTATGTGCCCAATACTTGACTTAACGGTATAGTTACTACCTAAAAATTTCTCAATTGTTTTTGCTTTCGCCGGTGACTCGACAATAACAAGATTTGTTGACATATGTTATCTACTGCAAAGTAGGATTATCGTCATAAAAAACAATAGACTCGAGCCATTGAGTAGGCACTGAAGCGTCAGTACTATTACCAATCACCATCATTACAACCCATTTCAGGTCATCCATGCTTAACTTTGAATCTTCAAGAGACATCACTTGATCGATAACCATTTCTCTCTGGCTTGGACTTAACTGACCCATATTCTCCATAAACATTATAAAACCTCGAGCCCTTGCATCAAGCTTAACTTGTTCATCCTCGCTATATACACGAATAGAGTTATGAGTAGTACTAAATGGAGTTAATCGGCCATCCTGAAGGGAGGCAATATTCTCTAGCCAATTCAATGCCTTTTCAATACGAGTCGAATCAAAGCCAGCTTCAGACAAATGTGTTTTCAATAAGTCATCATCAAGCTCTTTACTGGAGTCTTCCTCAGCAGCCTCAAATAAAAAATCAAACATAAACGTCAACACATCTAGAATATTATTAGTCATACAACCTCTTCAAATTAAACTTAAAACAAATTAGTTTATAGCTTTGCAACTCTTTATAACCTTAAGTAGTGGCAATTATGCCTACTATTTGGGGCTTCAGACCAATTTTTCAACCAGTTGATTGGCTTATATTGGTTTAAATGATTGCCATTTTATAATTTGCTGACTTTATTATGCACATCTTTTTTGCTGTAGGCATTTTTTATTGCCTTTTTACTTCCCTTTGTCACATCATTTCATCTGCCAGAAGGTCATTCAACATAACTACTGCAATAATACAACTATGGTAAAATTGTCGGTTTTTTTGCAAGTAGATACTGATTATGAAAAGAACATTTCAACCAAGTGTACTGAAACGTAAACGTAACCATGGCTTTAGAGCTAGAATGAACACGCGCTCTGGTCGCGCAATCATCAACGCTCGCAGAAAAAAAGGACGCAAACGCTTAACAGCCTAATACAATGAGCCTCAAGTTTCCACAAAGTATGCGGATAACAAAAGCAATAGAGTATGCGCGCATTTTTAAACAGGGCACGCATAGCCATGGAAAATTTTGGCAGATTATATCCACTCCTTCTGAAAACAAAAATTCAAGCCTTGGCCTTGCTATTTCCAAGAAAATTCATAAACGAGCGGTAGACCGTAACTTGTTTAAACGAATAGCAAGAGAGGCGTTTAGACTGAATCAAGATAATTTAAAAGGTGTTAACATTGTTGTCATGACAAAGAATTACACTAAAGTTGACAATCGGATACTGGCTACAGACCTACAATCGCTTTTTTACAAAGTGAGCCAATAATTCAAGCCATGATACGCAATATTGTTCTATTTCCCATCAAGTTATATCAATGGCTTATTAGTCCTTTTCTTGGTAGTAACTGTCGTCACATTCCAACCTGTTCAGAGTATACCTACGAAGCGGTTAAATATCATGGTGCAATAAAAGGCCTAAACCTGGGCGCTAAAAGATTGAGTAAATGTCATCCATGGTCTGAAGCAAAGTTTGATCCTGTGCCAAAAGAATACCCACTTCATTAATAATTAGAATTACTCATGGATACTCAAAAAATATTTCTATTAATCGCTATATTCTTAACTGTATTGCTTCTTTGGAATAAATGGGAAGTTAATCAGACGGTAGATGAGGACGGCAACATAATAAACCAAACTAGTATAGTTACCCCTGAATCGCAAGACAATAGCATTGATGTTCCTGAAGTCTCTGATGTACCTAGCGCCGTTGCTACTAACATCGAAGATACCACACCATTAATGAATGAGTCAGTTGACCAAGGACCATATACAACTGTCACTACAGATTTATTGACATTACAAATTTCACATAAAGGTGGAACAATAATTAATGCCTGGCTTAGGGATTACCCAATAGAGTTAAACTCAGAAGAAGATTTTCAATTATTAAGCAACAACACTGGAAGTATTTTCCAAGCACAAAGTGGCTTACTTCCAGCTGATCAGATGCCAACCCAAGACTCAGAATATACCTCGGAGCAACATGACTACTCCCTAGGTAATCGCAATGAGCTGATTGTTCCACTCACTTGGAAAGGTAACAACGGTATCGTTGTAACCAAAAATTACCACTTCAAACCTAACAGTTATATTGTTGAGGTTGACTATCAAATCACTAATAACAGTAATATTGAGCAAACTGTCAGCAGTTACACTCAGTTAGTGCGTAACAATGTGGATGACTCTGGAGGTATGTTTGGCATGCGAGCATATTCTGGGGCAGCAACTTATAACGACGAAGAGATTTTTGAAAAAATTGATTTCGAAGATTTTGATTCTACAGAGAAGACAGTTTCCAAAGGTGGCTGGGCTGCAATGCTACAGCATTACTTTTTTACAGCTTGGATTCCTAACAAAAACGAAGAACATACCTATTCAACCAGATCTAATAAAGACAAATATCTATTGTCAACGGTTAGTCAAAGCAAAACCAAAATAGCTCCTGGAAATCAAGTAACACTTGCAAGTAGCCAGCTCTATATTGGCCCTAAAGAACATGCACGTTTGGAGCTTCTATCTCCTGGTCTAGACAGAACAGTCGACTACGGCTTTCTTTATATTGTCGCCAAGCCTCTTTCAGTAGTTCTGCACTGGATTAATAGCTTTATCGGGAACTGGGCATTATCTATTATTGCTATAACATTTCTTATAAAACTGGCATTTTATAAACTTTCTGAGAAATCATACCGATCTATGGCTGGGATGAAAAAATTGGCCCCCAGACTACAAAAAATTAAAGAGACCTATGGAGACGATAAACAAAAGATTGGCAAAAAAACAATGGAACTATACAAACAAGAAAAAGTCAATCCTGCAGCAGGCTGCCTACCTATACTTGTTCAGATTCCAGTTTTTATTTCAATCTATTGGGTACTCATAGAGATGGTTGAATTGAGACAATTTTCATTCTTATATATACCAGACCTTTCAAGCAGAGATCCATTCTTTATACTCCCCCTTATTATGGGCGCTTCAATGTGGTTTCAGCAACGTCTTAATCCGCCACCAGCGGACCCAATGCAGGCAAAAATTATGATGATGTTGCCAATTATTTTCACTATATTCTTCTTATGGTTCCCAGCAGGCTTAGTTATCTATTGGGTAACCAACAACTTACTATCGATTGCGCAGCAAGTGTTTATCAACAAAAGGATCAATAAAACTTAATAAATTTCAGACTAATTAGCTAATCTGTACAATAGCAGCATGAAATTAACTGATACAGCAATTGCGATAGCCAAAAAAGTAAAACTTCTAATCCTAGATGTTGATGGCGTTTTAACTGATGGCGGCATCTATTTTGACGATTCTGGCAATGAATTTAAAAGGTTTAATTCGTTAGATGGTCATGGCATAAAAATGCTGCTAGAGTCTGGTATTGAGGTTGGCGTGATATCAGCTCGCAGCGCCTCTGCAGTTGCTCACAGGATGAAAACTCTTGGAGTCAGGCACCTCTACCAGAACCAAGCCAATAAGAATGAGGCGCTACAGCAACTCCTTGAAAAACTTTCTTTGGGCGTCAACCAGGTGGCTTTTGTCGGAGATGACGTCATTGACTTGACCGTGATGAAAAAAATAGCACTGCCTATAGCAGTTGCAAATGCCCATCCTTTTGTTAAAGAACATGCAATCCTTGTGACAGAAAATATTGGCGGAAATGGAGCAGTTAGAGAAGTGTGTGATAGCCTATTAAAGGCTCAAAATAAATATGACGAACTAATGCTGTCATTCCTCAATTGACAAAATTTCAATCTCTATGTTATAAAGCGCTAGTGAAGATCCCTAGTGGAAAAGTTACCACCTATAGTGGCCTTGCTGCTATGATTGGCCGACCTAAAGCGCACCGCGCTGTCGGTACTGCAATGAACAAAAATCCCTTTGCACCAGAAGTTCCTTGTCACAGAGTAGTGAAATCAAATGGTGATTTAGGTGGCTTTGGAGGCGGATCTAAACTCAAAATAAAACGCCTTCAAGAAGAAGGCGTTAAAGTTCATAATAACAAAATTGTCAACTTTCAGTCGATACTTTATAAGATCGACTAAGACTAATATTTTTTTAATTCTCATCTAACCAATCATTTAAAGTATTAGCGAATACTCTGCTACAAACAAAAAACATAGAAATTAGACTATAGAAAAGATAATTTAGTGATTTTGTTGTAGCAACTAAATTAACATTAATGTATAATAGTGGTCATACCAATTTACCAATTTTATTAAAAGAGGTAAAATAGGATTTACTAAAGTGTGATAAGCTACAAGTTCGATTGATAAGAGATGCTTCTCTCTCCCCTTGTTTTATTGTTCTTATGGATTTCCACTTAATACATAAATATTTGTGTATTAGAACTATATTATTTTGAGGAGACTATTATATGTTTCAAGTTAGAATACATGGAAGAGGAGGCCAAGGTGTAGTCTCAGCTGCAGAAATCTTATCTGTAGCCGCTTTCATTGAAGGCAAGCACTCACAAGCTGTCCCAAGTTTTGGCTCTGAACGTATGGGAGCCCCTGTAGTTGCTTTTTGCCGCATTGACGACAAGCCTATAAAACTACGCGAGCCTATTTTGGAACCGGACGCCTTAATTGTTCAAGATCCCACTCTCTTTGGTGCTATTGATGTATTCGCGGGGCTTTCTAAGAATGGCTATCTATTAATAAACAGTAAACGCTCAGTTGAGGAGTTGGGTATTGCTGATGCCATACACTTGCCGGAAGATAATGCACGCCTAGTACCAGCCACTGAGATTGCTCTTAAATACATTAAAAGACCACTTCCTAATGCTGTTCTGTTAGGTGCTCTCGCTGCAGTTACTGGTGTAATTAAAATTGATTCAGTTACTGAAGCTATTGCCTCAAAATTTCCAGGAAAAATAGGAGATGTCAATATACAGGCTGCTGAGTCTGCTTATAAATTGCTCTCACATAATAATCAAGAGGAATTAACATGCTAAAACAAATTGAAGGCTCTCATGGTGTATCTGAGGCAGTAGCATTATGTCGCCCAGAAGTTATTTGCGCTTACCCCATTACCCCTCAAACCCATATTGTTGAGGACTTAGGTGCCTTAGTCAAAAGTGGCAAACTGGCGAACTGTGAATACATCAATGTTGAATCTGAGTTTGCCGCCCTTTCTGTTGGAATTGGTTCCTCTGCTGCTGGCGCTAGAACTTACACTGCAACCGCAAGCCAGGGCATGCTTTTCATGGCGGAAGCTGTGTATAACGCATCCGGTTTGGGTTTACCCATTGTAATGACTGTCGGCAATCGCTCTATTGGTGCCCCAATCAATATATGGAATGATCAAACCGACTCTATGTCTGTGCGCGACGCTGGCTGGATTCAGTTGTTTGTTGAAGACAACCAACAAGCAGTAGATATACATATTCAAGCATTTAAAATTGCTGAAACTTTAAGCATACCAGTAATGGTCTGCATGGATGGTTTTATTCTTACTCACGCTATTGAAGGTATTGATGTGCCTGAGCAGAAACAAGTTGATAAATTTTTACCTCCATTTGTCCCTCGTCAAGTTCTTGACCCTGAAGATCCAATATCTATTGGAGCCATGGTTGGGCCAGAGGCCTTTACAGAGGTTCGATATATTGCCCACCAAAAACAGAAAGAGGCTTTAAAACTAATCCCTCAAATTAATGAAGAATTCAAGAAAATCTTTGGCAGAGATTCTGGTGGCCTAATCTCGACCTCTAATACAGAGGGTGCTGACACTGTCATTGTTACTCTTGGCTCTGTAATCGGCACTATAGAAGAGGCACTTGATGAGCAAGATGAGAAAATTGGATCTTTAACGATACGTTCTTTCCGTCCATTCCCTCTTGAGGAAATTCGTTCAGCATTACAAAATGCGAAAAGAGTGGTTGTATTTGAAAAGTGCTTTGCGGTTGGTATTGGCGGAATCGTGGCAAATAATGTACGTATGGCAATGAGCGGCACAAATATTCCAGTCTATGAAGTGATCGGAGGACTTGGCGGCCGCCCAATAATACGTAAGTCATTGCACAAACTATTTAAAGATGCAGTCAACGATAAGCTTGAAGTTGTTACCTTTTTGGATTTAAAAAAGGATGTCGTTGATCGTGAACTTGAACGTGAAAAACAGTTAATTCAATCAGGTTCTGTCGCTGAAAACGTACTTCGTGATGGTGGCGTTGTAAATGCTGCCAAAACTACTTAACGGGAGAATAATATTGTCACATCAACAAGTTAAATTTTATCAAACCGGAACATTGACCGTAGGCAACCGTCTTCTTGACAAAGAAGAGCGCACGGTCCAGGCTACTATTGACCGCTCAAACTCTCTTGACTCTGGTCATCGAGCATGTCAAGGCTGCGGAGAAGCCCTGGGGGCACGTTATGCCATTGACACTGCAATGAGAGAGACCAATAACAAACTAATTGCTGCAAACGCAACAGGATGTCTAGAAGTGTTTACTACGCCATACCCTGAAACATCCTGGACAATACCATGGATACATTCACTTTTTGGCAATGCTGCCGCTATCGGAACTGGAATAGCGGCCGCTATGAAAGTTAAAGGCAAAGAGGATGTTCGAGTTATAGCACAAGGGGGAGATGGCGGAACTACGGACATAGGTTTTGGCTGCCTTTCAGGCATGTTCGAACGTAACGATGATGTGTTGTACATATGTTACGACAACCAAGGTTATATGAATACTGGTGTACAGCGCTCCTCTGCAACGCCTGGAGGCGCCCGTACTGCTACTACTATGCCTGTTGGCCCTGAACCAGGAGCGGATTTTGATAAGGGTAAAAATGTTCCTTTAATTGCTATGGCTCATGAAATACCATATGTGGCAACAGCAAGCATAGACAGACTTCATGATCTGGAAGCAAAGGTTAAAAAGGCAATGTCTGTGCGCGGAGCTAGATATATTCAAATTTTTGTTCCCTGCCCTCTAGGCTGGGGCTCAGTGCCTGCACAAACAGTTAATCTTGCACGTATGGCAGTAGAATCAGGAATTTGGCCACTTTTTGAAGGAGAGCATGGTGAAATTACTTCAGTCACAAAGATTCGAAAAAAGGTTCCCGTAGAGGAGTATTTAAAACCTCAGCGTCGTTTTGCTCATGTAGTAAAAAATCCTGAGACGTTAAGCACTGTACAAGAAATTGCTGATCGCAATATTCGTAAATTTGGCCTACTTGAGGAGCAGGAGTGAAACCAATGAATGACACTAAACCTTTTGCAATTACACTTGATGTTGGCGGAAGCCTACTAAACAAAACTGGCTCTTGGCGTACCGAACGCCCTGTTTATTTGGATCGCTTGCCACCATGTAACGACATGTGCCCAGCAGGTGAAAATATACAGGAATGGCTCTACCACGCTGAGAATGGAGAATACAAGAAAGCATGGCTAGAAATTATGAAAAATAATCCTTTCCCTGCTGTTATGGGGCGTGTCTGCTATCACAGTTGTGAAGATGCCTGTAATCGTGTACACCTTGACGACCCAGTTGGCATTAACTCTGTAGAACGTTTTCTTGGAGACCAAGCCTTAATCAACCAATGGAAAGTTGAGCCTGGAAAATCTAGCGGCAAAAAAATAATGATTGTTGGCGCTGGTATGGCTGGTCTTGCTTGTGCTTATCATCTTAGACTGTTTGGACATGACGTAACAATTTTTGAATCTTCATCTAAATCTGGCGGAATGGTGCGTTATGGAATTCCTAAGTATCGTATGCCTAATGAAAAACTCAATGCCGAGATTCACCGCATACAAGATATGGGTGTAACAATTGAGCTTAACACTAAGATAGATGATGTCATTGCCACAAAAGAAAAATATGGTTTTGACGCTGTCTTTCTATCTATCGGCGCACAAAATGCCAAACTAATTGATATCAAGTCAGATCAATCTATACCATCCCTTAGCGCGATTGAAATTTTACGCGGAATAGAGGACGATGTTGCTACCGGATTACATGGGCATGTTGTAGTTTACGGCGGAGGTAACACAGCAATTGACGTAGCAAGATCGGCTGTACGTATGGGCGCGAAAAGTGTCAAGGTGGTTGTACGCAATAGCCAAGATAAAATGCCTGCTCACTATGAAGAAATAAATGAAGCGCTCGAAGAGGAAGTGGAAATTGTTCCTTTCCGGAGCATTAGTGAGATTAAGAAAGGTCAACTGATACTGGAAATAATGAAAGCTGATGGCAAGAGGTCGAAACCTACAGGTAAGTTTGAATCTATAGAAGCAAGTGTTGTTGTTCAAGCATTAGGGCAAAACGTAGACGAATCATTGCTTGATAATTTAACCAATCTTAAACTCGAAGATGGAGTATTAGAGGTTGACGCCCATATGATGAGCGCTATTGAAGGGGTTTTTGCGGGAGGCGATATGGTCCCGTCTGAGCGCAATGTAACAGTCGCTATTGGTCATGGCAAAAAAGCCGCCAGAAATATTGATCAGTGGCTGCAAGGTAAATTTCAAAAGCCATCCAAAAAGCACGAAATAGCAGATCACTCTATGATGAATACTTGGTACTATAGCGATGCGCCAAGAACCATAAGACCAATGCTTGATGTAGTTAGGCGACAGTCTGGATTTGCGGAGGTTGTCGGTGACCTTGACGAGACAAACGCGGCTTTTGAAGCTAGACGCTGTATGTCTTGTGGGAACTGTTTTGAGTGTGATAATTGCTATGGTGTATGCCCAGACAATGCGGTAATTAAATTAGGCGCCGGCAAACGTTTTGAGTTTAAATATGACTACTGTAAAGGTTGTGCTATGTGTGCCACTGAATGCCCTTGTGGCGCAATTAAGATGGAACCAGAGTTGATATAGATCTAGCTTACTTATTTTATCTTTGAATATTATCAGTAAAACTAAGCAAAATAATGTTGCACTGCACAACTTTAATTGGTAAAATACAAATTCTGATAATTCAACAACTTAAGATAGGTTAATAATTATGGCACCAACTGACAGCGATTGGCAAGGTGATTGGCTTAAAAATCAACAACATTTTTGGCAGTCATGGGCAAATATGGCAGGGCAATCTGGATCAAATCCGACAACCATAGGATCTAATCCTTTCTCTCCGAACATAGGATCTAATCCTTTCTCTCCGAACATAGGATCTAATCCTTTTTTCCCGAACATGGGATCTAATCCTTTTTCACCGGACTGGTCACAAACCCTCGACCAGTGGTGGCGATTAGTATCTCCGCAGGCTTCAGACCCCGTATCTGAGATGTTTCAAAGAATTATTGAAACAGGAAAGAGCTTTAACAAACTGGCAGAGCAAGGCTACAGTTTCGGACAGACAGATGGTCAGGAAGATCTTGTTCAGAGTTGGCTTGACAATATGCAAAAAGGATTTGAGGACTGGAGTAGCCAAATTTCAACGCATAAATTCTCTTTTAACGATAATAAAGACTCTTCGATTCCCGAATGGATGGGACTTAACAAAGGCGCTCTGGAGATTTGGGACACTGTAGCTAACAGCATAGGATTAGGGGGCGTTCCTGACATTCCTGGTTTAGACAAAGGCAAGGTTGAAATTAGTCGACTACTCAAAAGTCCTGCCCTAGGACAATGGAGAGAACACCAACAACAGTTGCAGAATATTGCACAACTGCTTATAGAGTTTCAAGAGGCTGACCAGGTTTACAAGCTAGCATTTGCTCAAATGGGTATACGTTCAATTGATGCTTTACGTCAAAGACTATCTAATATTGGTAGCGATGAAGAAAAAGTTTCTACAGTACGTGAATTTTACGATTTATGGGTTGATGTAAACGAAGAGATTTATAGTGAGTTTACGATGACTGATGAGTATCAGGTAATTCATGGGGACTTTGTCAATGCTCTTATGGCTTTGCGCAAAGAAACTAACGCACTTACAGAAAAAATGTACAAAGCACTAAATTTGCCTACACGCTCTGAACTAAACACCATTAACAAGCGTCTACAAGAACAACGTAGGGAAAACATTCAGTTAAGAAACGAGATTAAGAAGCTTGCAAGCCAAATTGCTAGCAAATCCGAGAAGAAAACCGAACCAACTTCAAAGAGCCAAACCACGCTCAGGCAAGATAAAGACCTAGCAAAAATTAAAGGGGTTGGTCCAAAAATAGTTGAAAAGCTTCATACGCAAGGTATAGAAACTTTGGAACAAATAGCGAAAATGCAACTTGCAGAGTTGGAGAAATTAGATAAAAAGATTGGTGGTAACGGTAGAATTTTACGTGATCAGTGGGGAATTCAAGCTAATCAATTATTAAATCAATAGCAAGATATAAATTAGAAACTAAATATAGGACAACCGATCATGATAACTATGAAGCCTGAAGAGATGCTAAATGAGGCGTCAAATTTTAATAAAAAAATCACCGAAGGTTTTTCTAATCTTGCGGATGTTGGTGAAATAGGTTCAGGAGTAACCCCTCACGATACTATCTATGAGGAAGACAAGCTCAAACTCTATCATTACAAATCTGATGCTAGCACGAAAAAAAATCCAGTCCCCCTTCTAATCGTTTATGCGTTGGTAAATCGACCATATATGGCAGACATTCAGGAAAATCGTTCAACCATAAAAGGGTTAATGGATAATGGTCAGGATGTTTATCTAATAGACTGGGGTTATGCCGATGATGCAGACCAATACCTTACTATGGATGACTATATCAATGGCTATATAGATCGCTGTGTTGATATTCTGCGCGAACGACACAATGAAGAAAAGATAAACCTGCTTGGTATTTGTCAGGGTGGAACTTTCAGCTTATGTTATAGCTCAATGCACCCAGAAAAAGTGCGCAATCTTGTAACTATGGTTACCCCTGTTGATTTCCATACTCCTGACAACATGCTTAGTCACTGGGTACAAAATATCGATATTGATCTTTTGGTTGATACTCAAGGAAATATTTCTGGAGATTTACTCAATGGAACATTTCTGAGCATGAAGCCGTATGAACTTATGGGGAAAAAATATATTGGTGTAATTGATATATTGGATAGCCCTGATGCTCTGAAAAATTTTATGCGAATGGAGCAGTGGATTTTTGACAGCCCTGATCAGGCCGCTGAAACATTCAGGCAATTCATCAAAGATTTCTATCAAGGCAATAAATTAATCAGCGGAGACGTGGTTATTGGAGACAAAACCGTTGACCTAAAAAACCTAACCATGCCTATATTAAATATATACGCTAAACAAGACCATCTAGTACCACCTGCTGCCACAACTGCGCTTAAAAAGTACGTTGGCAGTGACGATTACAAAGAAATCTCATTCCCAGGCGGCCATATTGGAATTTATGTCAGTGGTACAGCACAAAAAACAGTTCCGCCAGAAATTGGCGCCTGGTTGAGTTTGCGCTAGATTGACCTTTAATTTGTTTTAAATTTACTATTTATTACGCTATTTTTATTTAATTAACCATCTAGGAGAAAAT
>Ga0208896_1000736_pt1 | contig 17175 bp, 13 predicted proteins | sample ETNtaG_27_FD_185778 | JGI IMG/M metagenome (GOLD analysis project Ga0208896, IMG submission 185778) | Marine microbial and viral communities from oxygen minimum zone, Eastern Pacific Ocean - ETNP201406SV63 (SPAdes) (version 2) | ecosystem: Environmental > Aquatic > Marine > Oceanic ... | reverse complement strand
AATGGCCTAGACGGAATTGTCAAAGTGGATGTGAGCATGGAAAAGAAAGTAGGCTATGTTTTCTATAATGCTACAGTGCTCGATCTAGAAACAATAGAAAATGCAATATCTTCAGTCGGATATGATGCCAATGATACAAAAGCGAACACTGAAGCGTATAATAAATTGGATGCCTGCTGCCGTGTTCCAGGTAAATAAGGATTTTTTCTAAACTGAATTTTTCTGAAGGGGAAAAAGAAAGTTTCTCCTTGAATGGTTAATTTACGAGGGTTGGGCATAATTTCTCGCATGGATCAATTGATGCGCAAGATTATACATTATTTATTAATCCACATAGTGGTATTGGCCGTACATTTTCCTGGCGATAAGGAAGTGATGAAAGGCGTGGAGTTGTTTTATAACTATCAAACAGCAGAGGCCGTGGAGATTTTAGCCCAGGCACGTAAGAATTTTCCTGAGAATCCCCGAGCTCATTTTACGTGGGCTGCTGCACGAATGTTGGACAGTGAAGCGCACAACCCGGTCATCGAATCTTATGATCTTTTAGAAGGTGATTTGAATGAGATCATCCCAATTTTGAAGTATTTGAGTGATTCCCATAGTGATGTTCCGGAATACGATCTCTATCTAGGGTCAGCAATCGGACTTAAGGCCCGAATCAATTTGGGAAAAAAAGAGTGGGTGTCAACACTGGTGAATGCTTACAGAGGATTTCAAATTATCCGGAGAATTGAGAGGGAATATCCAGATCTGATGGATGCAAAATTGCCTATTGGAATTGTAGAATATTTTTCTGGGTTAAACCCCGGACTTGTTCAGTGGACAGCAAAATTAATTGGTCTAGAAGCAACAAGACAGGCAGGATTGGAAAAAATAGAGTTAGCAGTTTCTGAAGGAGAATTTGCCAACGTGGAAGCAAAGAAAATAATTACTTTTTTATCGTTATGGGTGGAAAATGATATAAAAACGGCACTGAGACACAGTGACGATTTACATCGGGATTTTCCAAAGAATTATTTTTTCACTATCATGTATCTTGAGAGCATGATCAAATCTGGGGAAAAGGATGGGGTGCTAGATCTGTTTTCCAAATTGGAACGTGAGCTGGAATTCTTAACCCCAATTCAGAGGGAATGGTACAAAAGTTATCTGGACTATGAAAAATCACAATATTATTTCCACAATTCTGAGTTTGAAAAAGCATTACACTACGTTGACCTTTCCATTGATGAATATCATGCGGAATTGGACATCATCCTATCTCATGCCTTGCTGTTAAAGGGTAAGTTGTACGACATAAAGCATGAGAGAGAAAAAGCGATATTTTTATATAAAAAATGTGTAAAATTAGATAATTATTCCTCAGCTATTGATGAGGCAACAACTTATTTAAAGCACAGATATAAGTAGAATTGATTGGACATAAGATCTCATTTTATATATGTGAGATAAACTCAAAATAACCTGATGTAAATTCTCAATATGGATGAGACAATTAATCGAAGATTGACCAGAAAAGTCATGGTAGGGGATGTCCCCATCGGTGGGGGTGAACCCATCCCTGTTCAATCCATGACAACCACAAAAACTCATGACCTGAGTGCAACGCTGAAAGAGGTCGAAAGGCTTGAGGAATCTGGATGCCAGATTATCAGAATTACTGTTCCCGATAAAAAAGCTGCCAAAGTTCTTTCTGAAATAAAGAAACGTATGTCGGTTCCATTAGTGGCAGACATACATTTTAATTATCGGATGGCACTGGCTGCTGTGGATGCAGGGGCCGATAAAATACGGATCAATCCCGGTAATATCGGTGGAGAGGAACGGGTAAGAGAAATACTCACAAAGGTCAAAGGTGCCAATCTTCCCATCCGGATCGGAGTGAATGCTGGCAGCCTAGAAGAGAATATCATCGAAAAATATGGGTACCCCACTCCGGAGGCTATGGTCGAGAGTGCAGCCAGACATATCAGGATTTGCAGTGAACATAATTTTGATGATATTATTGTATCCTTAAAAGCTTCCAATGTAAATCTCATGGTTGCCTCCTATAGACTGTTTGTTGAACAGTTTGACTATCCTCTCCACCTTGGAGTAACTGAGGCAGGGCCAACTCGCTCAGGATCCATTAAGTCTGCTCTCGGGATAGGTGCCCTATTGTTGGAAGGTATCGGCGATACAATTCGTGTTAGTCTAACCGATGATCCTGTGGAGGAGGTACATGTGGGATATGAGATCTTGAAATCTTTGGGACTTGCATCACGTGGTGCTACAATTATTGCCTGTCCCACATGCGGAAGACTTGAGGTAGATCTGGTTAAAATTGCTAAAGACATGGAAGAAGAGTTAAAAAATGTGGAGACCCCCATATCTATCGCTCTCATGGGCTGCGCGGTAAATGGTCCTGGGGAAGCAAAACAAACAGACCTGGGAATTGCATTCGGAAATAACGCAGGGCATCTCTATTACAAGGGTGAAAATTTAGGGAAAGTGAAAGAATCAGATGCCATGGATTCATTGAAAGAATTGATCAGGCGATACAAAGAGGAACAAATATAATGTTTGAACAGTTCAAAAAAGTATGAGTATCATTTAGAGGATAAACATGTCATTTTATAAACCAAATTTTATTAAAGAATGGGGTGATATTCGTCGCGAGGGGGGGTACAAACTATTAATAAGAAAAAAAGGCTGGACTGTTGTGCTGGCATTTTTTGTGTTTTATTTAATTCGTGATTCAATTCTATATTTGATCATCCCCTATCTTATGGTGACAAATACTATTTCTTGTCCCTGAACTTGGGGCGCGTTTTAAGCAGCGCTGATACCTATGGTCAAATTATAATGGTCCGCGGGCTATTGCTGATTGGGGGGAGAGTAACTTGATTATCTCCCGCCATTTGAGTGAAGCTACCTAATATATCAGTGTGGATAGATAGTTGTGGTTTAATTAATTTAGATTCATGGTAAAATCATTTATGTCGATATTCCTAAAGATATTTAACTTTTGTTCTTGATAACTTTATCATATGCATGCATTTGTCTATTAATAAATTTCCATAATGAAAGAAAGATATTTCACTGAAAGTTTTCTTATTTTTTTGGAAACTTATATGCCCTGTTAATAACCGGATGATACTGAGAATCAAACCATTTTCTCTAGAGGTCAAATCTCTGTATGAAAACCATGGTGCTTTTCACGATGGTGATGCGGGTTTGGACCTGTTTGTTGTTCATGAGCAGGTTATTGACCCCGGTAAAACTGCAAAGATACATCTTCAGATCGCCTGTGAGAGCAAAGAAAATTTACCGTATCTGCTTATGCCGCGCTCAAGTATTTCGAAGACACCGCTGCGCCTCTCAAATTCCATTGGATTGATTGATCCCGGTTACCGGGGAGAGATCATTGCTGTTGTGGATAATATAAAATCGAAACCTTTTACGGTTAAACCTAAACAGCGTCTCTTTCAATTGGTTGCAATGAATGGTTCACCCATACATTTTTCATTAGTGGATCAGTTATCTGATACCAGCCGGGGGACGGGGGGCTTTGGAAGTACGGGAGATTAATCTCTCTAAATTATAAAACATTACCTCTATTCTAGCACACTCGCAATGAAAGTGCTAATATTTCTTTTATCTATTAACTTTGTAGTATAACTTCTGCGCTGCATTTAGCAGAAATACAATACATTAGTTAATATTAAGGAGAGAAATTAAATGGCTTTAAGTATAAAACCACTGTCTGATCGTGTTGTGGTAGAGGCTGCCCCGGCGGAGGAAGTATCTTCCGGTGGTATCATTCTGCCTGATACGGCACAGGAGAAACCCCAGCAGGGGACAGTCGTTGCTGTAGGACCCGGTAAAACATCTGATGCGGGTACACTTGTTAAATTGACCGTAAAAACAAAGGACAAGGTACTGTTTGGGAAATATTCCGGTTCGGATATTACCATTGATGGCAAAGATTACATGATCATGCGTGAAAGCGACATACTCGCAATAATTTAAAAGGAGAACAAAGAAATGGCGAAAGAAATTTCCTATGATTCCGTTGCCCGGAATGCCCTAAAAAAAGGTGTTGATACTCTAGCAAATGCTGTAAAAGTCACACTGGGCCCCAAGGGACGGAATGTAGTGATTGAAAAGAAATTTGGTGCTCCCACCATCACCAAGGATGGTGTGACAGTTGCCAAAGAAATTGAATTAGAGGACAAATTGCAAAATGTGGGTGCTCAGATGGTAAAAGAGGTTGCATCAAAAACCTCTGACATTGCCGGTGACGGAACAACAACCGCTACCGTATTGGCACAATCCATCATTAGTGAGGGATTAAAAAATGTTGCTGCTGGTGCAAATCCCATGTCAATTAAACGAGGGATTGATGCAGCTACGATCACAGTTGTCGATCAATTGCGCAAACAGAGTAAAGACCTTCCCGATTCAACACAGATTGCCCAGGTTGCATGTATTTCAGCAAATGGAGACAAAGAGATAGGTGATAAAATTGCTGAGGCAATGGAAAAGGTCGGAAAAGATGGTGTAATCACCGTTGAAGAAAGCAAAACAGCGGAAACATACCTTGAAACGGTTGAGGGAATGCAATTTGATCGTGGATATTTATCCCCCTATTTTGTAACAAACTCCGAATCCATGGATGCTGAAATGGACGATCCCTATATTTTGATCCATGACAAGAAGATCAGCAATATGAAGGACCTGCTTCCACTGCTTGAAAAAGTCGTTCAAACCGGTAAACCCGTTGTGATACTTGCTGAAGATGTTGAAGGTGAAGCTTTGGCAACCTTAGTGGTGAATAAATTGCGGGGAACGTTCAAGGTGCTGGCGATTAAAGCTCCTGGATTTGGCGATCGCAGAAAAGCAATGTTAGAAGATATTGCTGTATTGACTGGTGGAACCGTCATCTCTGAAGATGCCGGATACAAACTGGAAAATGCGACGTTGGATTATCTGGGATCTTGCAAACGGGTAGTCTCTGATAAAGATAATACCACGATTGTTGATGGAAATGGTGAAAAGGAAAATATCAAAGCACGTATCAACGAGATCAATGTCCAAATCGAAAAATCCACTTCTGATTATGACAAAGAGAAACTGCAGGAACGGTTAGCCAAACTTTCAGGCGGAGTTGCTGTATTAAATGTTGGTGCTCCCACGGAAGTGGAAATGAAAGAAAAGAAAGCTCGTGTGGAAGACGCACTACATGCAACTCGTGCAGCTGTGGAAGAGGGAATTGTAGCTGGTGGCGGTGTTGCTCTGTTACGATCTGTTTCTGCGCTGGACAAACTGGATGTGAGCGATAACCAAAAAGTTGGAGTGAACATTGTTCGTCGTGCTCTGGAAGAACCCATTAGACAAATTGTGAATAATGCTGGACTAGAAGCATCCATTGTGGTACAGGAAGTTCGCAATGGGAAAGAGGACTATGGATTTGATGCACGGAGTGAAGGTTATGTCAATATGTTCAAATCTGGTATTATTGACCCGACCAAAGTAACTCGTGTTGCGATTGAAAACGCGGCATCCATCTCGGGCTTACTTTTGACCACAGAAGCGGCAGTGACAGAGATTCCAGAAAAAGAATCCTCAATGCCGCCAATGCCTCCGGGTGGTGACATGGGCGGAATGGGCGGAATGGGCGGAATGATGTAGTCATTTCGGTCACCCCAAATTCTTATAATAAATAGCCTCCATTTTTAATGGGGGCTATTTTCATTAGAAAGAAAAAATGAAAATGTTGTAAACTCTGCCGTGCATTTTTGGTTGATTCATAAAATTTTATGGGGGTTATTATAATTTATGTCAAAATGGAGTAAACAAAGTTTTATAAGTGACCTGGAAGAAAAATGCAGTCGTGAAGTGGTCAAAACAACCAGGAAAATCATTGATTTTTCCGAGAAACATTCTGAAAATCTATCTTGGGGTAGAGGTGAGGACCACGGGACAATGACCTTTCGCTGTATGTCAGATATGGGATTATTGCCTCTCTTTCACATCAATTCTGATGGTAATATAAATCTGCAGATCAATTTTTTACGGAACAAGAATATTCCCAAGATGGTTTTGAGGGATATGGTGGTGAAATTAGAATCCAATTTATTGAGAGAATATGATACAGAAATGTATCCAATTGATTCCTTTGAACCGGTTGAAGACCTATTTAATACTAAATCTCAAGTCATAAAATTTCTAAAAACTATTGAAGGATGTGTCTATCGTTTGAAACAATAACATCTTATTTTATTTCTAATAAAAGCCCCGTTTATTCGGGGTTTTTTATTTTCCTATAATTAGGGTTAATTTTCTTTTATGGAACTACCCAAAACACTCCGATTTATTTCATTTATTTCACTGTTTATATTCAATTTCCGGTCAATCATTGCCCAGCCAGAAATCGCCTGGACCCATACCTATGGAGGAAACAACTGGGATGAGGGACACTGTGTCAGAGAAACAGCAGATGGCGGCTATATTGTTGGAGGACTCACCATGTCTTTCAGCTCAGGGCTTTATGATGTTTATCTCATACGGACGACCGAGAACGGAGATTTGCTTTGGTCTCAGTCATATGGAGGTGCCGGATGGGATGAGGCACGGGCGGTTCAGCAAACATCCGATGGAGGTTTCATCACTTCTGGAAGAACCACATCCTTTGGTGCGGGAGATAGTGATATTTATGTTATCAAAACCGATGCAGATGGTGATACCTTGTGGACAGGTACATATGGGGGAGTGGATTATGATGACAGTCAGTGGATAGGAGAGATACCAGGTGAGGGCTACATCATCACCGGGGAAACATTCTCTTATGGTGAGGGAGGAGGTGACATTCTTTTGCTGAAGATTGATCTAGACGGAGATCTAGTGTGGTACGAAACATATGGCGGACCGTCGGATGAAGATGCCCAGTGGGCGCAGTTCACATCCGATGGAGGTATAATTATTACCGGCTCAACAGATTCCTTTGGTTTAGGAAGTGATGATGTGTTTCTAGTAAAAACAAATTCACAGGGAGAAATGCAGTGGTCCAATACTTTTGGAGGGGGAGAGCCTGACCTCAGTCTTTCCGTTGTTGAGTCATCCTTGGGAGGTTACATTATTGCAGGACAGACGGAATCCTATGGCAATGGAAATGATGATGTATATTTGATCGGAGTTGATGAAAACGGGAATCTTTTGTGGGAAAAGACTTTTGGTCATTCTCAGGCTGACGCAGCCTCTTCAATAGTGGAGACATCTGACGGTGGTCTTGCTTTTGCCGGTGTGCTAACCACAGATGAAGGAGGATTTGATGCATGGATCGTTAAAACAGATGCCCAGGGAGATTCACTTTGGACACAGGTATACAGTGCTGGTCCTGGCTGGGAAACCTGGGATATTGCGTTTTCAATACAAAGTACCAATGATGGCGGTTTTATTGTTACGGGTATGACCGGAGTCATTCAACAGTTCAATGTATTTCTCATGAAAATAGAGTCGGAGTCTGATCCGCAATCATCTGTGTTTCATGTACCGGATGATTTTCCGGATATTCAGTCCGCCATCAGTTATGCCACAGATGGTGATACTGTCCTGGTACATCCTGGAGTTTATCTTGAAAATATAAACTTCAGCGGAAAAAACATTGTGGTGGGATCATTGTTCATTACCACTGGAGATACTTCATATATTTCTCAGACAGTAATAGATGGAAACCAGAGTGGAAGTGTTGTACTCTTTGAAAATAATGAAGATCTCTCTTCTGAGTTAAGAGGTTTTTCTATTGTCAATGGAACTGGGACATTTCTCCTGGCACCGAGATATGGAGGCGGAATATTTTGCCACGAGGCAGATCCCACTCTGAAGGATTTAATAATATACGATAACCACACCGGTACGATAGGTGTTGGGGGTGGTCTTGCGCTGTACTTATCCAACTCTCTCGTTGAAAATGTTGTTATTTACGGAAACTCTGCAGCGGGTGGAGGCGGCATATTTGGACTGAATAATAATGGTAATATCAGAAACGTTTCATTAGAAGATAACTGGACATATGGCGCTTTTGATGCGGGGGGTGGGGGAATGCTTTTTCAGGATTCTGCACCTGTCATGGATAAAGTGCTCATCCATAATAATTCGTCAAGTGTTGGCGGCGGAGCCATTGCTCTTACCGGTTGCGATGCTGTCATGAACCACATCACCATTGGAAATAATTTATCAGGAGATGAAACCGGGAGTATCTATCTTTTTCATACAAATGTTTCACTTATTAACTCCATTCTGTGGAATGATCAGTTGGATGATGAGATTTATTTTCATAATTATGAAAATTGGGGAACTATCACTGTTTCTTATTCAGATATACAGGGTGGAATAGACGCCATTGAGACTAGCGATATGGGGAACGTTGTCTGGGGTGAAGGTAATTTTGGATTAGATCCGATTTTTGCAGGTGTGGAGAGTGGTGATTATAACCTCCAGCCGGGCTCGCCCTGCATAGATTCCGGAGATCCTGACTCACCATTTGATCCGGACAGTACAGTGACAGATTTGGGAGCTTTTTATTTTCATCAGAACACCGGACCACAGCTGGTTGAAATATTTTATGTGGAAGACTGGAATCTGGTGGGGCTGCCTTTGGATGTGGCGGATGCCTCATACAGTACTGTATTTCCTGATGCAATCGGGGAAACACTTTTTTCCTTTTCAGATGGATACACTCTGACAGAGTATCTGGTTCCGGGTGTTGGTTATTGGCTCAGGTTTCCGGATGAGGGCTCTGCTTTTGTTGAGGGTACTATTTTTGGTGAAACATCTTTTGCTGTGAGTGAAGGGTGGAACCTCATGTCCGGCATTTCCGGTACGTCCAATACTACTGACATCTTCGATCCAGACGGAATCCTCATTGAAAATACATTTTATGGTTTTAATGGAAGCTATTTTCAGACCGATTATTTAGTTCCGGGACTGGGACTTTGGGTCCGGGCAAATTCAGATGGAATAGTCTTCCTGTCCGGTACAAGACAATCAACAAAAGTTTACAGTGATATAAGTGTGGACAATCCGGTCGGAAATGAACTTGTATTTTCAAACAGTAAGGGATACCAAACCACCCTGCTGTTAGGAGGGCCTGAATTCGATATGGATCCACTAAGATACGGCCTGCCACCGGTACCCCCTGCGGGGGCCTTTGATGTCCGTTTTTCCGGTGATTTGAAATACTCTTACAATGGTGGTGAAATACAAATTCAGAATGATCATTATCCTTTAACGATCAATTGTGTAGGTACACGCACGATTGAAGAGGAAGCGGAGTGGGTACTTGTCAACACAGAAAGTGGAAACGAGTTTATCATGTGTGAAGGCCCGGTTGTTATTCATGGTTCTGTATCAGAATTATTATTGACAAAACGAGCTGCAATTCCCAGTGATTTTATTCTCCACCAGAACATCCCCAACCCATTCAATCCCACCACAACCCTGCACTATCAACTTCCTAATAATATATTTGTAAATATCAGTATATACAATATGTTAGGGAAGCAAATTAAAGTATTAGTTAATGATAATAATGTTTCTGGAACCAGATCAGTGCAGTGGGATGGAACTGACTCAAAGGGCCAGCCTGTCAGTGCTGGAGCCTACCTCTACCAAATACAGGCAGGAGAGTTTTTGCAGACCAGGAAGATGGTGTTGTTAAAGTAGGACATCGTAAAAAAGTGGAAGCTGAGATAAATACCAACCATTGACATGCTCTGCGTGGTGGTGTATTATCTAACAGTAAATTTATTAGAATTTTTATGAATAAAATCTCGTCCATAGTCATGCTCTTTGTTTTAGTGGTAGTGCCACGAAATAGCTTGGCACAAAACCCTCCGAACTGGGCTGTTAATCCACCTGACTTCCAATTCAATGCATCTATGAGTGGTGTACTGATTTTCAATGATGTAGAATCAACTGACAGCACTGATATTATTGCAGCATTTGTTGGTGGTGAATGTCGCGGTGTGAAGACAGATGGGCTATATTTTCCACCTTCCGGTCATTGGGTATTTGGCTTGACCATTTATGGAAATACATCAGGAGAGGTAATCACTTTCAAAGCCTATGATGCCTCTGCTGATCTTGTTTTTGAACTAACAGGATTTATCTATAAATTTATACCCAATGAGATTGTAGGAAGTGCAGAGGATCCTGTGGGATGGAGTTTTTTATCAAATTATCCGGTTCCTCCTGACAGTTTTAATTATATATCCACCCCATCTTCTGGTCTTTTCCGGGGACAGGCAACTGTAGATAGTATTTCGGCAGAATCAGGTGATTGGATAGCAGCTTTTGATGAAGATGGTAATTGTGCTGGGGCAGATACATTATGGATTATCAATAATATATCATATATCAATCTCAACATCTATGGAGATGATATGACCTCACCTGATATAGACGAAGGTATAAATGGGGGAGAAGATTTTATTCTTCGTTTTTGGGACAGCTCTCAAGATGTGATCTACGAGTATCCAGAATCATTTGACTGTTGGTACAACAACAACGGTGCTCCAATGATAGGCTGTGGTGATATCAACACAATATATAATTTTGAACAAGGTAACGATGCTCCGGTACTTGTACTTATCGGTGACCAGACCACGAATGAGGATACACCGCTCACAATTACACTTTCTGCATCGGATGTAGAAGGAGATGAGCTGAGCTACAGTGCCATTACGGAAAATGAGAGTGTGTCCGTGAGTGTGACAGGTGACTCTCTTACTCTATCACCAACAGAGAACTACAACGGTTCTGTTTCTGTGACGGTGACAGTAAGTGATGAGTTTTTGAGTGATGATGAAACATTTACCTTAACTGTTACCCCGGTGAACGATCCACCCAACAATTTTTCTTTAATTTCACCGGAGAACAATTCTACGGTTGTCCTCAATACCTTAGATGACAGCACTAAATTTGCATGGCATTCTTCGTTTGACGTTGATGGAGATTCACTTCTGTATAAGTTTGTAAGAGAGGCAATGGTCAACTCAGTTTCTATTGACTCGTTAATAACAGATACCAATGTAGATACCAACCTCTTTCTCTCTCACCAGGAAATGTATAACTCATTCCATGATACATTGCAGGCTATGGGGGACTCTATTGTTACTTTTAGGTGGTGCGCACATGCATTTGACAGTACTGACTCAACCACTACGGATACTTTTGTCATTGATTTCAAGTTTTCCCAGAATCTGCTTTCGATTGATGAAATTGTAGGAGTTCCCTCACTATTTTCTTTGCACCAAAACGTCCCCAATCCCTTCAACTCCATCACAACTCTGTACTACAAATTGCCTGAAAATATATTTGTAACTATCAGCGTATACAATATTTTAGGAAAACAAATTAAAGTATTAGTTAATACAACAAAAGAGGCTGGTTTCAGGTTAGTCCAGTGGGATGCTACAGACTCTATGGGTAGACCTGTGAGCGCTGGTGTGTACCTCTACCGGATACAGGCAGGAGAGTTTGTGCGGACCAAGAAGATGGTGCTGTTGAAGTAGGCAGTAAAGGAATAAAATCAGATAATAAGCTGTCCAATCTATAGAGGAACTAATATTATACAATTTTCATGCTATCAGTTATTGAAAAATTTATTAAAAAAAAGTAATTTGTCTGGCTGTAAATGTAATAAAAAAGGAAATCAAAACTATGATTAAGTATTCACGAGGAAGGATTTTATCTTTATTTTTCTTTTTAACCTGTATTTTTTCAAACCAGTATCTGGTTACCGTAGAGGTCTTTACAGAGACCTGGTGACCGTACTGCCCAGACGCCCGTGCCGGCGTTCAAGAATTATATAACAATCATCCCTTTGTCATCCCCCTGATCTGGCAGGGAAACAGCGAATATGAGAGCCCGAGTTATAACATGCGGGCGAGCCAATATGGTGTGTCCGGGATTCCCCATGTTCAGTTCGGTGGTACCCTCACAAGTATTGGTGGTGGTGGGAACATGTATCCATCATATTTGACCAAGTATAATCAGCTCATCAATTATGATAGCCCTCTGGACATTGATTTATCAACGACCATCATAGGGGGTGATCTGGTCACACAGGCTGATATAACGGTAACGGGAAATATCTCAACGGTGAATAATAAGGTGTTATTTATTATCATTCGCCATCAGGATGATGATTATTTTGCCTCCGTAGTGAGCTATGATGATATGCTTTTTAACCTATACAACACGGGAGATAACGGTCAATTTGAAAATTCCGTGTCCATTGATCCTGGTTGGGATATTCAATCCCTTCAATCGGTGGCTTTAGTTCAATCCTGGAATACGGACCAGATTCTTCAGGGATCAATGATGGGCGTTTCGTTGGAAAATATGTTTTCCCTGAACTGTGGTTTTGACGGGGTCATTGCTGATAATGATGAAGATGGAATAGTGAACCCCGGTGAATCCATAACCGTGATCTTATCAATCAATAACGAAAGCCTGGAGATCGAGGCCGACAATGTGGTGGGAACACTCACAACCGAGAATCCGTTTGTTACAATTTACCAGGAAAATATTCAGGTTGATGGGTCTATTAATAACCAGGATGGAGTGTATTTTGAAATTGATATAGATTTTGATATGGAAGTTTCTTTAGGTATAGTTCCCTTTACCTTTTCTGTCTCGGCTGAATATGTAGATATTTATGGTAATCCCGGTGAGTTTTCCAGGGACTATGAGCTATCCCTTGATGTGAGCCTGTTCCAAAAGGATTGGCCTGTTTTAACCATTAACCAGATAGAGTCATCTCCGGCAGTTATTGACATAGATGGTGATGGTAGCACGGAGGTTATTTATGGTGAGTACGAAGGGTTACTCCACATGGTAGATGAGATGGGCAATGAGCAGCAGGGTTTCCCGGTTGACCTGGAAGATGATATCTGGGGGTCACCTGCGGTTGCTGATCTGGAAGGAGATGGAGACATGGAGATCGTTATCGGTTCCAAGGATGAGCATTTACTGATCATCAACTCTGACGGAACTATCCAGGCAGATTACAATGCCCATCAGTACATCATGGCAACCCCTGCTTTGGGAGATATAGATGGGGACGGTGACTTGGAGGTGGTGTTTGGCGGTTATTCTTCCCCTGGGAAACTATTTGCGGTGAACCCTGATGGTTCAGCTGTGAGTGGTTTTCCCATAGAGTTGGGAGAGAAGATACAGCGGGGAGTGGCTCTTGCTGATTTCAGTGGGGACGGACTGGTGGATATAGTGGTTGGTACAGATGATGAGATGATCCATGTGATCTATGGAGATGGGACAGAGGCACCTGGTTTCCCTTTTGAGGCGGACAATGATTTTAGGACAGCACCTTCTGTCATAGATATCAACGGTGAGAAGGTGATCTTAGCTGGAAGCCGGGATGACAACTTTTATGGTATCAACTCAGATGGTTCTTTACGTTTTGTTGTGGAGACCGGAGCAGATGTGAGTACCAGTGCAGGGTTTGGTCCCACTCTTTCAGGGGTGGGTATCTTCTTTGGTTCAGATGACGGCTATGTGTATGGAGTGGACTTGAACGGGAATGCCCTTTCAGGCTGGCCACAGTATGTAGAGGATGATGTGATCTGTTCCCCGGCAGTAGTGGACCTAGATGGTGATGGTGAGGTAGAGATCGTGACGGCGGTAGACGGCCCGGAGTTGTATGCATTTCATTTGGATGGCAGTTTTTACCATCACTTTCCTATGCACTATGGAGATTTCCCTTTTAAGGGCTCTCCGGCAGTGGTGGATCTAGATGGTGATGGTGACCTTGAGATCATGATCGGTACAGCCCGAAGTATTGTGAGTGTGGATGTAAAGGAAACATCTAATTCAGAGGGATATTGGAACATATACAGAGGAGATTTAAAACGAGCTGGATACTATGAAGGTATAGCGACAGGAGATATGACAGTTGAGGTGTCTCACATGTCAGACTGGAACCTGGTGGGTCTTCCTGTGGGATTAGTGGACACAGAGCTCATGTCGGTGTATCCTGATGCCATTGAGGGGACATTATTTTCATTTACTGACAGTTATCTACAGCAGGACGAGTTATTTTCAGGTACAGGGTACTGGCTGAGGTTTGACCAGGAGGGCACAAACAGTTTGACCGGCACACCCATAACAGTGCTGACCCTTTCACTTCAGTCGGACTGGAATCTCATGAGCGGACTGAGTACCTCTATGGGTGTATCAGAGATCAGTGATCCTGAGGGCATTATTATACCGGGAACGATATTTGGTTTTGGAGAGAGCTATGAGTTGACAGATGTTATAGAGCCCGGAAAGGCCTACTGGCTGAGGACCACCCAGTCCGGTGAGGTGACCCTGGGAGGGTCTACTGGCTCGAGGGTAAAAGAGATACCACAGTTACAGGCCAACACCATAAGAGTCAAGGGGATGACCTTATATTTTGGTGCAGAGGTCTCAGATAAGCTGCAGTACAGTTTACCGCCACTGCCTCCGGAGGGAGTGTTTGACATTCGTTTCAGTGATGACAGCAGGATATGCGCTGAGGACTGTGAGATAGATGTGAGACACAGTTCAGAAGGAATGGAGATTGAGTGTGGTGTTGTGGATGATCAAGAGTGGGAACTTGTGGACGAGTGGGGAAATGTGACCCCTTGTTCGGGCATCCAGCAGATCGATGGAGGATCTCAACGATTCATATTGCAGAGGAGTTCAGATATGTTTCCGCTCACTTATTCTATAGCACCGGCATATCCTAATCCGTTCAATCCGGAGACAACCATACGGTTTAGTCTTCCTGAGGTGACAGAGTTGACCATAACTATCCATGATATATTGGGCAGACAGGTTGTGGAGCTGGTGAGAGGTGAACTGGAGTCTGGCCATCATTCACTAAGGTGGGATGGAACGGATGCGCACAATGATCCTGTGAGTGCAGGTGTCTATTTTGTGCAGATAAACTCTGTAGAATATACCCATATTATGAAACTGATATTTTTGAAATAAATGGTATTCTAAATATAATTATTAATAAGGAGTTGTTACAATGAAGGAGAGAAGTAGCCCAAGAAGACAAGTAAAAAGAAGACAGAACCAGGAAAAAGGAGCCGATCCCAATAAACGAAGCGGAGAAGACAGAAGATCTGAAAATGACAGAAGAGATACCTGATTGTAGTCAAATAATTATAAATAAAAAACCCCTGTTTCAGGGGTTTTTTATACTCGCGTAGTTAGGGGGGGATCTTTTTTCAGTGTATGAATTTGTTCTGGATCAAGATCACGGCGATAATATTCAAATGTTTTTCCGGTATCCTGCCAGTTTTCAACACGATTTAAAATTTTGATATCTCCAGTAAAATTTGAAGATACTCCTATTTTAACGTGTCCGGTAATATAGCGAATAGACTCTCTTTTTTTTGCCCAATTCAAATAGACCCGTTTCAGCATTTTAGCATATCCACATCCCTTATATTGAGAAATAACAACAAATGCATAAGTGTACAGGGTATTTCCTTTACCAAAATTTTCATCTGTTCGTGCCCATGGTTCATGGCTTAATTCTTCAATCAGAATACCAATGATATATCCGATAATGTCACCACGGTATCGAGCAATGAAGGGCAGTGATCCCGGTTTATTAAAATATTTTTGGATGGTCACCTTGGTTAGAACAGCTTTTTCACCATATTCTTTAGCTAAGTGTTCAGAGATCGCAAAGAGAGCAGGATAATCTTCCTTTCCTATATGTTCAAGCAGTTCAATTTGAAACACCCCGCTGGAAGCGATTATTCGAGATTTTGTGTTTAATTTTTTTGTTAATGAGAGCTGTTCCATACCTAAAATTACATCATCAGAGAATTGAATTTGAATGAATAATATTCAATTCTTTTACTCGTGTCATTTCATTTGCGAAGTAAATTCAATCCATGGTTTCATTTAATAATAGATTAAAAAAACATATAGCTGACCTATCTTCTTATTTATGTGTCGGCCTAGATATTTCTCCGGAATCCTTGGGGAGCTCGAGTTCTCTTTCTCAATGTATTGATCATGCCAATAGGGTTATTGATGCTACCATAGATTTGGCAGTGGCATTTAAACCCAATTTGGCATTTTTTGAACAGTGGGGAAGTGCTGGATACAAATGGCTAGAAGACACAATGGAATATATAGATAACAGAACATTTACAATTGCAGATGGGAAAAGAGGTGACATCGGTAATACAGCTGAGAAATATGCGCAATCTATTTTTGATCATTTTGGGTTTGATGCGGCCACGGTCAATCCGTATATGGGTGAAGATGCCATCGTTCCATTTATTAAACGTCCTGATAGAGGGGCGTTTATTTTGTGCAAAACATCAAATCCATCTTCAAGTAATTTCCAAAACAGCGAGAATGGACAAAAGCATATATTTGAGTTGGTAGCAAGAAAATCTGTAGCTCTAAACTCAACGGAAAATGTGGGCCTAGTTGTAGGGGCAACCATACCTGAAGATATAAGGACAGTTCGCCATATCGCTCCTGAACTCCCATTTCTGATTCCTGGAGTGGGCGCACAGGGCGGTGATTTAGAAAAGAGTATGCAATATGGTAATGAAAATGGGCTGGCATTAATTTCAGTATCCCGGGGAATTATTTTTTCCGGTGATAAGACTGAAAAAGCTATTAGGTCAACTGCCAAAGATTATAAAGATAAAATGATGGACCTAGTTCATGGATAGCACAGAGATTATATCATATTTCAAATCTACGGGAGCTCTTCTTGATGGGCATTTCCAATTAACCAGCGGGAGGCACAGTAATAAATATTTTGAAAAATTTACACTACTTTCAAATCCTGATGTGGTAGATAAACTCTGTAAACCAATTTATTCGATATACAAAGACCAGAAAATCGACATTGTTCTTGGGGCGGCTACCGGAGGAATAATTTTAGCGTATGAGTTGGGGAAACAGTTGGGAACGAAGGGAATTTTTGCAGAACGGGTGAACGGAAAGTTAAAATTTAGACGAGGGTTTTCTCTGGGAAAAGATCAAAGGATATTATTGGTTGATGATGTTGTCACAACAGGTGGTTCCGTATTTGAGCTGATCAATTTGACAGAAAATATTGGAGCAAACATCATTGGAATTGCAGTAATGTTTGACAGAACGAAT
>Ga0208896_1000729_pt1 | contig 17281 bp, 5 predicted proteins | sample ETNtaG_27_FD_185778 | JGI IMG/M metagenome (GOLD analysis project Ga0208896, IMG submission 185778) | Marine microbial and viral communities from oxygen minimum zone, Eastern Pacific Ocean - ETNP201406SV63 (SPAdes) (version 2) | ecosystem: Environmental > Aquatic > Marine > Oceanic ... | reverse complement strand
CTATTGATCAAGACACCTCTGGCAGGGTAGTGATGGTGCCGTTAAGTGATATCTATGATGTGTTAGATGAAAATGGCGTAGAGGACACACTAGGTTTTAGTTGGAATGTGGTTTCAAGCGACGGTCAGTTGATGACAGAAGCAAGTAACGGCCCCCGGTATGTGATTTTTGATGTTGGGTATATGTTAAGTAACGATGAGGAGCTGGGTGTTCCCGACGTGTTTGCGTTACATCAAAACTATCCAAACCCATTTAATCCAGTCACAACAATTCGTTATGATGTGCCAGAGCAATCCAACGTTAGTGTGGATATATATAATGTGTTAGGTCAAAAAGTTGCAGAGCTTGTAAACAACACACACCAACCAGGATTTTATTCCGTTAGTTGGGATGGAACAAATACAATGGGAAGCGCGCTGGGGTCAGGCATGTATTTTTACCGAATCGATGCAGAAAATTTCACTGCTGTGAAAAAATTAATACTGGTAAAGTAGGCTTTTCGATGGAAACGTACGATTTATACCATATTTACAAAAACTTGACTCGAATGAAACAGGTTCTTATATTGGATGTGCTTGTCTTCGTCTGGTTAGGGGCGATTAGAGACCTCGGAGGGTATTGAATTGAAAATTAATTAAAACCAAGGAGTAGAAGCATGTTACAAACAGTTAAGAGCAGTTTCCTTATTCTAGTTATTTTTTCCATGTTTTCAGCCGTTTATGCCGCTGATAATAATGAGGGCACAAAACAACCTGAAACAATAATTCATAAAGCCGGTATCCAGGTAAAAAGTACGCGTATTTATGAGGGTGTCCCCTCGCAGCAGGAAATGGATATGCAAGGCAAGTCAATTCATGAAATCAAGGCCCTAAACCCACCCATCATTACATCGACAGAGGAAAATCGCGGCGAGCCAATTAGTAATTGGTCGATTGAGGATTATATAAATGTAACACCACAAAAATTTCATAAAGGTTTACGCAAAGAATATATTTCTACGAAAAATAAAACGTACAGGCCACAGATCACTATTACGCCTGGAGATGAAACAAATGTGGAGCAAAGGACCGCTCCAATCTCTACTTGGGGTGCCGAGGATTACTTGCGCGTAACACCCAAAGAAAAACATAAGGCCATTAATGGCAGGCAACGAGCACCCATTGTTACTCCTGGTGAGCCCACAGATGTAATGCCGCGGACAAGACCAATCAGTGAATTTACTAAGGAAGATTACCTGAAGATTGCGCCACCCAGCCTGCATGATGCAATTAATATTGAGGGAGGCACGTTTACAGTTGGCAGTAGCCGTTCTTTTGAAGAAATCACGATCACTATATCAACTGATTATTATCCCAGCGAATCGTCCTGGAATTTATATGACTCTACCGCTGGTGCTTTTTATTATGAAACAGCCCAGACCTTTTCTGCCTCTAATGAAGAACAAACAGTTACACTAGCTCTCGCTCCTGGCGCTTATGCTGTGGTGGCCTATGATTCTTATGGTGATGGCGGACTATCTGGAACAGTAACTGACGAAAACGACGTGGTTATAGCCACCATTGCTCTTACCACTGGAGCCTCTGGAACATATGGTTTTACTGTAAGCGCCCCTACGCATGATGTGACATTTTCTATTTCAATCGACATATATGCATCAGAAGGGTCGTGGCAGGTTTTTACTGAAGAAGGAACCGCTGTAAACACCCTACAAACATTTACCACCGGCTCGGAAACACAAACAGTTACGCTGACCCTTGAAAACGGCACCTACTCTCTGATGCTGTATGACTCTTATGGTGATGGCTGGTCTAGTTCGGGTTCTGTAGCCGACGCAAATGGCAACGTTCTAGCAAGCTATTCATCTTGGTATGGGAGTTCTTTAGAAGTGCCTTTTGCTCTTGGGCTTTATGGTGTGACGGTTGTAGTCGCAACAGATGGTTATCCAGGAGAATCGTCGTGGAATCTTTGGGATGCTACGGCGGAGTCCTATTATTATACAGATGAGAATGGCGATGCATCAAATCAAACTTTTACAACTGCCTTTGAAGCACAGACCGTGCTGTTTTCTTTAAATGCCGGCACTTACTCGGTTGATTGTTATGATTCTTGGGGAGATGGTGGAATGTCCGGGACTGTAACAGCCGGAGCCTGGACAGCAGATACTAATTTGGTACAATTTTCTGCATCAGGAGCTCTTTATTCTGCTGCGTTTGAGATTACGCCCCCATCTGGACAGTTACCAGACCTGTTCTTTTCAGAATATATTGAAGGCAGCAGCAACAATAAAGCATTAGAGGTCTACAACCCGACAGAGGAAACGCTGGATCTAGATGACTACCTTATTTATACAAATTATAATGGTAACGATTTCAATGGCCAATATGTTTTTCCGGAAGGCACAACCCTTGCTCCCGGTGACGTTTTTGTAGTGGCTAATAGCTCCGCTTGGGATGAAGTATTGCGGGCTGCAGATGATTCCACCTCCTATAGTTCATCCAGCGCTTATGTGGCACATTTTAATGGGGACGATGTGCGCGCCCTGGCAAAAATAAAAGATGCCGACACCACATTTATTGATGTTATTGGTGATTACGATTTTGAGGCAGACTCATCTTATGATGACCCTGGCTCAGGTTTTGATGTGGCCGGAGTTAATAATGCCACCGCAAACCACACCCTGATCAGGAAACCAGGCGTTACCATGGGCAATATTGACTGGACAGTGTCAGCCGGAACGGATATATTAGATTCAGAGTGGTTGGTTTATGAACAGAACTATTTTTTCAATATTGGCGGACACCCAGATGACCCTTGTTGGGGTGAGGAATTGGTGTTCCATGGATGGGACACATATGGCGATACCTGGAATGGCGGTAATTATTTATTAACTGATTCCGATGGGGACACGGTCCTATCAGGAACCGGCCCGGCCTATGAAGGTTACGGCAACTCTGTCTGGCACGAACTGGAGAACTTTTGCTTGGAGACTGGAAGCTATACTTTCACTTTTAATACAGTTAGTTATGGAAGCGAAGTTCAGTTTTATATGACCAATGCATATAACGATACGTTGTTATCATGTTTTAGCTGTATGCCCAACAATTCAACGACAACATATGGTTTGGGCGTCAACGCGCCTGCTTTTACGGCAAACTCGGTGAATTTTGATGGCATTATTGTGGGTGAAAACGATACAACCAACCTTGTTTTTTCAAACTCAGGATTTGGAACCGGATCTGATATGGTAGTGGACTCCGTTTCGTCTTCAGGCGCTTCTTTTACTGTTAGCGCAACGGGATTACCATTAACTATTGAATCGGGTGAGAACGCAAGCATTGAGGTAACCTATTTACCAACAACGGACACGAGCCATGTGGGCTATGCAATATTCTTCCACAATGGTACTACTTCACCTGACAGTGTTATGGTATCAGGCTATGGCGTAGAAGGTTTCTTCTATGAAGGCTTTAACCCGTTTACAGGCTCGGCAACGGTACTTCCTATGTCCGGCTGGACCATACTGGACAACAATGAAGACGCGGACACTATACCAGAACAATGGAAGACATGGTACCACGACGATGCTGGCACTGGAGCAACCGGAAACATGGTAGCGTACCAGGGTCCTACTAGCAATTACGACGCAGATGAACAATTGATTACACCATTAATTCACACGGGGGACGTCGCTAAGCTGTCTTTCTTGACGTATGATTATGATCAATATCTAGGCGTGGGATACTCCGTTGATGGCACTACATTTATGGATTTAGCAGACGTGTACGTAAACGGTTATTGGCAGAAGCACGATATTAACCTTCCTGATGTTGATAGTTTATGGATAGAGTTCACATTTGATCCTGACAGTGGATCTACAACGTCTACTACCTTTTTGAATCTTGATGAAGTAAAGGTTACGCAAATACCAAATACCTATATGGACGGTTGGGTAGAGAACCAGGATACAGATCTAGGTTTGGGCGGCGTTTCCGTTAAGTTAAACGGCAGCGAGGTGACCAAAACTGGCGAGAACGAACTGTACTTGGATCCGGGATTTGAGGATTCCAGTTTTGTCGGCACATATCTTTCAGCGCCTGAAGGCGGTTGGTGGGTATATCCTACAACACTGACAAATTTTGCCCACATGACTGATGGTGATTCAATTTACGTTGACACCAGCGCTGCGTATGGCACAAACGAGCTCAGTGTACGCGAAGGGGATAAAGCCCTGAAAATGTGGGGGCAATTCACCGGCGCTGAAAACTATACATCAATATATCAGCAGATAGGTGCTGTTGAAGAAGGCCAGGAAATGTATGTAGGTGCATGGGCAATGTCCCATAGCGATGGTCCGCTAACAGGCGGTACGGCATTTTTTGTTGCCATCAACTGGTTGGCTTCTGATTTCTCTTTTATAGGACAAGATCAATCAGTATGGCTGGATTCAACTTATATAAATGAAAACGACTTAGATTGGAATGAATGGCATTATATGGATGTGCACGGTGTAGCGCCAGCGGGCGTAGCACACGTTCAGTTGCAGCTTACGTTTTATCAGCCTGCTGGGTATGCTACTGGTTCGGTATATGTAGATGCAGCACAAGCGACAATGCACCCAGGGCACTACAAGTATCGCGGCATGGACGAGGGTACTTATTCAGTTGATTTTTCGCTTGAGGATTATAACCCGGCCGTTTTTACCAATGTGGAAATTACCGATGATGTTGCCGACACTACCCGGCTAGATGTTGGTTTGGCGCCGCATAACCTGACAGATTTTGAAGCAGGTTTTGAAGCTGACCAAGACAGTGGTTCAACCGATATAACATCTGGTTCGGCTTCTTTCATGGTTATGGATTCCCTGCGCCTGACGATTATCGATACCACTGTGTTTACAGACACAACAACTACAGGTGTAGACACTACCTGGACAGTATACGATACTACCGAATATAATGTAGATCCCTACGCAGGGGATGGAATGCTTGTATACGGGCCGACTCGCAGCCAAGGCAGCGTTTATGAGGACAGTGCGTATGCCATGTGGGTGTCTGGTGAATCCTTCGACATAACAGATTACATGGGCGAAGGCGGCAATTTAAGTATGTACTACCGGAGAAACATGAATGTGGCAACGGGGGACTACTTCTACGTTGGCGTTATGCTAGATGATAGCACCGTTTGGTGGGGTGATTACGATGATCATACCGGTTCAACGTTTGGCAGTTGGTCTTATAGTTCAACTGATTTAACCTGGCTCAGGGAACTGACTGAGGATAGCTCTACCACCGCTACACCGGTCATTATTTTTGATTCAAACGACAGCCTCGTGACTGGCTGGGGTGGAGCCTTCGACGATTTCCATGTAAATGGTAACCCCTGGTTTATGATGAAACCTGGCAATCTCCGCGCGGAGAGCTTTAATTCTTATGTTCCACTGGAATGGGACGAACCAATGTCCTCTGGGCGGGTTACTTATGAGGTACACGGTTTCCATATGAGTGAGTTGGGAGGATCACAGCCCCCAACAATACAAACACGGACGGTCACCTCTGAATTTGATAATTCGGCGATTTCTCGCGATGTGATGGAGTATACCGTTCACCGGCAGCTTTGGGATGCTACCACTATGCAAATTGGGGATATGGAACCACTTGCCGTTACCAGCGGGACGTCATGGCATGATTTTGATATGAGTGATGGCGACCGCGCCGATTATCATGTAACCGTTCGGTATGAGGACGGAGACATGCCAACACCATCAAAATCGGCCCATGCTCGGGTTGGTGTGCCTTATGTAATGCTGGTAGACAGCTTTGCTACTACCACTACATTTGATTCCACTTTTGGAGAGCACTGGGAAATCTGGTCAGGGTCTGAAACAGCTACCTGGGTTATTGGCGACTCGACTGCCGCCCATGGTGCATCTGGGTATACCGGAACAACTGCTTCTTATCATATACCGGAGCATGTAGATACTGTGTATACAGATACTACAGCTACAGGCGCAGACACAACCTGGACGACAGGGGGGTTTGCATATATTAGCAACGGTCGGTCACAAGGAAAGACAGTGCTGTTGACACCATTCTTGGATTTTAGAGGCCATGCTTCCGCATTGCTTGAATTTGATGCGTTTGCAATGACCTCCGGTCAATTTCGTGATCCAGTGGCCTATCCCAATAATGATCATGCAGCTGTTTATGTGCGCTCGCAAAGCGAACCTTGGCATCTAGCTGTTAATGTATCTTACAATCATTCTACTGATAACAACGGTGATGGGGAGCCTGATGGTTGGGTACAGGAAAGAGCAGACCTTGGCATGCTGGTGGGCAACAAAGATCGAGTACAGTTCGGTATAGTGTGGCGGGCCGGCTCTTATACTAATTTCGCTGGTGACATACTTGCTATAGATGACTTTACAGTGAAAACGCTTGATGGGCCTACAAACCTAACTGCGACAGCTACAACAGAAAGCGTTACCCTCAACTGGGAAGGCCTTGATGGACGACGAGGAAATGAATACCCTGAGCTATTATCAGCTGAGGAAAAAGCACGGGCCGTCCAGCTGTCAAACACAGCAATCGGCAAGACGTTTTCTCAACCAGGAAGCATGAACAAATCACTTGTAAACACAAACACAGATGATGATGTGGTGGTAACCAATAATAACAGTCGTGATACTGGGGACGATCTATCGGATCCGTTCATTCTTACGATACCTGACGATGGTGATACGATTGTTACTGGTACCACTGTAGGATTTGCCAATGATTATGATGCAGTCTGTCCGTATTCAGGCAGCACCTCCCCGGATGTGGTTTACAAACTGGTTCTGGCAGACAGTGTTAATGGTTTAATTATAGACTTGTGTGAATCTTACTATGATTCCAAGGTATATTTATATCTTGAGGATTCGTTGGCTACTGGTGACACAACAAATGTTGCCTGTAACGATGATTTTTGTTCGGCGTCTCACGGACAGTCATTTACGTCTTACATAGAACTTGGGCACCAGCTTTTTGGCGGCGTTAGCGCAGGTACCTATTATATTGTGCTTGATGGGTATGGCGGCGCATCTGGTGAATATGTGATGGATATAAAGATAATGTCACCTCCCCCAGATATGACATACAATGTTTTTAAAGACGATTGGATGGTTGCGCCCGAACTACCTGACACCATACTTACCTATGAGGACAACAACATAAGCCTTATGGAATCTGAGTATTGGGTTAATGCCTCAAGGATAATGGAGGTATCTAGCGAACGTCCGTTTTATGGGCCTCCAAACTATAATACTCCCGCGGCCGACTTCGATGTCCGTTATGTGGGAACAGACCACTCAAACCACGTGCATGCTGCTATGGTAAATACGCCTCCAGGCGCGTTTGCCTTGGTGACGCCACCGAACGGACAGGAGCTGGTAATAACACATGATAATATTGGCGGCAGTCAGATATTTGGCTGGTCGTCATCGGTTGATCCTAATGGATCTACGGTTACATATCATGCGACCTTTCAGGTGTCGACTGGTACAGACACTCTTGAAATATCTACGGACACTACTGGAACAGCAGTATTTGTTCCTCATGCGTCTATCGCTGAAGTAATGACCGCATATGCTACGGCTACAGGAAATTACACAGCAGATGTTAGCTGGACAGTTTATGCTAATGATGGCTGGGATGAACTAGAGGCTTCAAATGGACCGAGAAGTGTTTCTGTAGACATTGGCTGGTATCTTGGCATGAACGACGAAGCGCTCATTCCAGATGTTTTTGCTCTGCACCAGAACTACCCGAATCCGTTCAACCCGGTCACTACAATCCGTTATGATATACCGGAACAGGCTTTTGTACGGATAGACATCTATAACATTCTTGGTCAGAAAGTAGCAGTGCTGGCAGAGGGCCTTCATGAGCCCGGCTTCCACGCTGTACGTTGGAATGGAACTAATATGTATGGGAACGCGCTGTCCTCAGGTATGTATTTCTATCATATCAAGGCTGGTGATTTCCGTAACGTGAAGAAACTGTTACTGGTGAAATAATTATAATTATTTCATCTGGTAAACCATGAAAATTGAGGCGGGGAATAAAAAACCCGCCTCTTTTTTTACATGTTATTCACTTGGTTTTTAAACATTAAAAACATTATTATTTCACTACTCTAAGAGGAGGGTCTAACAGTGATTCGTTTTATTATTAAACCACTATTTATTTTATTATTAATTATTGTACCAGTGTTTGCGCAGGATGTCTGTCCGCCGAGCAACTTGACTGTTACACCTGGGGTTGGTACGCTCAATGTTACTTGGGAAAACCCCGGTTTCTATTATGGTACTCACACGGTCTATCCGCAAAATGCAAATTACCACACGGGAACCGTTCAATCTGGTGTCGGCTTTACTGAAACCAGCAGGATTAAGAGCATCAGCCAATCGGTTGGTTGGGCCATGTTTAATATTGCCAGTTTGCCACCAGGCCAAGAACCATTAACCGTAGATTTTAACTTTTACGTTTACGGTACCAATTATCCTTACTGGTCTGTGACTCCAGTTTCGTCTAATCCATTGACCACGGGACATCAAACACTTCATGCTGATATTGTTGAAGAATCGTCAGGTAATGGTGACTATGGTAATTTTACCGAAGAGGCAGATTACAGCCCAGGTCATTATACCTATCCATTAGTAGGTTCTATTTTTGAGGATATTGCCAACGCTAGCGAATCACAAAACTGGTTCACTATCGGTATTGTTGATTACGACTTCAGTGATTCATATTATATTTATTTAGAAGGCTGGGCTCAGGCGAATCCGCCTTCATTGACTGTTACCTATGGAGAGGGCGAGCGATACATAGTACCGGCCATACCATACCCTGGAGCAGACGCTGCAGATATTGCAGAATACAAGCAAGCAGTCAGTGATGGCCTGCAGGAAGAGGTGGAAACAGAACACGCCCAAGTTGTAGTTAACAACGATCGTAACAATGCCCGCGATTGCTTAGGTGCGGTGGGTTATTACATTTTTATGGATGGCGACACATTATTATACAGTAACCGTAATGAACTTGATATGGACGGAACCATTGGTCAGGAATATTGTTTTTATGCAACCTCTGAAGTGGACGTTCCTGATTCCACAACAGTAATCAGTTCCGATACAACAGAGGTAACCAATAGCGACCTGTTTTTCTCTGAATATGCGGAAGGCAGTAGCAACAATAAATATCTGGAGATCTATAATGGCACCGGCGCAGATGTTGACCTCAGTAATTATCTGATCATGCAAAATTCAAACGGAGGCCCCTGGGATGAGTATGTAGATACGCTCAGCGGTACTTTAGCAAACGGCGATGTATATGTTATTGCTAATGCGTCCGCGGACGCTAGTATCTTGGCAGAGGCAGACCTGACTGGTTCCGGAATATGTTATTTTAATGGTGACGATGCTCGAGCCCTTATTAAAGTTGTAGCAGGCGACACCACGGTTTTGGATTATATAGGTTCCTTTCCTGATGATCCTGGTAGCGGCTGGGACGTTGGGGGTGTTACCAACGCCACGAAGGACCACACTCTGGTAAGGAAAAGCACAATCACTAGTGGAGACACCAGCTGGACAACATCGGCAGGAACAAACACTGCAGATTCAGAGTGGATAGTTCATGACCAAAACACCTGGTCCTATCTGGGGTCACATACAATGTATGCTGTTACCATGGACACAACCTATGATATAACATGGCATACGGAATACTCAGCGCCATCAGATACTGTATGCGGAACGCCAGTAGAACAACTTTTATGTTCTGTGACAAATTATAATAGTATTTCTTCTTATACAGAATTAAACCTTAATTGGACAGCGCCTTTTAGGCCTGGCCATGTAGAGGCCTGGGGATGGTTTTATCAGGGCGCTGAGGCTCCAGAGATAGAAAATGTTACTAAAATTTCAGCCGGCTGGGAACATGGTCTTTTTCTGAAAAGCGATAGTACTGTTTTTAATTGGCCAACAGGGGGTTATCTAGATATACCAGGAAATGCAAACTATGATTTTATAGATATAGCAGCGGGTTGGTATTTCAATATTGGACTACGTAGTGACGGAACCATGTATGGCTGGTGGTACAGCGAACAAGGTCAGGGCGAACCGCCTGACAGTGTAACAGATGCGGTGGCCATTGCTGCAGGTAATACCCACGCCATGGCCTTGCGGAGCGACAGCACTGTAGTTGCCTGGGGTTCGAATGACTTTGGTGAATCCGATGTGCCGGCAGGATTGAATAGCGTGATTCAGATTGACGCAGGAGACGACTGGAGCGCCGCGCTTAAATCGGACGGTACGGTGGTGGTTTGGGGTCAAAACAACTATGGCCAGACCGACGTTCCAGGTGATTTGACTGATGTTGTAGAAATTGCCTGTGGAGGATACCATATGGTGGCCTTAAAAAGTGATGGTTCGATCGTTGCCTGGGGGCGGAATAACTATGGCCAGACCGGAACCCCCACAACCCTTGGTACAGTTGAAAAAATTGCTGCTGGCGGCCAACATACTATGGTTTTGCAAACTAACGGAGTATTGCTTGCCTGGGGAGATAACGATAACGAACAGACCACTGTTCCTGGAGTTTATGATGACATTGCTCAGATTGCTTGTGGTTGGCAAAGCACACTTCTTTTGCTGACTGACGCTGGGGAGGATTGTGGTACGCTAAATGGTTATACAGTTTATGAGGACGGCGATTCCATTGACTTTACTACGGAATCCAACTATACAGTTACAACGCTGGAATGGGAAGAAGAGGCCTGTTATAATATTGCCGTTAATTATGAACAGGGATATTCAGCTTGGACTGATACAATATGCGCTTCATTGATAACACCGACATTTTGTAATACAGACACACTGGCAGCAGAAAGCAACTATGATGAGATCGTGTTGGGCTGGCCCAATAGACAGGGCGATAATTGCGGTACTATAATCGGCTATTGCGTCTATCAGGACGGTGTACCGATTGACACCCTGAACGGTATTACTTATACAGTTAGTGGTGCTGATTATGAAGTCGATTATTGTTACTATGTTACCTCGCTTTATGAAGAGGGAGAATCAGCAACCACAGATACAGTTTGTATATCACTGATAACCCCGCAATTTTGCCTGGTGGACACCATAAGCGCAGAACCGGGGGATAATGAGGCTACTGTTTCATGGCAGGAACCCTATATATTTTCCAGAAACAGAGCTAATTCACAAATAGTGCCGAGAAACGCCATTACACCGCTATCCATAGCCAAAGAGCAAGATCATGGCAGCAACCAAGAGGAAATACAACTATCCATACCGCCACTGCAGAGCAGGGATGATAACTGCGGAACCTTTTTGGGGTATACTGTTTATCAGGATGGCGATTCCATCGCTTTTGTAAGTGATAGTAGCATTAGTTTTACCGCTACTGGCCTTGATAATGGTATGGAATACTGTTTCTCGGTTAGCGCTGTTTATGCTCAAGGCCTTTCAGCGACTACATCTGAAGTATGTACTGTTCCTTTTGCTGTTCGCCGGGATCATAATACAGGTGTTGTGGAAGCGACCATTACAAACGAAGGCAACATTGGTTATACCCACTGGAAAAACTCAAACGATAGCCTGGGAATAGATTCTATCGGCTTGGGGTTTGTTTATAACGGAAATAATTATTTATTTGAAGCTGGGTTGATGATTGGAACCAGTCAAAATCAAATATCTGATTGTATTCGTAATGAAACTGGTTGGGATCAGGATGAGGATTTTGTAGAAGAGGAAGAAACGTACATGCACATTCATGGTCCAGGATCTATTACTACCGAGGAAGGTACGGTAATATTAAATGACTCTGGTGCGGACAGCCCCCTTGGCATACGTATCAATCAAAAAAGCTATGCTGACGCTTCTTTTGAGACCAGAAATGCAGTGGTTTTTCATTACACCCTGGTTAATGAGAGCGGTTCTGATTTGTCAGGATTATATGCAGGCCTCTTCTTTGATTGGGACATAGTAAACCCCTTAATTAACAGCGCTCATTATAACGCTGACTATCAGATGGTCTACGCACAAGACCAGGCAGAGAACCCCACACACCTTGCGGGGACCATGCTGTTGAATCTTGGTTTGGGCGCAAATATAGATGCGATGCATAGTTGGGGTGACGATATTTATTCTTATAGTGATGAAACAAAGTGGTCCCACATGACCGGTGGTGTAAATAATGAATCTGCATTCAATGTAAACGTGTCTACCTATACCGGAATTGGGCCCGTTGATATTGCCGCTGGTGATTCCATATCATTTGGTATTGCCGCACTTGTTGCTAGCAGTATTTATGAACTTGAATATGTCGCTAGTGAAATTAGAAATTTCTGGGACACGCACTTTCCAGAAGAACTGGGTAGTGAAAACGAGGCGGCTCTTCCAGGTGTATTTGCCTTACACCAAGGTTATCCGAACCCCTTTAATCCGGTGACCAACATCCGCTACGATATTCCTGAAGCGGCCAATGTGCAGGTAAGCGTTTATAGCTTGTTAGGTCAAAAGATTAAAACACTGGTTAGCAGTGCGCATCAGCCCGGGTTTTACTCCGCGCAGTGGAATGGTACAAACGACATGGGTTCAGCTGTTTCATCTGGTATGTATATTTGTAAGATAAACGCTGGCAGCTACACATCCATTAAAAAAATGATCTTGATGAAGTAGATTATATATTAGGGCGATAAATTATTCATTATGAAAAAGTTTGTTTATCGCCCGCACACATATATAATAATATTTCTATTTTCATTTTGTGTTCCCACCTTTATATATGCATATCTAGGGACGTCCGGTAGGGTATTTGTAAATACAAACAACGAAACCGTTCAGCTTCGAGGTTTTGGTTTGGGCGGATGGCTTGTGCAAGAAGGATACATGTGGAACACAAGCGGGTTTTATGGATCTACATCTGTAATTGAACAAAAACTTATTGAATTAGTAGGGGATAGCTCCGCTCAGGTTTTTTATCAAAATTACTATTCGTCCTATGTTACAGAAGCAGATATTGCTCAATTAGCAGAATGGGGGTTCAATTCCTTGCGACTTCCTTTTCACTACAAGTTTTTTTCTACCGACACCGGCGTGTTTATCAGTGATGGTTTTGATATTATTGATCCGCTGTTGCAGTGGTGTTCGACGTATGGAATATATCTTATTTTAGACATGCACTGCGCTCCGGGAGGTCAAAATAGAAACGATTTTTCTGATGGCAACGGAGAAGAAGCGGGACTTTGGGCTCATGAATATAACCGCGATTGGACGGTCAGTATTTGGAAATATATTGCAGACTATTATTCAGAAGCTGAATGGATAGGTGGTTATGATTTAATCAACGAGCCGGTGCTTGAGGGAGGGTTTTCATCATTGGACCTACGGCAATTTTATATAGAAATTGTGGACTCTATTCGCACAGTAGATCAAAACCATATTATTTTTATTGAAGGTAATTGGTATGGAAATGATTTTGCAAACCTCACCCCACCGTTTGATGATAATATGTCCTATAGTTTTCATCACTATGTTGGCCCCAGCACCCAAACATCCTGGGTTGGACAGTACACCAGCATGAGTGAAACATACGATGTTCCTTTGTGGGTTGGTGAAGTGGGGGAAAACTCGAATCATTGGGGATATCATAAAATCAAATTATTTGAACAACACAATATTGGCTGGAGCTGGTGGAATTATAAACACAATGGCAGCATATCTGTATTGATGAGGGTTGAGGAGCCCGATGGGTACAGTTCTATTTTAAAATATTGGAACAACCTAGGCCCAAAGCCTTCCAAGATAAACGCAGAGAGCGGGCTTCAAGAATTAGTTGCAGCCTATCAATTTGAAAACTGTGTATCCAACGCTGGTTTAATAGCGGCATTTAATGATCCAAGTTTTTCTACAACACCCACCCCGTTTACAGAGCACCATATTCCAGGATCTCTTGCTCTTGTTGAATATGATATAGGATTGAATGGGGTGTCATATGAAGATGAAGTATTTGAAGATCCAGATAAATTTGGAGGTAACTCCCAATCATGGAATACAGGATGGACCTATCGGAATGATGGTGTAGATATTCAACAAAGCACCGATAATGTTGGAGCACAGTATAATATAGGGTGGACCAATGTTGGAGATTGGACCGGATATACACTTCAGGCAGATTCTTCCGGCATATACACGGTTAGCATACGAGTTTCTTCTAATAGTAACGGAGGAAAAGCACGTTTGGTGTATAATGATGAAATCATAGGTGAAGTAGTTACTGTTCCCAACACAGGGGGATGGCAAAATTGGGAATATGTGTTTGTTGGAGAACATTATATTGAGGCAGGGGATGGATATTTACAATTTCAAGTTGTGGATGTGGAGTTTAATATTAAAGATATCAATTTTGTGTATCTAGGAAAACCACAAATCGCAGATGACCGTTATGGTAATTACCCCAACCCATTTACATATGAAACGACAATATTTTTAAGCATACCAACCAAAACAGATGGATATCTAACTGTTTATAATTACAAAGGTCAGCTTGTGAAACGATTATTTAATGGAGAGTTTTCTCCGGGAAATATGGAAATAACGTGGAACGGGAACGATCATCAATATAAAGCATCCGGTTCCGGTGTATATGTTTATCAACTAAAGACCGATATAGTAACCAAGTCAGGTAAAATGCTCTTGATTAAATAAGGTGTATTGCTATTTCAACAGTATAATCTTTTGGGCATACCGATACCCATTAGATGTAACAACACAATAATATATACCCGATGGAACAGCTTGGTTATTGTAATTGGAGCCACCCCAAGTAATAGTATGTGAACCAGAGCTTTTAAATTCATCTACTAGTGTATTAATATGTTTTCCAGATACATCAAATATGGAAATATCTATCTTTCTTTTTTGTTGTGTCTGATAGTGTATTGTAGTGTTAGCATTAAAAGGGTTAGGATAGGAGGGGTGTACGATGATATCATTTGGCACCACAATAGAATTTTCTTCATTGCTGTTATCCAACTGCTGAGTATTTATAAATCGAATTGCATCAAAGGCAACATCGGAACCAGTAGACTCTAACCCGACAACATCTCGTAATATAATTGCGCAATTGGACCCTGATCGCAAATTAACAGTGGCAATCGTGGTAAAATTACCGGGATTATTTGTCTGATCAACAGTGATAATATTTTTTGTGTTGATACCGGCAGTATCTTTTATAATAATTTCATATTGAGCAGCAGTGGATAAATCTGGAATATCTGGTACAAACACATCAATATTGAATTCCCCACTATCCGCAAGCTCCGGAACCCATATTGCATAATGAGCACTGTTTTGTTCATCGGTAGAAATTGGAACTGTCCACGAATCGTCATTGTAGCCAACATCTTGATAGGTCCAGTTCGGCCCGTAAAACCGTTGGAAAGCAACATCCCCATCATCTATAATCCAGCTTGATTTCCACAGCCATTCATTTTCAAACCCTCTCAAACTTATAATTGGGTCTTCATAATCACCCCACCAGCCATATGGATCCACAACCCAAGGTAACTGTTGATCAAAGAAATAATTTTCTTTTCGAACCTCAAAATGTAAATGAGGGGAGCTGGCGCAACCCGTCATTCCATTAAACCCAACAGTGTCTCCCGCGGCAACCGTTTCACCAACCACAACGTTTAATGGAGGGTTCAAGTGTAGATAGCAAGTAAAGTAATCATTGTAGTGATAAATAATGATAATACCAGTATCCCCATTAGGGGCTATACCCCCTGGGCACGGGTCTGCACCAGGAGAAAACGAAGACCAAACAACATAACCGTCAGCAGCAGACAGGATGGGTGTGTTGATGGGCATATGATAATCGTTTCCCGCGTGCCCATCATAACAAGAAATACCAGCTGGGCAATTGAACGCTACAATGTTATTAGTAAAAATACGGCCATCAAATCTTGCATTGACACCATTGGTGGTTTGTGTTGGGTAATTGTGATCCGTATGATGTCTTATTGGATATTGTTGGAAATCAGGAGATGCATACGGTAACGATTTCAAAAACGGGTTTTGAGCAACAATTGTTGTAACAAACATTATTACGAACAATAAATAGGGATGTTTAACTATATTCATGATTAATTACTTGGATAATGTAAATTAAATGCACAAATAGTATAAACCTGATATTTTCTTAACATTTAGAGGAGCAGCTTAATGAAAACATATATTAATACAGTAATGATTTCTTTAAGTGTCACATTAATTATAGGCGCGGAAGTAGATAGCACCTTTTCGGTAAAATGGACAGATTTACCTTGGGGAAGCGGAGGTCTGCATCCAGATGGGCCGCCTTGGAGCATGGTCGGGCCTTACGACTTTGATAATGATGGGTTTGGTGATTTTATAGTAACAAGTAGTTATACAGGAACGTTTTGCAACGGTGTCTATCATTTTGAAGCAACAGACGATGATACTATTGCTTTACAGTGGTATTATTATTTTGGTGATCTAAGCTGTACGTATGATAACTATTCAAGCGTCACGGTTGGAGATGTGGATGGAGACAGCATCCCAGAAATTCTCGTTTTAGCAGATACAGACCCAGGAACACCCGGTGGTCACGGATTGCAAATCTTTGAATGGAATCCAGACTCCCTTTTGTTTCCGTATATGCCAACAACCACATGGGACATGGGGTTGGATAGTGTTTGGGAAGCGGGACAGATAGTGGCAGCTGAATTAGATGGTGATGCAAACCAGGAAGTTGTTGTATCAATAATGAACGGACCATGGGGAACTGCGGGTAGTAGTCATTTCATGATATTTGAATTGGAAAACAGCGATTTGGATTCTGCCTCATGGCACATTGAATACACAGACCCAATAACAACAAACTGGAGTGGGTACAATATTTATGTAAACGATTTAGATCAAGATGGACTGATGGAAATTTATACAATAGCCTATGAGTATTATCGTTTAATTATTTATGAAAACATTGGTTCGGAAGATTTATATACCTATCAAACTGATTTCTATGTGAGCAATGAAGTAAATGAACGCGGGAATCAAAGCATTATCATGGGAAATTTTGATGGAAACAATACAAATGAATTATACGCGGTTACCTCTGGGACCAACTCGCTTACAGGAGAATTGCTAACGCCAGGTTATTTTTATGCAATCGAAGGAAGTGATGATGTAGCAATA
>Ga0208896_1000715_pt1 | contig 17494 bp, 20 predicted proteins | sample ETNtaG_27_FD_185778 | JGI IMG/M metagenome (GOLD analysis project Ga0208896, IMG submission 185778) | Marine microbial and viral communities from oxygen minimum zone, Eastern Pacific Ocean - ETNP201406SV63 (SPAdes) (version 2) | ecosystem: Environmental > Aquatic > Marine > Oceanic ... | reverse complement strand
AGAACATATGATTGGGATCAAGTTAAAAAAAGTGCTGTTTTTTATGAACCAATTAAACTTCCTAAAGATAAAATACAGTTATTGGTAGAACAACGAGGTGGATAGTGAAAATTAGCTATGGTATTACAGTTCATAATGAAGCGGATGAACTCAATGAATTATTAAAATTTCTCATTCACAAGACCCATGAAAATGATGAGATAATTATATGTGATGATTATTCAAATGAAGAAACACAATTTGTACTTCAATCTTGGACTCAACAATATGGACATGCTAAAACTATAAAGGTATATCAAAGAAAACTTGAAGGTGATTTTTCAGCCCAAAAGAATTCAGTAATAGAAAATTGTGATGGAGATTATATTTTTCATATAGATGCAGACGAGATTCCACATGAGAATCTCATTGATATTTTACCAAAGATGGTAGAAACAAACGATGTTGATTTAGTATGGGTCCCACGAGTGAATACAGTTGAAGGACTTACTGATGAACATTGTACAAAGTGGGGATGGAGAGTTACAAAGTTAGGTTGGGTGAATTATCCAGATTATCAGGCACGAATTTTTAGAAACAGTCCTGATATAAGATGGAGAAAACCAGTTCACGAACACATTTGGGGATGTAAAACTTACGCACATTTACCACCACAAGAAGAATTATCGTTATATCATCATAAAACAATAGATAAACAAGAAAAACAAAATAGGTTATATGAGGAAATTAATAAAAGATTGTAATATAGGAAACGGCACTAAAATTATGCCGTTTGTTAATTTGTATGGTTGTAGTATTGGTTCTAACTGTTTAATTGGAACTTTTGTTGAAATACAAAAAAATGTTTTGATAGGCAATAATACTAAAATAAGTAGTCATACATTTATTTGTGAGGGTGTTGATATAGGAGATGATTGTTTTATAGCCCATGGTGTAATGTTTATTAATGACAAATATACTGAAGATAGAGATGAATGGGTTTTAAGAAAAACTGTAGTTGGGAATAAAGTAAGGATTGGAAGTAATGCAACTATTTTACCAGTAAAGATAGGTGATAATTCTGTAATCGGAGCTGGTTCAGTTATTACAAAAGATGTTTTACCAAACACCATTGTTATGGGAAATCCGAGCAAAGTATATGAAAAATAAATTTTATGAGAGTATAAAATGAAAAAAGTCATTGTTTAATGATTACTATAATTCAAAATTTATATACAAAAAACGAATTTATAAATGAAACAGTTAGATTAAATTTGTTAGCTTTAGAGGAATCTGGAGTAAAATATCAATATATTTTATTTAATGATAATGGTGACAAAGATATTTATGAAGATATTAAAGAATTTGAAGATAAAGTTGAATATATTTATAGTGATATTAATTGTGGTAGAAGAATGTGTACTGGGGGTTGGATAGGGGCATTACCATATGTTAAAGGAGATTTAATACACAATACAGGACAGGATGATGTTATGACTTCATTATTTTATAAAAAATTTATTGAAGTTTTTGATTCTAGAGATGATATTTATTTAGTTTTTAGTAATGGGTTTAGGGTGAATGAAAATTTAATTGTTGGTGGTTTATTGAATAATCCACAATTTATTTTAGATTATGAACAACCACTTGAAGTTTTTAAATTTTGGTTTGGTATTGATGAAAATGGTGAAAATAAAGTCACAAAGGCCAATAATAATATTCCAGCTCCGGGCACAATTTATAGAAGAGAATTACATGATTTAATTGGAGAACCAGGAGTACATGAATTTGGTGGGGCATGTGATTTTGAATATTGGTCTAGAATATTATTTAATGAATATAAATGTCATTATATTAATTTTCCATTGTGGTTATATAGAAGGTCAAAGTATTCAGCGGCAAGTGGAACGATTGATGGAAAAAATGTTGGTGATTATTGGAGAAATCTTTCTATAGATCATATCAAGGAAAAATATACTAAGTTATGGGAGGAAAAGTGCAATCAATAATTACTGGAGGAGCTGGATTTATAGGAAGTCATTTAACGGATAGACTTTTATATAACTTAGATTTTGATAAAATATATTTAATTGATAATTTAATTAGAACTGATAATTTAAGAAATATAAATCATTTATTAAAAAATGATAGGGTTGAATTTATTGAAAGTGATATTAGTAAATTTGATTTTTCCAAGTTTGTAGATAGAGATATAACTCATTTATTTCATTTAGCCGCCCCACGAATTAATAGATGTGCTAAATATAATAGGGAAGGACATGAATCTATTGCTAATGGGGGGTTTAATGTTGTTAATTATTGTATTAATAATCGTGTCAAATTGTTTTTCTCAAGTACTGCTAGTGTTTATCAAAAACCAAAAATATTTCCAATAAAAGAAGATATGGCTTGTTATCCACATACAATATATGGTTCTGGTAAATTATATACTGAAAATTTAATTAAAAGTTATGATAATATGTATGGTTTAGATTATACAATAAATAGATTTTTTAGTGTTTATGGTGTAAGAATGGATAATAGTGGGGCTTATACTGAAGTTATTTTTAATTGGTTAAAATCTATAAAAGATGGTAATAAAGAATTGACTGTATTTGGTAATCCAGACGAAAAGGTTTTAGATTTAGTTTATGTAGAAGATGTAGTAGAAGCTATATTGTCCACTACGTTTAATAGTAATAAAGAAGTATTTAATGTATCAACTGAAACTGGTACAACTTTAAGGGAATTGATTGAGTGTATTTCAAAAGTAACTGGAGTAGATATAGAAATAGATATGGTGGCTGATAGTAGAACTGATATAGAGAAAAAGAGAGTAGGTGATACTACTAAGTTACGTTCTCTAGGATGGAGACCTGAGATTGATTTGGAAGAAGGAATTACGAGAACTTGGAAATGGGTGTAAAATGATTATTAAGATGGACAAAAAATTTGAAGATTGTTCAGTTGGTATACTCGGTTTTAGAGGAAATTTATTAGTTGATTCTTTGAAAAAAAATAATATTAGAAATTATAAGTTATTAGAAGATGAATCAGATATATCAAATAATTTGGATTTTGTTTTCGTATCAGGATATTATAAAATAATTTCGGATAAAGTAATTGATAGAGTTAGATATGGGATTTATTGTTTTCATGAATCTCCTTTACCAGAAGGTAGGGGGCACGCACCAATCCAATGGACTATATTGAATAATAGAAATAATTTGACTATTTCTATGTTTAAGATAGATAAAGGAATAGATACGGGATTAATTAGTTATCAATATAATGTATCAATTAATGAAATGGATACATATAAAATTTTAGAAAGTAAAAGACAAGATGGTATTATAAAATGTTTTGATATGTTTATTAAGGAATTGGATAGTAGAATTATAACATTAAGAAAACAAACGGGCAAAGGAAGTTATCAAAAAAGAAGAACCCCAGATGATTCAGAATTAAATTTAGAAACTTCTGATATTAATAATTTATGGAAAGGTATTAGAATATGTGATAATGATAAGTTTCCAGCTTTTTTTAGAATTGGTGATAAGAAGGTTGTATTAAGATATGAGGTTGTAGATGATAATAAGTAAATGTCCATTACGTATTTCCTTAGCGGGAGGATCAACAGATTTACAGAAATTTGTAGATGAGTATGGTAGAGGGGCTGTTATTAATTCACCAATAAATTTATATACCTATATTTTTTTAGGTAGGAGTACGAATAATTGTTACAAAATAACTTATTCACGGATAGAAGAAATTCAAGATCCAAATAAAATTAAAAATGATATTGCTAGAGAAATTATTTGTTATTTTGATTTACCTCCAGTTAATATAATTTTTAATTCAGATATTTCAGCTGTTGGATCTGGATTGGCATCTTCATCATCTTATACGGTGGCATTATTAGAGTGTGTTAATAGATATTTAAAATTGAATCTATCACAATTTGAAGTTTGTAAAATGGCATTAGATATTGAAAGGAGTATAAATCCATTAACAGGATATCAAGATGCCTATGGGTGTGGATTAAGTGGTGGATTAAAAAGATTAGATATTACTAAGACTGGTATTGCTGTAAATTATTTAAATTTGGATTTATCTTATAATATGTATTTAGTGAATACGAATATTATCAGGTCATCAACTGATGTATTAAAAACAATAGATGTTGAAAAAATTAAGCCATTGTTAGATTTAGTTGATAAGTTACAGGTTAATATAAATGATGAAGTAGAAATATGTAGAATATTGAATGATGGTTGGAAGAATAAAAAATTATCTTCTGATTTAATTTCAAATGATGCAGTAAATAAGTTAGATGAAAAATTTAATTTAGATGATTCAGTTAAAGGGGTTAAATTGTGTGGGGCCGGTGGAGGTGGATATTTTTTGATTTTAGTTGATGGAAATTATGATGGAATTAAAATTGATATTGATAAACAAGGAGTTGTATCTTGGGTAGTGTAAAAATATTATTAATTGGTTGTGGTTATTGGGGTAAGAATTGGTATAATACGATTTTAAAATCTGATTATGAATTGGTAGGTGTTGTTGATCCAAAACCAGTAATTGATGTAAAAGTTCCTTTATTTGATGATGTTTTAGATGTTAATATAGATTATACACATACTATTGTATCAGTTCCACCAAGAAATGTTTTAGAAGTTTTTGGAAAATTGAATATAACGGCAGATAATGTTTTGATTGAAAAACCGTGTGGAGTATCTTATAATGATATTTTGAAATTGGGGAATATTTATCCTGGATTAATTTTTATGAATTCACCACAATATAAATATATTAAGGATAATATGGAACAGATAGGTAAACCATTATTCTTTGATAGTCGAAGAGGTTCAATGGGTCCAAGGATACGAGATGATGTGTCTATATTAGAAGATTATTTAATTCATGATTTATGTATTTTTATGGGGTTATTTGGGAGTGATGTTGATGTTTTAAATGTATTGATGGCTGATTTCTTTGATGATCCTATAAAAAAGGATTCTATTTGGTTGAACGTTGAAAGTAATACCGCTGATCATTATGTTCTTGGAAGTATGTTTTCATCGTGGAGATTTCCAAAAAAAATTAGAGAGTTAGTAATTGTAGGAACAGAGGGGAGTTTTATATGGGAAGATGAAAAGTTAAGTATAAATAAATCAAATTATAGTAAGATAGATGGAATTGATGATTTTGGTAATATTGATAATAAATTGAATTTGAATGAGTCTGATACTCGTATTTTACTTCCTTCAAAATCTAATTTAGAATTGGAGTTGGATGATTTTATCACCGGTAATAAAATTTCAATTAATTTAGTAGATGTTTGGAAGATTATAAGTACTATAAAACAGGAGGTTAAATGAGAAAGGTACAATTAGGGAAACCATTTTTGAAAAAGGATGTTCTGATTGAGGAATTAGAAAAGGTTATAGAGTCACGGTGGATAAGTGGTGGTCCAAAAATTGGAGAATTTGAACAAAAGATTGGTGAGTATAATGAAGATGATGGATATTATGTAGCAGTTTCAAGTGCAACTGCAGGGTTAGAACTCGCGTTACAGTTGGTTAATGGAAAGAAAAAATTTGAATTAACCGATGAAATTATAGTTCCATCATGGTCATGGGTTGCAAGTGGATTTGTTATATACAATATTGGGGGAACTCCTGTTTGGTGTGACGTGAATAAATACGGAGTTCCTTATGTAGATGACATTGAAAAAAGAATAACATCAAATACTAAAGCAATATTAATTGTTCATCAAATGGGTATACCATGTGATATTGATGAAATAAATAAATTATCAAGTAAATATAATATACCAGTCGTTGAGGATTCTGCATGTGGTTTTGGTTCTGAATATAAAGGTAAAAAAATTGGCAATACAAATAATGTAAGTGTTTATTCATTTCAGGCCAGAAAATGTTTAACTACTGGTGAAGGTGGAATGGTTACAGTTAGGACAGAAGAAGATTCTGAATGGTTGAAATCTATGAGAGCATTTGGAACTACCATTTCTCCATTAAAGAGAGATAGTGTTGATTATTTACTTAAAGAATCTTTTGATAAAATAGGAACAAATTATAAGTTAAGTGATTTTCATGCTTCTATTGGAATAGCACATTTATCATATTTTGATGAAGAAATAGAATTGAGGTCAACAGTAGGAAATTATTATGATTCACTTATTGAGGACATTGAAGGTGTATCTCGTGGAAATTTAATTCCAGATTATTGTACAAGATATAATTGGCAGAATTATCATATAATATTAGATGAGAAATATAATAGAGACATGGTAGTAGATAGATTGAGAAAACGTGGTATTGGATGTAAGTGGGATATACAGGCAATACATTATGAACCCGTGGTTAATAGTGAGGAATTATTAAAGAATACGAATAAGTATCATAATCATGGACTGTGGCTTCCATTTTATGCTGAATTAACTCGGGAAGATCAAGATTATGTAGTAGAAACTTTAAAGGATATTTTGGATGAAATTGAATCAACTTGAAAAAGAAATAAGTCGAATAAGAAATCATAGACATTCTTTAAGAAAAATTATTAATGAATATGAAAATATTATCATCATAGGTAATGGTGGTAGTAATGCGGTAGCTTCTCATATTGCACAAGATTATACTAAAATGTTAGATAAAAAAGCTATTAGTTTTTCAGACCCTTCACGTTTAACGTGTTATATTAATGATTATGGTAGGGACCAAGCTTATGTAGAATTTTTAAAGGACTTTGCAGACAAAGAAACTCTTGTCATATTAATATCTTCTTCAGGTAATTCAATGAATGTATTTAATTGTGCAGTTCATTGTAAATCATTAAATATTTCAATGTTATTATTATCTGGGTTTGATAAAAATAATAAACTTAATTCATTTGATGGTGGTAAACTTAAATATTGGGTTGATTCATGTGATTATGGGGTTCTAGAAACATCACATTTAGTATTTTTACATTCTATTTTAATGGAAGATGAAACAAAGGGTATTATTGCAGGGGCTTTTGATGTTATACATCCTGGATATATTAGAATGTTTGAGGATGCTAAAAATCATTGTGGACATTTAACTGTAGCCTTACACGAGGACCCATCAGTTGAAAGGGAAAATAAGTTACAACCTATCCAAACGGTAGAAGAACGGAAAGAGATTCTTTTGGGAATGAAAAATGTTGATGATGTTGTAACTTATAAAACGGAGGCTCAATTTCATTATTATTTAAAGTGTGATGACTATCACGTTAGATTTTTAGGAACAGATTATATGACAAAAAAATATACGGGATCAGATATACCCATTACTATTGTTTGGTTGGACAGAGAAACACATGAGTATTCAACAACAAGATTAAAAAAACAAATACATAAATCAGTAGATGATATGTTGAAAATAACGACTGAGTTTGATTGAGGAGAATTAGTATGTTACACAATCCATTTAAAATAGTAAAAATGTTTGAGGAAGAAATAGCCCATTATAGTGGTGCTAAATACGCTGTGGCTACCACAAGTTGTACAGATTCGTTGTGGATGGCATGTGTTTATGAAAATGTTAAAGATAAGGAAGTTATAATACCAAAAAGAACTTATATATCAGTTCCACAATCTATAATACACGCGGGTGGTAAAGTAATATTTGAAGATTTAGAATGGTCTGGTATTTATCAATTAAAACCATTTCCTATTTATGATTCAGCTAAAAGATTAACAACTGGTATGTATATAGAAGGTACTCATATGTGTTTGTCTTTTCATCTTAAAAAACCTATTGCGATTGGTAAAGGTGGAATGATATTGACAGACAATGAAAATGCTTACGAGTGGTTTTTAAAGGCTAGATATGAGGGTAGGTCATTTAAAGATCCAAATATTTCTTATAGAGAAGATCCAATAGATATAGCGGGATATAATATGTATATGACTCCCGAACAGGCTGCAAGAGGATTGTGGTTGATGCAACATCATCCAAAAGAATTTCCAGACCAAGAAGAAATACCAGATTATAGGGATTTAACTGAATATCCTTTGTTTAAGACAAATCATGATTAAAAAGAAAATAGTTTGGCTCTTCCAAGAAAAAAGAGATAATAGAAATGAATATAGTTCTGCAATAAATTGGTGGTATGGTATATTAGAAAATTTAGGATATGAAGTAGTTTATTCTCCATATGAGGAGTATAATAGTAATGAATTTTATTATTCTATAAAAGAATATAATCCTGATTTTGTATTTCATGTTTGTTATGATCTTATTCATACTGAATTTATTAAGTTAAGAGATTTTACAAAAGTTTATGTAGTTCAATCTGATGATGATTATAGATATGATGTATTTGCAAAATTTTGGATTCCACTAGTAGATGGAATAATATCTTATCCAGGAAATTATACTCAATATGAAAAAGATGGTCTTGGAGAAAATCAATTTGTAAAAATAAATTGGGGATTTAATCCAAATACGATGACTTATAGTGGTAAAAATACTACAGATATATTTTTAAGTCATTGTGGAGGATTACATGCAGATAGGGAAGATAAAATACAACAATTTCAGTTAAAGGGTAATTATAATGTTCAGTTAGCAAATAATTGTTACTATGAAGAAATAAAAAGGGTTTGGTCAGATTCTAAGTTTTCATTGACTTTTACACAAAATGCCATGAAAACTGGACAACAAGTTAAAGGTAGGGTTGCAGAAATTCCTAATTTCTCTCTTATGGTCAGTGAATATTTTCCAGGATTGGAAAATTACTATGACTTGGAAAAGGAAATTGTTTTATTTAATTCAATAGAAGAGGCTATAGATAAGATTGAATATTTGAATAAAAATGAAAAAGAATATAAGAAGATATTTGAGTCTGGTAAGAAAAGAGTTTGGAATACAAATACTCATTATCATTCTTGGAATAATGTATTAAAACAAATAGATGAAGATTATATTCCAATAGATGTTACTAAGTTATTAAAAGATTTACATGGAGAGTATTTTTATGGGTAGTGTATTAGTTACAGGCGGGAGTGGATTAGTAGGAAAACATTTAAAAGATATTTTACCCGATGCAGTTTATATATCATCAAAGGATTTTGATTTAACTGATATGCATAGAGTTGATTCCATGATGGATTTTTTTAGACCAAAAGTAGTTATTCATCTGGCCGCAAAAGTTGGTGGTATTATGGATAATATAAATCATCCCGTAGAATATCTTGAAGAAAATATTATGATGAATATTAATGTTTTGAAAAAATGTCATGAGTATAAAGTAGACAGAGTAATTTCTGTTTTGAGTACTTGTATTTATCCAGATAAAGTAAGTGTATATCCAATGAAAGAAAAAGATTTATTTAATGGTCCTCCAACACCGACTAATTTTGCTTATGGTTTTTCAAAAAGATGTATGGCAACCCAAATAGATTCTTATGTGAAACAGTATGATAAAAAATGGTGTTATTTAATTCCTTGTAATTTGTATGGTGAACATGATAAATATGAGGAACATCATAGTCATTTTGTATCAGCACTTATTAAGAAAATTTATGAGTCAAAAGATACAGTAGAAGTATGGGGGACAGGAAAACCATTAAGACAATTTATGCATGCTGAAGATTTAGCAAGAGTTATAGTGTATATGATTGAGAATGATATTGTAGATAATTTTAATGTGGCACCAGACTATGTTCATTCTATAGAAGAAATAACTAAGATAGGAATGGAATCTTGTGGTAAGGGTGATTTAGAAATTATTTATGATAATACAAAACCAGATGGTCAGTATAGAAAAGATGTTGATTCTTCAAAACTTATTTCAGTTATGAAAGAATTTAAATTTACACCATTAGGAGATGGGATAAAAAGGGTTTATGATAACTTTAGTCAAAGATACAATTGATAATAAAGATATAGATAGATTAATTGATTGGTTAAAAACTTATCCGAGATTAACTAAGGGACTTGTTACTTTAGAATTTGAGGCTAAGTTTTCTAAGTGGTTGGGTAGAAAATATTCAGTATTTTGTAATTCTGGCTCGTCTGCAAACTTGTTGATGTTGTCAGTATTAAAAGAGAAGTATGGTTCTAAAAAAGTAGTAGTTCCATCGGTAGCCTGGTCTACTGATTTAGCACCTGTAATACAGTTAGGATTACAACCTATTTTATGTGATTGTAATATGAAAGACTTAGCTGTAGATTTGGAACATTTAGAAAAAATATTTACAGAAGAATCTCCCGATGCTCTTTTGTTAGTTTCTGCACTTGGATTAGTACCTGATATGAACAAAATTGTAGAATTATGTTCTAAGTATGATGTTATATTATTGGAAGATACTTGTGAGTCCATGGGATGTGAATTTGTTAATAGGAAACTTGGTACATTTGGAATAATGTCGAGTTTTTCTACTTTTTTTGGACACCACATTTCGACAATAGAAGGTGGTTTAATTTCAACTGATGATAAAGAATTATATGAATTGTTAGTAGCAATAAGAAGTCATGGTTGGGCTAGGGATTTAAGTGTAGAAACACAACTTAATTTATTAGAAGAATGGAATGTTTCAGAATTTGATTCACTTTATACATTTTATTATCCTGGATTTAATATGAGGTCAACAGATTTACAGGCATATATAGGACTGGCACAGGTTGATAAGTTAGATGATTGGGGAAGAAAAAGATTAACTAATTTTAATTTATATCAAGAATTGATAGAGAATGATTATTGGAAACCAGATATAGATTTAAATCATTTTGTGTCTAATTTTGCATATCCTATAATTCATCCTAATAGAAATATTATAGTTGAAAATCTTAGGAAAAATGATGTTGAAGTTAGACCTTTAATCTGTGGTTCGATGGGAACTCAACCATTTTATGTTAAGAAATATGGACGGTTAGAATTACCTAATGTTTCTGTAGTTGATAAATATGGATTTTATGTACCAAATCATCCAACTTTAACATATGATGAAATTGAATTGATTTGTAATATTGTAAATTGGTATACTGTATGAAAGTACTTATAACAGGAATAAACGGTCAGGATGGTTCTTATCTTTCTGAGTTGTTATTGGAAAGGGGACACAGAGTTCATGGTATTCTAAAAAGAAATTCTGTTGCAGAAAATCAGTCAGCTAGAATAGAACATATATTTAAAGATTTGGAATTGGAATATGCTGATATGTTAGATATGGCTTCATTGATTAGAGTTATTCAGTTAGTAAAACCAGATGAAATTTATAATTTGGCGTCACAATCTCATGTTAGAATATCATTTGACCAGCCAATTTATACTTCACAGGTTGTTGGTTTGGGTGTCTTAAATTTATTGGAATCAGTTAGACTTACAGATAAAAATATAAAAGTTTATCAGGCATCATCTTCGGAGATGTTTGGTAATTCTATGGATGAAGATGGATTTCAAAGAGAAACCACACATATGCATCCAGCAAGTCCATATGGGTGTGCAAAAGTATATGCATATAATATATGTTGTAATTACAGAAATGCATATGATATGTATATAAGTAATGGTATACTTTTTAACCATGAATCTCCAAGAAGGGGTACTAATTTTGTTACAAATAAGGTTGTTAAAGAGGCAGTTAAAATCAAATATGGGCTGTCAGATAAATTAATGTTAGGTAATTTAGACGCCACACGAGATTGGGGCCATGCTAAAGATTATGTTAGGGCCATGGTTATGATATTAGAACAAGATAAACCTAATGATTATGTATGTGCTACAGGAATTTCTCATTCAGTTAGGAACTTATGTGAATATGTTTTTTCCCAGTTAGATTTAGATTATAATGATTATGTTGGAGTAGATGAAAAGTATTGGAGGCCAGAGGAATTGGTTCACTTAAAAGGAGATTCTTCAAGATTAAAATCTATTGGATTTAAGGCAGAATATACATTTGAAACCATGTTAGATGAGATGATTGAATATTGGATAAAAGCTTATGGATAGAGATATATTTAGAGGAAATAATGTTGTAGATTATTGGGAGAAAAAACACATAAAGGAATTTAAATTAGATAGTCCTTATAATTTTCCAACTGATTCACTTAATTATGGATATGTTACTAAACAATTATTGTTGGAAAATAAAGAAGCCTTTAAGAAAAAAACAGTATTAGAAATGGGTTGTGCGGATGGTAAAACAATAACTGATATTAAAAATTCATTGTCAGAATTTGACTGTTATGGTTATGATTTTAGTCCTGTGGCGATAGAGGCAGCAAAAACTAAATCTACTGGAGTGATGTTTGAAGTTAGGGATATTATATTAAATCCCATATCAGATGATTATGGTTGTATTTGTATATTGGAAACCATTGAACATATAGAAGAAGGTACAAATTATAAAATATTAAATAATATATTGGAACATTGTGAATATGCAATTATATCAACAGTTGATACGGAAGATGATTGTTTTGGTGAGCATATATCTCATTATAAAATTGATACATTTGAAGAAAAAGGTTATGATGTTATTTGGAAGAGCTTTTTGAGTGAGATTCAAATGCCCGATGGAATTTATCATTATATGATATTTTTATTAAAAGGAAATTTAGGTTAGAGGAATAGTTATGGGATCAATAGATAAAATATTGTCAAAGGCAGAATTTGATAAAAACAAAGTTGAATTTTTAGAAATAGAATTAAACCATGGTGGTATAATTCATCTTCAAAATAATGTATTCAGAATAGAGATGCCCGTACAAGAATATATTGAATTTGCATCTCATGTAATTATGGGAGCCAATAAGTTAATAGATATGAAAAAATTGGGAGAAGATGAATAAATCAGAATTAATAGAAAAATCATTTAAGATAATATCAGAAATAACAAAGGATAATTTCGTAACTATTAGAAATTTTGAATACATTCCAGATGAATCTTCAATAGAGAATGATATTGATGTAATGATCCCAAGTAAATATATAAAAGATGTTAGTCAAAGATTAGAAAGTATGGGATATAGTGTGGGATCAGATAATTTACAATATTTATATGGAGCGGAACCACATATTCATTTTATGTACCATGATAAATCTGGATATGGAATTCATTTCGATGTAGTAACTGGGTTATATTATAGAAGTTCGAATGATTTGAATTTATTTATAAAGATAAATACTGAATTGATAGATTCTATGATGAATAATAAAGTTAAGGTAGATGGTATGTGGAAATGGCAACCATCTCCTGAAGATGAGTTAGTTCATTTATGTTGTCATGCTATATTTGATAAGAGATTAGTAAAGGATGCATATGCAGAACGGATTGATTATTTATTTAAATTGTGTGAAGAAGAACAATTAAGATGGTTATTAGAGAAGGCTTTTTTTAAGGTTTCTGATACTATATTTGAAAGTATTAAAAATAATAAAACAGTAGAAATATATAAAAATTATGTTTCTTTTATGGATTATTAAGGAGATGAAATGAAAAGTAATGTAAACGCTGGAGTTGTGGTTTTATCAACTACATTTTTACAAAATACTACAATGAATGGTAGATTGGATATAGAAGATAATATTGGTGAAGGTATTCATATTCACTATAAGAATTTCAGATTAGATTTAACAATTAAAGATTTTTTAAAATTGGCTGAAGCATGTGATGAATCACTTAGAAAGTTAGCAGGTTAGTACAATTAGAAAAGCCAATTTATATATAAAAGGTCAAGGAAATGTTGAAGTTATTTGTGATAAGGTAGAAGCTATTGAATCTACTCATACAGATAATACTGCCGTTAGGACTTATGAGATTTGGAAAGAAACAAATGTGCCGAATCCGAAGTTTCGGTGGATTGGGATGGATTTTTTTGTTATTCCAAAACATAGTCCGTGGATTGATGAAAATATTTTACAGGATAATCAACTTAAACAAAAGTTATTGGATTATACACAGGATTTAGATAATAATATAGTTGAGGTTTATTATATTGATGATGAGATGATTATTACTAAATTTTATCCAAATCTTTATCCAAGTATTATTAAATCATCTACGAATTGGTATACAGAGGATATTTTTAAAAAACGGTCAGATATTCATTTTAATTGTTTTAGAGATAAGGAGTATGCTAAGAATTTTCATAATAAAATTGTAGATGAATATAAAAGATTTAATAATGAAACGGGATTCTTTTTTTCTGATATTGGTCCTAATAATACATTGGTAGATGATGATTATTCTGATTTTAAAATAGTTGATATAGCTTCTATAAGAGTTGGGGATCCTGATGAGTTTACGTCCTTTTCTATGGTAATTACTGGTAATGGAACTAATGATATGGGATTTGTTGATGTTAATAAATTAGTTGAAAGTTGGAAGAAAAATTTATTTCAAATGCACATAATGTGGTATGAATCTAAGATGATAAATGAAACTTTAGATTCATTATCTGAAGCATTACAATATTCTAAGTTTCCTACAGAGATTAGAATTTGTTTAAATAGTCAGACATATTTAGAGAAACCAATTGAAGGTCGAGCGGAAGATATGTTTGATGAATTTAAAAAACATCCAATTTTAAAGAGTGCTATAATTATTACTAAGACAGACGATGAACCATTCTATAATATTGGTGATTGGAGACGAGAACAATATAATGAAGATGGATATACTATTTGGGGGGAAGGTGATTGTTTACTTCCATATGATTTATTTTATATTATTGAAAATGTTGAAATAGATCATCCCCATACACTTTCATTTTCGTCAAGAAAAATGTGGGATGAAACATGGGAAGAAGTGGAATTTGTTGGATTAGATAAATTTTCAAATCCATTTATAGAAGGAGATTCTCGTCCAGTAGCACCACATAATCTTGTGTCGGGTAATGGACACACCATTAATCAGATTCAATTAAATGAAATAAATGAAGAACAAGATGATGTGAATGTAATAAGGTTAAAACAAAATAAGATTGATGGTTCGTTATTTATTTTATCACCTGGATTACCTAAGTTTATTCCAGATGATATGAACTTTGTTAGAGAAGATACTTGTGCACAAGTTGTTTTTTCAGAATATAAGATACCACAATATCATGTTAAAAATAGATTGAAAGCACATAATTATTATCACCCACTTAAACGGGTGAATACGAAAGAAACAAGAAATGATGAAATGTGGAAACAGTTTGAGAGAAAGTCAACTGATTCAATGAACAAATTTTTAAGCAATTTATTTAGAGGTAAATGATATGTCTGATATTTTATTAACATTCCCGAGTCCGACCAGCACATCACCACAACAAATTCCGGCTTTGAGTATATTTTATCCAGGGGCAGCACTTGAACGAGAAGGACATAATGTACTTTATTGGGATGAACGTTGGGATAATGACCGTGATTTATCTGATAAGATTGACAAGGTAGATTATGTTGGAACTTCCAGTTTAACAGGCGAACAACTTAAAGGAGTAAAACGAATTTTAACTATAGCCAAGGAACGAGGAAAGATTACTATTTTTGGTGGGATACACGCATCATTAACACCATTTGAAAGTATTATTGAAGAGTATATTGATTATATTGTAGTTGGTGAAGGTGAACAGACAATTGTTGAGTTAATTGATGCCATTGATAATGGAAAAGAGATTGGATTGGGGGTAGTTACAAAAGATGGATTTAAGGGATTTAGACAATATATGGATGGTGGTACTGTTGAATCACCTATAACAGAAAAGACACTTCCTTATTTTGAAAAGTCATATCCAAATGATATAACATTGTTGACCAGTAGAGGATGTCCATATGCATGTACTTTTTGTTATAATGTTGTATATAATGAAAGTAAATATAGACAACTTTCATTAGATAAATTTGAAGAAGATTTAGATAAATTGCCGGGTATTGAATATATACAATTCTGTGATGATTGGGTGGGCCCAAAAAAGAGAACCATAGAAATTGCTAAAATTTTACATAAACGTGGTATTGCGAACCAACCACAAATACGTGCACGAGATATTGATGAAGAAATGGCTGATACATTAATTGAGTTTGGATGTACGGGATTGTCATTAGGGATAGAGACTGGTAGTCCAACGGTGTTAAAGGACATTGTTAATAAATCAGAAAAACAAGAACATTTTATAAATGCGGCTAAGATATTGGCTAGTAGAGGTATTAAACCACAATATTATTTTATTATAGGGTTCCCTGGAGAATCTAAGGAGCAGAGAAATGAAACTTATGATTTCGCTGATATGTTAAGTGAAATTCATGGTGGGTATATGTCTGTATCGTTTTTTTCTTTTACACCTTATCCAGGAACACCACTTTTTGAAAAGGCCAAAGAAGAAGGAATAGAAGTTCCAAATACTTTAGATGGTTGGAGTGATTTTGGAGATAGAAGTTTTTATCGTGAAAACTTTACTAAAGAATTTGCTAATATATATCATATAGCTGGATTCACTTTTCATAGGGGAGTTGGTGATAAAACAGATAGAAATTTCCCTGGATGGACACGGATGTTAATAAAACCATTTGAAATGTTATGTGTTCTCAGATGGAAATTAAGATTTTGGGGATATTATGATTTAGAAAAATATTTTGTAGAAAAATTATTAAGATGGGCTGTATATAGAAATAGAAGATTTCAAAAGGAGCTTCGGATTAGTAAAGCTAAACAAAAGGCAGATTCTAAGTTTGGATGGAAATCAGAGAAAAAAACAGGAGAAGGAAAATACAATATTCGTAATGTTGGTGAAGATGTTTGGAATTCTGAACTTAGACAGTCCGCATAAACTAAAAATAATGAAAAAATAAAAAGAAGGTTTTATGAAGGTTTTAATAACAGGTGGTACAGGAACTATTGGAAGAGCATATGTGAAGAATTATGCAGAGTTTTTTGATGTGTATAGTTTAAGTAGAGATGAAAATAAACAAACACAATTGTGGAGAGCTTTTCCAGAAGTTGTTGGTCAGTATTTAGGAAATGTAGAAGATAAAGAAACGGTTTTTAGAGTCTACGAGGATGTTAAACCAGACATTGTAATTCATGCTGCTGCAGTAAAACATATTAATTTAGCAGAGAAACAACCGATTCAAACTTGCAAGGTAAATATAGTTGGTAGTTTGAATATAATAGAAGCCTCTATAAGATATGATATACCAATAACTGTAGCGATTAGTACTGATAAGGCATGTTCTTATGAAAGTGTGTATGGTGGTTCTAAATATTTGATGGAAAGATGTTTTTTAGAAGCTAACAGTAATAGAAATAAGTTTTCAGTATGTAGGTTTGCAAATGTGGCACATAGTGATGGTTCAGTTTTACCATTTTGGTTGGATGAGAAAAGAGATGGTAATTCACTTAAACTTACGGATCCAAATATGAATAGATTGATGTTTACACAAGATGATGCAGCCAATTTGATTTATCGTACTGTAGAATACACTCGTAAAAATAGTGGTGGTTTTGTTTGTTCGTATAAAATGAGATGTGTTAATATGT
>Ga0208896_1000713_pt1 | contig 17514 bp, 18 predicted proteins | sample ETNtaG_27_FD_185778 | JGI IMG/M metagenome (GOLD analysis project Ga0208896, IMG submission 185778) | Marine microbial and viral communities from oxygen minimum zone, Eastern Pacific Ocean - ETNP201406SV63 (SPAdes) (version 2) | ecosystem: Environmental > Aquatic > Marine > Oceanic ... | reverse complement strand
TTCAAAGGCAGCTACTTGCAAAACAAAATAGAGCTTGGGAATTTGATTTGGAAGAAGGTTTGTTGGATAGCTCAAAATTAACTAGAATTATAATTAATCCATACAATTCACTATCTTTTAAAAAAGAAAAAGATTTAGAATTTAAAGACACTATAGTTACACTCTTGATTGACAACTCAGGATCAATGAGAGGAAGACCAATAACAATTGCTGCTATTTGTGCCGACATATTATCAAGAACTTTGGAAAGATGTTCTGTAAAAGTCGAGATATTAGGCTTTACTACAAAAAATTGGAAAGGAGGCAAAAGTAGAGAAGAATGGAATAAAAACAATAAACCAAAAAACCCTGGAAGACTAAACGATTTAAGACATATAATTTATAAAAGTGCTGATACACAATGGAGACAATCAAAAAAGAATTTAGGTCTTATGCTTAAAGAAGGGTTATTAAAAGAAAATATTGATGGAGAGGCAATATCTTGGGCGTTTAATAGGTTAATAAAAAGAAAAGAAGAAAGAAAAATTTTAATGGTTATTTCAGATGGTGCACCAGTAGACGATTCAACTCTTTCAGTTAATTCAGGTGATTTTTTAGAAAAACATCTTAAGAAAATTGTAAAATATATTGAAAATAAGAGTGACATTGAAATTTTAGCAATAGGAATAGGACATGATGTTTCAAGATATTATAACAAAGCAATAAAAATTACTGATGTTCAAGAATTGGGTGACGTAATGATTGGTCAATTAAGTGGTTTATTTGAAAACAAAAATAAACTTCACTAAATTATTTTTAAACTCTTACTTTTCCATTTGATTATCACTTCAGCTCCTTCTTTGTCTGCAGAGTTTTTAAAAACTATATTTGCATAATTTTTTTCTAAAAGAGTTTTTCCAATAAAAGTTCCTAGGCCCAATCCATATTTAGATATATTTTTTTGATCAGCAGTTCTTATATATGGTTCGCCTAGTCTATGTTTTTCGATTAGATCCTTGGGAAATCCTGGTCCATCATCTTTAATCAATATTTCTGTTTCACTATTATTGCTTTTCAAAAAAATTTCTATTTATTAAATAATTTTTTTCTCTACAGATGTATAGAATCTTCATTGATTTTTTTTAATTAAAGAGGTTTGGCAAAAACATTCATAACATTTTTTATATTTAAATCATTTAAATTAATATTATTTTGCATATTTGAAATATCAAAAAGTTTGTAATTAAATTTATAAAAAATTTCCTGGATCTTAAGTTTGTTCTCATTTCTAACTTCTATAATAATTTTTGGTTTATAAGTTTTAATTAAGTTTTGTGCTCCCAATAAAACATTTAAATCTTCGCCCTCAGTATCAATTTTTATTCCCCTAACTTTTTTATTACTATTATAAAAATTTAACGAGTCTAATTTAATAGTTTTAATGGGAGTGCCCTCATTATCAATTTTACCACCTTTAGATAAATATGAATGCTCAGTATCAATTTTAAATTTTGATTGTCCATCAAAATTAGAAACAGCTACCAGTTCAACCTCAGTACTTTTTTGTATTCTATTTAACCTTAAATTAGTTATGAGTCTGGCCATATTTAAATAAAAAGGTTCTATAGCAATGACATTATTTAATGGATTAGATCTTATAGAAGTTATTGTGTAAAGACCTGTATGAGCGCCAACATCAACATAAATCCCTTCTTCTTTAGATATTTCATACCAAAGATCTAAACTTTTTAAATCGTGCGAACCACGCCAAAAATATTTCATTGCTGAAGAATCATCATTAAGAATATTTAAAATTAAAAAAGATGTTTCAGTAATTTTAAATTCAATCACGCCATTATAAGGTGGCAGTTTATTTAACTCTGCTAAACTCATATTTCTATAATTAAGATTGATATTTTCTTTTTTAAATTTAATTGCTTCTTCAGACATATTGATTATTATATATTAATTGGTTTTTCTGAAAATGAAAGATGTCTTAGGAACATTTTGAAAGTAATCAGAGAAATTTATAAAATGTATTTATCGATTCAAGATCTAAAACATAACTTCGATCTCGCATTGAAGCATCATCAACAAGGCAATTTCAAAGAAGCAGAAAAGCTCTATAATAAGATATTAAAAAATTTTCCTGATCACTTTCAAACAATTTTTCATTTGGGTACATTGTTTGCACAGATCAAAAAATATAAGGCTGCGATTATTTCGCTTAAAAAAGCAATTCAAATAAACCCAGGTTATCTTAATACTTATAATAATTTGGGAAATGTTTATAGAGAAATAGGATCAAACCAAGAAGCAATATCTTGTTATCAAAAAATTATAAAAACTGATTCAAATTATATAGCATATATAAATATCGGAGGTGTTTTTAAAGATTTAGGTAAACATTCTGAGGCAATAAAAATGTTTCAAAAAGCAAATGAAATAAATCCTAATCACCTCTCTGCTTATTGGTTATCATTAAATACTTTCCCAGTGATTTATAAAAACATTAAAGAACTAGGAATTTATAGAAATAGATTTATAGAAAATATTAACAAACTTCACCAACTTATACTAAAAAATAAAAATCACACAAAAAATGAAATACTTGAAGCGCTCCAGACTTCAACTAATTTTTATCTCCATTATCAAGGAAAAGATGATTTGGTTTTACAAACTCAATATGCAAAATTTATAGAAAAATTAACAAAAAAAATATATCCGCAATTTCATCGTAAAAAAATTAAAAAAAAATTATCTAAAAAAATTAAAATTGGATTTATATCATCAAGCTTTAAAAATCATACTGTTGGCCATCTATTTAAGAATTGGATATTTAAAATAAACCGAAATTTTTTCAGTACTTTTGTTTATTTTGTAGGAAATAAATTAGATCAAACAACAGATAAAATTAAAAAAAATTCTGACTGTTTTTTTAATCATACACATATTGATGTATTAATAAATCAAATATCCAAGGATAAATTAAACGTTCTTATATACATAGATATTGGAATGGAACCTGCTATACAAGTTTTAACTTCTTTAAGATTGGCCGATATACAATGTACCACATGGGGTCATCCTGTTAGTTCTGGATTTAAACATATTGATTATTTTTTTTCTAGTGAGTTAATGGAAAAAAATGATTCTCAAAAAAACTATTCAGAAAAATTGATTAAGTTACCTAATCTAGCAATAGATTTCGACTTACCTAATTTATCTACAACACAAACATCAAAAAACATAAAAAAAACAAATAAAATTATTTTTTTAAACCTTCAGAGTCTATTTAAACTTTTACCTAGTCATGATCATATATATTTTGATATTATTAAAAAAATTAATAACTGTCAGTTTTGGTTTGTAGAAGATTTAAAAAAAAGCATTACTACTTTATTCAAAAATAGAATAGCTAAATTCTGTCGTTATTATGATCTATCATTTGATAAATATTTTTTATTTCACCAAAAAATGAAACAGCCTGATTTTTTTAATTTAATAAAACAATCCGATGTAATCTTGGATAGTTTAGAGTGGTCTGGAGGAAAAACTTCATTAGATGCAATTGCTCTTCATAAACCTATGGTTACATTGCCTGGAAAGCTTATGAGGGGAAGACATACATACGGTATTTTAAAACTTCTTAACCTTGAACAAACGATTGCATCCTCAAAAAAAGAATATGTTAAAATTGCAATTAAACTAGCTACAGATAAAAATTTTAGAAATATGATTAGTAATAAAATAAAAATAAATAAAAACCGAATATATAATGATGAAACTCCTATTAGGTTTCTTGAGCAATTTTTTAAAAATGAATTTAAAATATGATTTGTAACCATTATCTTTTTCATAAATTGTAACATCTATAATTCTTTTTTTCTCCACTTGGTTTGCTTGTATCCCAATCTATGTTTATTTTTTTATTGAATTCGCTGGCTCATTTTAATTCTTCTGAAGTAGTTTCCTTTGCTATTAATTCTAAAACTTCATTTGTAATTCTCTGAATTAATTCATTTGGAATATTAAAATTTTTATAATATATCGTAAATGCTAACTCAGAGGTAAAATTATCTAGATGAAATTGATTAACTTCATTTATTTCTTTTTGTGAAAGATCATCAGAAATTTTTCCATCTAATTGAGGAAGATTTTGACTGAAATAATCTTTATCAAATTTTTCATTAGAGAGACGAAAAAAAATATTGCCATATTTTGCTTTGGTGTAACATTGTCTATCAAGTTCTTTTGAAGATGGCCAATTAATCTCTTTTTCTTCTAATAAATTACAACTTACACTTTTACCTTCATTGTTAAAATAATAATCCTTTCGATCACAATTAACTTTATCACTTAAATATGTTTTATCTTCAAAATTTAATACCTTGTTCAATACCTAAAATTTAAGAAGTGAAAAAACCGCAGTTTTTGGAGCGGGCGAAGGGATTCGAACCCTCGACTTCAACCTTGGCAAGGTTGCGCATGAACTATTAGCTATTCCCCACGAAGAACTAAACTAGTTTCTAGTATCACTTTCTAAGAAGAATCTTAACATGGGATTGTATGAGAGAGAAGATAAATTATCGACAGAGAATCGACACGAGGTAAGATCGATTCAAAATCGATTCACAGATTCCCATATTTCGATACTGAATCAATTTAAAAAGTTTTTGGATGCAGCCTACCGTAAAAAATTAAAATGATTCAGTGATTCATTTTAGGAATCTTCTGACGATAAAAGATATAAACACCCCCTTAGGTACTTACAAACTTTCTCGAATCAGACTGGACTTTTCTTGGACCCCCCACCCCCCTAAATGAGAATAGGAGTCCCTATATATTGGTCTATATACTCAGTTCGAGACAGAGGCAGGGTAACGTGATAGAAATTAGATAATGAAAAAAAAGAAAGAGGATTATCAATCTTTAAGTCAATTGCTCCGTGATTATAATATTGATGAAATAAAAGCTGCAAGAATAATTCGATCCAGTTTAGGAGCTGGTCGCCCCAGATCAGCATTTAAACCAATAATCTATAGAGACATACATGACTTAATGAACCGCAGGAAATTAAAAAAGAAATCCGCAATACGGAATTATCTCAAGGGTACCAGATTTAAATTTCTTCAAGAAATGTTTAATTTTAAAGGAAAGACAATTTCCCGAATAGAGCAAATTTGCACTGAAGTAGAACAAAATCCAAAATCACTTCAGGGTCTGGGATCTCTTAAAATTAATGAAAAAAATGCATAGGGAATAGTTTACTATATTTCTCTTAAAGACCTCCAATCTGTAGAACTGACTAGTAAAGGAGGCCTATTATGGTTCAATTACAAGAATTTTTAACGGACAAGGATCTAGCCAAATTGCTAGGAATAAGCGTTGATATAGTGAGATCACTCCGCAAAAGGCGTCAGGGGATCAACTATTACCGCTTCGGACGCAACATCAGGTACCACCGCGATGATGTTATAGAATATATTGAAAAAAACAAATGTGAGTTGCAATCATGAAGAATGCGCTCCAATTTGCCAAACAATATTGTAAAGAGGGTTTGCATCCAATCCCCGTTCAATACAAGGGGAAAAACCCCACGGTTTCCGGTTGGCCAAATCTAAAAGTGACACCTGATAATGCTGAGCAATATTTTAACGGCAAGGAAACTAACATAGGTGTTCGGTTGGGGGGTGGTTTGATAGATATTGATATTGATGATCCACGGTTAACAATCTTTGCTAAGAAAATCCTTCCCTTTACTGGAAAAATATTTGGGCGGGCAAGTAAAAAAACCTCTCATTATCTTTATCATTCGGATCATCGCGAAACAAAGACGTTTAAGTTCAATAACAAAACGTTAATTGAAATACGGGGGGAGGGCTCTCAAACAGTCGTTCCCCCAAGCACTCACGAATCAGGGGAGGAGGTTTCGTGGGAATCTAATGGAAAGATGGGCTATGCTAGCAGGGGGGATATTACAAAAAAAGTTGGTTTAATTGCCCTTGCGTCTCTTTTATTAGATAAATATCCACGCGTACCTGGTGACAGGGATGTTATTTGTTGTTCTATTGCAGGGGTGTTGTTGAGGGCAAAGTATCAAGTGCAGGAGGTAGATACGTTTGTACAATTACTGGCCTCTGAATCTGGGGATGAGGGGGCGGATCAAAGAGCTAAAGCAAGGAAAATTAAAACTGATCTGGAGAATGATAAACATGTATATGGTTTTCCTACACTGAGGAAGCTACTTCCTTTAAATGAACAGGAAATAGATAAAGTTTTAGAGTTTACCCAGACATCAGACGAACAAACGCACAAACACCTCAAGTTTATTTCTCATCGTTCCACCGCTCATGACCTCATTCCTCAACCAGACTGGTTAATATCTTCTCTCATTATGAAAAAAACAGCGTTTAATATCAGTGGTTTTGGAGGATCTGGAAAATCATCCCTAACAATGCTCTTAGCAATTACGGGAGCATACCATCTCCCAACCTTTTTAGACAATAAAGTGCCGCAGCCGTTTTCAACATTGATTATGAACCAGGAGGACACACTCAATCAACTGAAACTAAAGGCAAAAGCTTATTGTCAGCATTTTAGGCCGACAGAAGATCATGTTCAGGGTGACCTCTTGAACAAAAGGAAGCCAAAAGACAGAAAAGATATATTTTTTTATTCAGGGGCCGAAGAAAAATTCATTCTTGGAAAATTTAAAAAAAATATACTTGAAAAAATGCCACACTATGACGAGGTAAAAAATTTGGTCATAGAAAAAAATATTGATCTTATTGTTTTCGATCCCTTTATTCTTTTATTTGAAGGTCTGGATGAAAATTCAGCACACGACGTTTCCAGTGCAATGAAGCTATTAACCGAGATTGGAGTTCAATCAAACGCAGCCGTGGTCATTGTGGACCATACGTCAAAACAATCTCTCAGCTCTAATTACAAGAATGACATCAACGCACGTCAAAGTGCCACGAAGGGTTCCATCAATAAAATGAGTGCCGCAAGGGGCGGCTTGCTTCTCAATCACATGACAAAGGATGAAGCAAAAAAAGTTTTTGGCATTGATGAAAATAAATGTACGCAGTTCATTAACGTATTAGATTCCAAGAATAACTACGCCCCAGTGAAGATCCGGGGTTCCTGGCTCAAAAAGAAAGTCGTTAATGTCGATTCTCAGGACTGTATGATTTTGAAAGAGGATGAAACTTTAGCTCGCGCCTACGCACAGAAAAAAAATGAAAAGGAAAATTTACTTCAAAACAATATTCTATCTTGTTTTGATAGGATTATTGAAACATTTGGTGGGAGGGATGATATTTCGGTTAATAAGATCGCTGCAAGTATCGGCAATGAATACTGCTATAAAAATATAAAACACACAACCGTGTGTGAGCAAATTAAAAAAGCTTTATCAGGTGAGGGGGTAACAAAAAACACTATCAGAATACACTACTGCTATGATGACAACGACACAAAGACAAAACACAAGATTATTAAAAGTACAGTGCCCGATGATGATCCTCTCTCTTGTCATTCCTGAACATATTTTCTGCCATGTTCGGATGTTCGGATGTTCACCTATTATATGTTTATTTAATGATAAACATATAGGTAGAACTGAACATCAGGAGGTTAAATGTTATCATGGTTTTTGTGGCTGATTATAAGTAAAAAATCGAATTTGTTTATTTTGGATTAGCACCACTAATATTATGAGCATAAAAACGAAACGTGAGCCTTGATCCTTGGCCCACGGAACACGCCTAACCCCCTCTGACAGAGGGCACTCAAAACATATGAGGGTTATGTTACAGGGTTACTGAGGGTTACACACGGCAACACATAAGGAACACGGTAAAAAGTAAAGCTGTGTGTTGGCAATTACCTTTGTTTTGTAACGAGTTTTGTCTGTTCAACACAGTAACACGGTACTTTTACGATATTTGGTTGTTATAATATTAGCAGTTTATCGTAACATAAAAAAAACAGAAGTTTTAGTGTGTTGGTGTGTTAGATGCTACGTCTGAGATGTATGTGTGGTGTGCCAAATGCCAATGAACACTCAACATTCCTCGTGGTTGGTGGTAGGATTATTGATTTGAATCAAAATAACCATCGTAGTTGGTGGTGAAATTATGTTATTAAAAATTAATGCTGAATAAAATAAATTTAATTGAATATTTTGAAAATGGAATCAAGCCTGATACCGAATTAAAAATCGGAACGGAGCATGAAAAATTCATTTTGAATGAATCCACTTTAAAACCTCTCTCTTATGAAGAAAAAAACGGAATACGCGACATCTTCTCAAGTCTAATAGAGTTGGGTTGGAAACCGATTTATGAGGGGAAAGATAATTCAATTGTAGGTTTAAAACATGGTAAACAAAATATTAGTCTAGAGCCAGCTGGTCAGTTTGAACTATCTGGTCAGCCATTAGAAAATATTCATCAGACTTGTGATGAAATTACTAAGCATCTTAATCAAATGAAACAAATATCTAAAAAACACAACTTTATCATGCTTGGCATGGGAGTAGAACCAACACTTGATCTAAAAGATTTCTCCTGGATGCCAAAAGAACGCTATTCTATTATGCGGGAATATATGCCGAGCGTAGGCAAGAATGGCTTGGACATGATGCAAAGGACGTGTTCCACGCAAGTGAACCTTGATTATTCATCCGAACAAGACATGGTTAAGAAATTCCGCGTATTATTGTCTCTGGAATCCATCGGAACAGCTATTTTTGCCAATTCTCCATTTATCAGTGAAACAGTATCTGATTTTAAGAGTTTGCGGTCTGTGTACTGGATGAATACTGATAATCAAAGAACAGGAATTATACCATTTGTATTTAATGATAATTTTAATTTTGAAGCGTATGTCGACTATGCCCTGGATGTGCCAATGTATTTTATTAAAAGAAATGACACATATATTAATGTGACGGGTTGCAGTTTTCGGCAATTTATGGAAGGAAAACTGGATCAACTGCCAAAGGATAGAGCCACATACGATGATTGGAAAAATCATTTAACTACTTTATTTCCCCAAGTAAGACTTAAACAATATCTTGAGTTACGATCAATGGACGCATGCTCGTGGGATGAGATTTGCGGACAGCCTGCCTTTTGGACGGGACTTTTATACGATAAAGACTGCTTGGATGAGGTTTCTAATATAACTGGTGAATGGACACATGAGGACAGGCTTTATCTTTATAAGAATGTTCCCCAATACGGTTTGGCGACTTCCTTCAAGAATGGCAAGGTTCTGGATATTGCAAAGCTACTATTAAAAATATCACAAAGGGGACTTAAAAACAGAAAGTTTTTATCCAAAAGCGGCTATGATGAAAGAAAATATCTGGAAAACATTGAGATAAATTTGGAGAAGAATCTTTCCCCCGCCGATATGCTCATTGATAAGTATTATCATCAATGGGGAAAATCCATCAAACCCATTTACGAGGAAAACATTTTTTAATGACCATAAAAAAAATAGCCATTCAAATGGACGCAATTGAAAGAATTGATTTAGATTTTGATACGTCTTTCCTGTTAGCCATGGAGGCGCAGCAAAGAGAGTACGAAGTTTTTTATTATAATCCAATTGATCTTGAATATGATAAGAGCGTTGTCCAAGCTTGGGGATATTTTATAGAACTGTTTGATCAGAAGGAAACTTATTTTAAATATTTGAGTGAAAAAAAAGAACTGTTTAATCTTGCTGAAGTTGATGTTGTTTTAATCAGGCAGGACCCGCCCTTTGACATGAATTACATCTCTTCTACTTATTTGCTTGAGCAATTGTCTTCTTCTACAGTAGTGCTTAATAACCCTGTATCGATTAGAAATGCGGCAGAAAAAATTTACCCCTTTCAATTTCAAAAATATATACCCCCAACAATCATCACCCAGAAGATTGAAACGATTAAAAAATTTTTAATAGAAAATAAAGATATTGTCACAAAACCCCTTTACGGGAATGGAGGAGAAGGTATTTTTCGATCAAAGATAGATGATTCAATTTTACAGGGTATTGATGAGAGTAAAAATATATTAGACGAGCCGATCATGGCACAAAAATATATTCCGGAAATCGTGGAGGGTGACCGTAGAATAATTCTCATTGATGGTGAGTATGTAGGCTCTGTTGCCCGTATTCCTCAACCCAATAAACTAAAAGCCAATTTTCATGCAGGAGGACAGCCGCGAAAAACTGATTTAATATACAGGGATCAAGAAATTTGTGATGCATTAAGGAACGACCTGAAAGAAAAAAATCTTTTTTTAGTTGGAATTGATACAATCGGGAATTATCTTACCGAGATCAATGTTACTTCTCCAACTGGGCTGAAACAAGTCAACGAACTCAATGGTGTCAACCTCGCAAAAGTTTATTGGGATAAACTTGAAGCAAAATTTTTTTAATTTATCAACATTCCTCGTGGTTGGTGGTAGATTGAATTATGCAAACTTGGACCTATTCTTTGCAATCCTAATAATTTTGACAAGATTTATGTGGGTAGTTATAACTTCTCTTTGCTAATGAAAAATGGAGATATAGATGACTGTTGAAAAAATTCACGAAGGTGGCTGTGCATGTGGCGAAGTTCGTTACAAAACAAAAGGTGAGCCAAAAGTACAAGCAGTTTGTCATTGCAGATATTGTCAATTGAGAACTGGGTCTGCATTTGGTATGGGTGCCTATTTTTCTGCCGATAATGTAGAGTTTAATTCTGGTGAGCAAACTCAGTTTAAATATGAAACTGTATCAGGCAACAAAGTGACAACATCATTTTGCAAAAAATGTGGAAGCACTACAAATTGGTCCATTGAGTCTAAGATGATGGCTGGAATGACAGCCATTGCAGTTGGTACATTTGATCCGCCAACATTTTGGTTCAAGGTAACACGAGAGATTTTTTGTCGGTCAAAGGCAGAGTTTATAGAAAACGATATTGAAAATAAATTTGAAACATCAGCTAGCTACAAGCCTATCCGTAAAGATGAACCAAGAAAAACTGTAGTTTAAGTATTATTTACCAACATAAAAATTAATATGCAGGCGGCAACTATGAAAACTATTTTTAATGACTTACGTTCAGGAAGCAATGGCTTATTAAATCTGTTCCAAATATCTTTTAATTTATACATATTTTGTCTCCTTTAGTTTTAATCAAACATCTAGAACTATATCCTCTGACATCAGTTATATTAACTTAAAACTCTCCTACTTTACCCTCAACATTCCTCGTGGTTGGTGGTAGGATAGTAAAATAAAATACATTGCGATTATATGTAATGCTTTTTAATTAGATTAATAAATCTCATGCAGGTCATAAAATCAACAGGATTAGCTTTCGAAATGATTATAATTCATTTGTTTATTTACAGGCTTTTGCTTGATTTTAATTTAACTCCTCCACATAAACAGCTAGTGAACTTGAAATTAGTAACTTTTGTTTTCATAAATAACAATTTTTATTTAATTTATTATTTACCAGACAGAACCATCCGGTTTAATGACACCCTTGGTTAATATAAAGCATCCATAAGCTCTTGCATCAGTAGTTGACACAATTGCATAGGCTTCTTTAGCCTCCTTATAAAATTGCAATCTTTCTATAGTGCCTATTTTCCATTTATCACCGGATGTTTCTTTTAAAATATTTATAAAGTCCTTATGAACGTCGTTTACTTCTTCAGGATGATTGTCAATTTCCATTCTTGTTACTGGATAGTCGATAAAACTATCTAGAGGAAATACGGAAAGTATTGCTTTAGCAGCAGTGGCAATATTGATTCCATCTAACCTAATCAATCTTTTAGCTAGTGAAGTTGCAGGAAAATTAGCATCAGCTAAAACTAGTCTATCTCCATGGCCCATAGAACGCAAAGTGCTTAACAACTTAGGACTCAATATTGGGTCAATATTAATTAACATGTTATAAAATCATATTATTTATAAAAAATTATTTTATATTAATTATATCTCTATTAGAATAAATTCTTTTTATGTCTAAGTTAGTTGTTATTTCCGATCCTTATCCAAGAACATTAAATCTTATATTTAATAAGGAAAAATTTAGATTATTCAAAAAAAAATTCCAAATAATTTCAGCCCCATTGAAAAATAAACGAGCTTTTTATGAAAAGAATATTTCAAAAGCTACATTTATCCTAGGTCAACCAGATTTACCTTCTACACTTTTACAAAAAGCAAAAAAATTAAAGGCTATTTTTAATGTGGAGAGTAATTTTATGGACAACATGGATTATAATTATTGTTTTAATAATGGAATACATGTTTTAGCAACTTCTCCCGTTTTTGGTAAAGTAGTTGCAGAACTTGCTTTAGGATTAACGTTGTCCCTTGCTAGAAATATTCATGGTGCTCATTATGATTTTAAATTTGCAAAAGAAAAATATGGGGGAGAAAGCAATTTAAATAGCTTTTTAATTACCAATAAACATTTTGGAATGATTGGCTTTGGTGACCTTGCTCGAGCTTTATTGCCATTAATTCAACCGTTTTCAAATAAAATTTTTGCTTATGATCCCTGGATACCAGATCAAGTTATTAAAGATAGTAAAGTGATACCATGTAGTCTTAATACACTTTTAAAAAAATGTGATATCATCTATGTCTTAGCCACTGTTACTTCAAAAAATGTAGATCTTATAAATAAAAAGAATTTATCTACACTTAAAAAAGGATCGTGTTTCATCTTAATGAGCAGGGCCGCTCTTATTAACTTTGATGATTTCATTGCGAGGCTTAAAAGGGGGGATATTTATGCTGCTATAGATGTATTCCCTAAAGAGCCTGTGAACAAAAAAGATCCTATTAGAAAACTGAATAATGTTTTATTTTCCGCTCATCGTGCCGGAGCTCTTGATGTAGCTTTTAAAGAAATGGGCAATATCGTTTATCAAGATATGTGTTTAATAATGAATCATTTACCTCCGCGATTATGCAAAAGAGCTGAAAGGGAAACTGTCAAACATCTTCGCTCGAAACCTGTTGAAATAAATTAGTTTTTTCCTTAAGTAGTTATTACATGACTTTCAATTCCTCTGACATCATCCTTGAAGCCAGGGGAGTTTCTAAATATTTTGGAACGATTACTGCTCTTGAAAACACCAATCTTAATTTAAGACCAGGGGAAGTTTTAGGCGTTGTTGGAGATAATGGCGCTGGAAAGTCCACTTTAATGAAAGTCTTATCTGGATTATTTAAACAAAGCGCAGGATCGATATTTTTTGAAGGAAAGAAAGTAGAATTTTCCAGTCCTCGGGATTCCCAAAATTTAGGCATAGAGATGGTCTATCAGGATCTTGCTCTGGCTGAAAATCTACCAATAGGCGATAATATTTTTTTAGGAAGAGAGCCTACAAGAAATTTCGGACCATTTAAATTTCTCGATCATAAAAAAAGAAAACAACTGACCGAAGAACATCTTTCTAGGTTAAAAATAAATGTTAAAAGCGCTGATCAAAGAGTCGAAGAACTTTCTGGCGGTCAGCGTCAAGCGGTTGCAATTGCCAGGGCAACAGCCTTTGATGCAAAAATAGTCATTATGGACGAGCCCACAGCAGCTCTTGCAGTAAAAGAGGTCGGGAAAGTTTTAGATTTAATCAAGGGCTTAAAAGATTTGGGTGTAGGCGTGATTGTAATCAGTCATCGCATGGATGACATTTTTACCGTATCAGATCGTGTTATGGCTTTATTCCAGGGTACGAATTTTGCCGAGTCACAATTAAGACAAACATCCAGGGATGAAGTCATTGGATGGATAATGGGCAAAAAAATATAAGTGTATGGAAAATAAAGAAGACACCCTTTTTATTAGATTAATCCCCTACATTGACAGGTACGGGATACTTCTTTTGATTGCAATAATGCTGCTCATCCTTCATCTTCTTCAACCTGATGTCTTTTTTTCGTGGCGCAACATAACTAACATATTCAAACAAATATCGTGGCAATCTATGCTTGCCCTTGGTGTTTTCATGGTCATTGTCACTGCGGGCATAGATTTGTCTGTAGGATCTATACTCATGTTATCTTTAATGGCTCTTGCAATTGCATCAAGAGCTGGACTTCCTTGGCAAATTGTTATTTTTGTTGCACCTGCGGTGGGAATGGTGTGCGGGATGATTAATGGACTGGGAATTACCATTCTGCGGATGCCCCATCCATTTATAATGACTCTCGGAACACTTTATATATTCAGGGGTGTTGGAAACTTGATTTCAGGAGGCGTTCCAATAGGTGGATTTGCAGATCAACTTAGATCCATTGGCAGTGGAAAAATAAGATTAGAGTGGCTTTATGGTGAGGGTGCGACACAATACATTCCTTCAAGTTTAATCATCATCATTATTATATTTTTTATTTTTTGGATTTTTTTAAACCAAACTAAAATTGGGAAATGGATTTATGCCATCGGTGGCAATCCTGAAGCTGCACGGGCAGCTGGAATTAACGTTAATAGAATATTAATTCTTGTATATACTTTATGTGGTTTTTTATCTGGCATTGGAGCACTAATTCTTGCAGGAAGAACTGGTTCTGCATACCCTAATGCTGGCTTGCAATCAGAACTGGATGCAATAGCTGCTGTCATCATTGGAGGAGCCAGTTTTTTTGGGGGTCGAGGCACCGTATTAGGGGTTTTTGCCGGAGTTTTCATAATGGGCTTGCTCAGAAATGGTTTAAACCTGATGAATGTCAGTGTTTTTTGGCAGCAAGTTTTAATAGGCTCTATCATTATATTAGCCGTATACATAGATGTACTGCGCAGGCAATTTGGTACTAGAAAATAGATATAGAATCAGTTGAATTTTTTTCTTTTTTAGCTACATTATTAAATAATTTTTTTAGGAGGAAAATTATGAAATTATTTGTTTCTTTAATTACTGCATTATCAGTTCTTTTCTCTTTTAGCGCATTTTCAAAAACAATTTTGGTAAGCACTAAAGGACCTGGTTCAGGAAACCCTTTTTGGGCGGCTGTTGAACAAGGCGCAAAGGATGCTGCTGCAGAACTTGGCGTTGACTTGGTTATTTTATCGCCACCGCAAGAAAGTGATGTGATGGCACAAGTTAACCAGCTTGAAGATCAAATTGCCAAAGGTGTTGATGGTATTGCTGTTGCACCAACTGATCCATCTGCTGTTGCTCCAATTCTAGATGAAGCTATTGCGGCAGGCATCCCTGTCGTTTACATTGATACCAATGGTATTAATGAAGGCGTTACTTTTATTGGCACCAACAATATTAATGGAGCAAAATTAGCAGCTGATTATATTTGCGGCAAAGTTCCTAAGGGTTCTGATGTTGCAATACTTCAAGGCATGATTACACAAACAACAGGTCAGCACAGAGCTGAAGGATCACACAAGGGTCTTACTGAATGTGGTTTGAACATTGTTGCTGAACTTCCAGCCAACTGGGACACTGCACAAGGCATGTCTGTTATGGAAGATATCATTACTGGTAATCCAAACATTAAAGCTGTGTTTGCGTCTAATGACAATATGGCTTTGGGTGCATGGGAAGCTCTTGAAAGCGCTGGCATGACTGATGTTGTATTGGTCGGATTTGATGCTAACCCAGATGCAGCTGCGAGCGTTGCTGCCGGTAAAATGTCTGCAACTGTAGCGCAGTTCTCTTATAACATGGGCAAATACGGAGTGGAAAATGCTCTTAAATTGGCTAATGGGGAGTCAATTCCAGATAATATTGATACTGGAACAGTCCTTGTAACTAAGGAAAATGCAGCAGATTTCATGTAGAATTATTATTATACAAATAAAAAAGGCAGATAACTCTTCTGCCTTTTTTTTATTACATATTCTTTGTGGTTGGTGGTAAATGCTCCCTCAAAAGAACAACCACCTAATCACGAAGATCAAGCCAACTAAATAAGATGAAAAAACCTTTAAAAATGAAAGAGGGAAGCGATAGGCCTTACCACTTCCCCGAGTTCCCTATAAAGATATTAAAAGAAATACCAAATGATTATGTAAATCAATCCAACCCAAAAGATTATCTTACCAAGTATCCAACAAAGAAAACCAATCATACTTTATCCTATCGTTGCTACGAGTTTTTCTGGATCAAGTTTCGTATAAACTTTCAACAGCACACCAGGATTTTTATGACCACTCATAAGTTGAACAGTAGGCAGATCAAACTTTCTGATTTGAAACATTTGCGAGATTGCTGTTCTTCTTAGATCGTGCCACCGAAAGCCTTCTATCTCTGCTCTTATCTTCGCTCTATTAAAATGGCTTTTCAAAGAGTCCCTGGTCATGGGGAACATTTTTTTATCGAACTGCCGTGGAAGACTACTCAATATTAGAAATTCTTTCTCGCTCAAGGGAATGGTTCTATTCTCCCCGTTCTTTGTATCAAACAAAGTTAATAGTCTTTTCTTCCAATTAATATGATCGTATTTAATCTTCAGCAGCTCTCCTTGCCTAACAGAGGTTTCAATAGAGAACGACACCATGGGTTTTAAATAAATATTATTACTAACAGCACACTGCTCAAGTAACCTGGTTTGCTCATGCTCCTGGAGTACTCTTTCCCGAGGGTTGCCCTCTGGCTCTCTCTTAAATATCTTACAAGGATTATGAGGAAGATACATTTCCCAATCCGTTAAGGCTGTTTGAATGACCACACTAATAAAATTAAAGTCTTTATTAAAGGTCGGGCCTAGAACATCCTCTAATCTTCGATCTCTATAATCGGCTAAATGCTTAGTCGAAAACCTTAATAGATTAACAGTAGAGATCTCATCTTCCAGGAGTTGATCTTTACGATACTCCTCATTCTTCCACTGCTTTTTCTTCTTATGCTTACCTTCACTAATGTAACGCTTAAACAAATCTCCTAATGTAACCTTACTAGCTTCAGAATAGTCAGAGGTATCCCCTCTATCAAACTTCGCTTCCATGGTTCTAGACCACTTCTTTGCTTCCGTTAATGTTGGAAAAGATTTACTAAAAATTCCGTAGCCTCTACGCTGAACAGTAACCAGATAAGATGTACTAAGTTTATGTTTTCGTTTTTTTATATATGCCATTCTCACTCTCTTTCTGAAAGTGAATATCGACACAGCCTCGACAGAGAGGTGCTAACTAATTATTTACTCGTGGAATTTGGCTTCTATTGGAGCGGGCGAAGGGATTCGAACCCTCGACTTCAACCTTGGCAAGGTTGCGCTCTACCCCTGAGCTACGCCCGCTTAATTTGCTTTTAGCATTAAAGCTTGTGATTGTCATTATTTCGAAGTGAAAGGCATATATTTATTTTTTCATAATATTGTTTTAATTTATTTAAAAAAGATTCTCTTTTTTCTTTGTCTAGTAGATCTTCATAAATAACTATAATTTTTCGTTTAGTAATTTTATTAGTTTTTGATAAAGCATACAAAAAAATATTTTATAATTTATTTCCAATAGTTTCTTATAATAAAATTAGACATATGTTCTTTTTGTATTTT
>Ga0208896_1000708_pt1 | contig 17570 bp, 15 predicted proteins | sample ETNtaG_27_FD_185778 | JGI IMG/M metagenome (GOLD analysis project Ga0208896, IMG submission 185778) | Marine microbial and viral communities from oxygen minimum zone, Eastern Pacific Ocean - ETNP201406SV63 (SPAdes) (version 2) | ecosystem: Environmental > Aquatic > Marine > Oceanic ... | reverse complement strand
AGCTATTAACTACATTAAATCGTATTAATGATCGTATAACTGAATTAGAATCTTCTTTTCATACTGAACTGGGGTCTTTAAAGAAAGAAAACAGAGACTTGCGAGAGGCCTTAGCTACAATTTCAGCCCCAGCACAGGAAGTATTTGTCTCTAATAATTTGCCAAAAAAAACTATTATTACTGAAATAAATCATAAGCCAGCACCAAAGTTTGATAGAGCAAACTATATGTCCGGGGTTTTTGCCTATCAAAGAGAAGATTATAAAATGGCATTAAATTATTTTACATCCGTTAATATTGACCTTGCGCCTGATAAAACAGCTGAAAATATACTGTATTGGATGGCTGATGCATATCAGCAATCTGCTGATTATGAAAATGCCTTGATGCTTCTTAACCAAATAGCAATAAGTGGCAACCTAAGGATAGATGACGCCCTAGTTCAAAAAGGTCTAGTACATAGAAAAAGAGGTGAGGAACAGCTAGCTCTTGCAGCTTTTAATGATGTGGTTGTTGATCACCCCGATAGTGAATACGTGCGTTTAGCTCAAATGGAATTAAAAAAATCTGAAGGGTCAAAATAAATGATCAACAGATTCATTAAACCAACCTTTATAACAATAATTTTATTTTCACTAATATTTGGATCAACTCGCATTGCATATCTTCGACCTGGTCCGATGATGAAAATCCCATATACTTCACTAGGGCCTTCTCCCTATTTATTTACAGCAGGATTTTCCTCAGAAATACATAACCTGTCTCCATTTAATACTGCTAAGGGAGCTTACGGTACCATGGAATTAGGTGGATGGACATTTGGCGTATCAACAGCCACTGGTGGTGATACGACTAGCATTGCAAATCTTGAAGTATCAACATATAGAGCGCCTGTAGAGTTTGGTTTTCATGTGCAAAAACGTGTTTTTGTCAGAGACAATATTTCTTTTTCAGTTGGATTACAAGATATTGTGTTCCAAAATAATACAACGAATGGTCTTCAACTAGACCCTAAAGATTTTTCTTTTTTTGGAATTGTTAGTAGTCAACAAGAGGTTGGTGACTATAACCTAAATGCCTTTATTGGATTTGGGACTGGTGGCTATGGCCTTATTGATACCCTTAAGGCTGATACGCTTTCCACACAATCAGAAGGAATGAATGCTGGTGTATTTGCTGGCGCTATTTTTAAAACACCTTATTTAGAAAAATGGGGTGGAATTGACATTGTGGGTGAATTTGACGGTAATGGCATCAATGTGGGACTCCGCATCCCCCTTACCTCGGATTATCGCTTGAACCTAGGATTCACCCACATAGAAAAACTTCCTAAATGGAAAGAGCGTTATTGGGAAGGCCACGCTGGGATTACAATTGGATTTGAAATTGCAGCTGCCCGTGGATCAGGCATTAAAACGCCTGGAGGTGGACCCGCTCCAAGCCCAAGGTTACAGCCGGGCTCCACTAACTATGCTGATATTGATACTACTCTAATGATGGCTGATTATGCTGTTCATACATTGAGAGACTCTATGGGTATGATGACAAACGAGATGAGAAATCTTATAACACGACTTTCAGCAATGGAACAACATTCAAAATTTTTAGAAGATTCATTAAAAGCTGTCAAATTAAATACTAATGTTGGTGAGCAAAAAATGAATGATGCTATGAGACATTTATCTAAATCATTGCGCTATTTTTATGCAGGTAACTACCGGGCTTCACTACAAGAAGTTGAGGCATCATTAGAATTAAACCCCAATTTGGCATTAGCCTACGCTAGACGTGGGTCAATATATTATAAACTAGGAGATGTTCAGAGAGCGACTATAAACTGGAATCTTGCTCTACGCATGGATCCAGAATATGATGATGTGAGAAACGTGTTAAAGGCGCTTCATGAAAATCGACTTAAATCAACAAGTATGATAGAGGATTAGGTATGGATATTGCAACTCTTGTAGGAATTATTTTAGGATTAGGAGCTATTGTAGGAAGTATATTCCTGATGACACCCGATTTTGGTATGTTTGGCTCTGCGTCAAGTTTTGGGATTGTTTTTGGAGGCATGTTAGCATCTGTGGCCGTTGCCTTCCCATTAAAGGATGTATTACAGCTTGGTGCGGCTATGGCGGCTGTTTTTAAAGGTTCATCTGATTCCCTTGGTGGTTTGGTTGATGAAGCTGTTGAGGCCTCCGAGGCTGGCCGAAAAGGGACGGCAGATCTTGAAAAACACATCGATAATATTAAAGGGTTTTTCTTTAAAGATGGTGTACAGATGGTAATTGATGGTTATTCGCTTGAAGAATTATCTGAAATTTTAAATACAAGAATTGATTATAGAGAGTTACGTGAAGGAACTCAGGCAGGCCTATTTAAATCAATGGGGACTATGGCCCCTGCATGGGGTATGGTAGGAACGTTAATTGGTCTAGTTGTGATGTTATCGGGTTTTGGTGGCGAAGGCGGTGGAACAGATACGCTTGGTTCCGGGATGTCAGCTGCGCTTATTACAACACTATATGGTGCAATTTTAGCTAATCTATTTTTCTTACCTATGGCAGAAAAAGTTAAATCACGTATTTCATTTTCAAGCACAATGCAAAGTTTACAATTAGAGGCAGCCAGATTAATTCACCAAAAGAAGCACCCAATCATTGTAAGAGAAAAACTGAACTCATTCATACCACCTAAAGAGTGGAAGAAGGATGAAGGTGGAGGCTAAAAATTAATGGCTGCTACACCACAAGAAATAAAAAAATATATGAATAAGGGTCGGGATACGGTCGAAGAAGGACTGCCGGGCTGGTTTGGGACATTTGCTGATATGATGACCTTATTATTTGCTTTTTTTGTGTTATTAGCTGCTATATCTACTATAGATCCTGTAAAACTTCAAAATATGGCTGATAGTATGGGAAAATCAGTTGGGAAAAAAGAAAAACTTGATAATCAAGCCATGTCACTTGGAGATATTCATAAAGCAGCTACAAAAATGGTTGAAGAAATGGCTGCTGATCCAAAAACAGGCGAAAAACCAGTGGAAGTAACAACAAGTCCCAAGGGTGTAACTATTGGGATTTCATCTGATATTAGTTTTGAATCGGGCTCAGCTACAACAAAACCAGGATTTCTTGAAATATTAAAGAAAATTGTTCCAACTATGGATGAATCCTACAATATGATCGCAATAGAAGGGCATACAGATAGCGACCAACTACCTAAAGCTCTAGCTATAAAATACCCAAGTAATTGGGAATTGTCTGGTGCCAGAGCTGCAGCTGTGGTTCGACTTTTAATTGGCCTAAAAATTGATCCTGTAAGACTTCAAGCTGTTGGTTATGGAGAATTTGTCCCAAGAGATAAAAATACAGCGGAAATAATTTCAAAAGACTTAATAGAAAAATATAATTCTAATCCTCAACAAAAAGCCCGTAATCGCCGTGTTGAAATAACTTTTCTTGCGCCAAATAGATAAGCTTTGATTGAGAAAAATAAAAAAATTTATATGAAAAAGGGAGTGGTTATGAAAAAACGAATAAACAATCTATTTAGATATGCTTTATTTGGACTAATTATTAGTGTTGTCTTTGGGCAATCCAGTGGATATCTGGCACAAAAATTAATGCTTGAAAATAGCTTAAGAAAACGTATTGGTGATGCTTTAGAAAAGGTTATAGATAATCGTAAATATGTAGTTGATGTAAGCGTTGATCTAGAAATAAGCAGTGCTATTGAAAACGAAACAACCTTTTCTCCTTCTGGCACAATTAAATCACTTAATTCTGCAGAAAGTATTCTGCTTGATCGCGCTGCGCCAAAGAGCGGCAGTGTAGGTTTACCCATTCCCGGATTTGACTTCACAGCTGAAAATGCTCCAGAAGTAGAAAATGAAGTTGATGTTAAAATGGATTCTCCTGTAGATGATAATGTGGTTTCTAGAACAAAAACAGAAAAACTCCCATCGATGGCCAGTGTCAAAAATCTAGAAATAAGCATTATTATTCAAGAAGGTGCTGCACCTGAGCTAATTGAAAATATCAGACAGGTAGTAATGGTTGCGTCTAGATTTAACCGCGCTCGTGGAGATGTTCTTAGTATTATGACAGCTAGCTTTAAAGAAAGAAGAGATGAAAAGTCTGCTGAACAAGTTCTACTTAAAAATATTGCTGAAAAACTTGAATCTCTTGAGAGCCAGCGCGAAAGACTAGGAGAAGTCGATTGGAAACAAGAATTAGACAACTATAAGGACTCGGAAGCTGAGCGTCGTCAGGAGGATCGTTTATATTTTCAATCAAAATTAGCAGAAATGGAAACCACAGCGAGAGACCAGTCTTATGACCAAGAAAGACAAGCTATGCTCAGACAAGACTCGGTTCGGTTACAAGCGTTAAATGAAGAAATTCAAAATTTAAAATCATTTTTAGGTACCGCTGATATTTCAGATTCAGCTGCAACTGCTGCACAATCATCCGTTCAAAGAAAACTTACTGAGAAGGAAACGCTTGATGCTCAAATTGCTGAAAAATTAGCAATGCTTGATCAAGTACAATCTGAACTTGATAGGCAACCAAGAAGTGGAAACACGGGAATGATTATTTTTGTATCTGTTTTGGCCGCTTTGGTTATTGTTTTAATAGTTGTATTAGTATTTGTATTAATGAACAAACCAAAACAGCCAATGCCGCCATGGATGATGTATCCACCTCGCCCTAAAAAAAAAGATAGTGGAAATGGTGTGACAACGCAAACAACTCAAGCTGTGCAACCTCCTCCCGTTCCGTCTCCTCCTTCACAAGAAGATGTTGCTGTTTTACAAAGTGAAGTAAATGACATGAAGCAAGCTGTAGTCTCAATGAGCGTAGGTCAACCGCAAGCTGCAACAAAGATTGTTAAAGATTGGATCGTGGAAGAAGCTCCTCCTGAGCCTGAACCCGCTCCTGAGCCTGAAGAAGATGATGATGGCAAGAAGAAGAAGAAGAAGAAATAAGGGGCGCTTATTATGATATCAGATTATAACAGATTATCTGGTTTACAGAAAGTGGCAATTCTGTTTTCCGTTTTAGGTGAAAGTCTTGCTCTAACTCTTGTTAAAGAATTAGATCAAACAGAAATTCGCAAAATACGTGCCGCTATGCGAGGCGTTAATAATGTTGCCTTTGCTGTGAAAAAACAAGTAATGGAAGAATTTTATTTTTCCTTTGTTAGTGAAAAATTTCAGCAAGATGAGGAAAGCGATGAACCTAAAAAACCTTTTTCATTCCTTTCTGATTTAACTGATGAACAACTTGTTGCATTGTTATCTAGTGAAACACCCCGCGTTATTGCCATTACTCTTGCTCAACTTGAGAGTGAGAAAAGAATGCTAGTTTTAAATCGCATCAGCGAAGAAGAAAAGGGGCAGGTATTGCTCAGCATAGGAAACCTTGATGATGTGCCGTTAGAAGCTATTGTACAAATTGCGAACAAATTACAAAAAAAATCAAAACAACTTCCTAAAACTGTTGCTTTTTCTCGCGGCGGCGGAAAAGACCTCGCTGATTTACTTGGGGAAATGGATGCTGCAGAGGAAGAAATGTTTATGCAAAATCTTGAACAAGATAACCCTGCGCTTGCAGAGCAGGTTAAAAAATATCGTATAACATTTGAATCAATATTTGAAATTTTTCCGGACAACTTACTGCGCGATCTTATGAACGCGGTGGATTTAGATGCTGTTTCAATGGCTCTAAAAGGCATGGAACAGTCAATTACAGATAAAGTGATTGGCGTCTTGCCTAAAAAGAAACAGGCTATGTTTGAGCCTGTTGAGGGTGCTGTACCCAAACGTGATGTTGATGAAGCAAGAAAATCTATTGTTTCAGCTGCAAAACAAATGGAGCGCGATGGAGCGTTTAAGCTAGAAGATTTACTTGGTGGCGATACTGTAGAGTAAATCTAAATAATATATTGAATCGCTTAAATAAAACCCTTAGAGTTTTCTGGGGGTTTTATTTTTCTAAAACAGCTTGAGCAGCAGAAAATCGAGCTATTGGAACACGATAGGGTGAACAACTAACATAATCAAGTCCCTTGTCATAACAAAAATGAATACTTGATGGATCACCGCCGTGCTCTCCACAAATGCCAATTTTTAAATCATTTCTTACTTGTTTACCTTTATCAACAGCAAGGGAAACAAGTTGGCCAACGCCAGATATATCTAAACTTTGAAAGGGGTCATGCTCAAGAATTTTTTTATCTAAATAATCTGGTAAGAATCCACCTATATCATCTCGACTAAAACCATATGTGGTTTGAGTTAGATCATTAGTCCCAAAACTAAAAAATTCTGCTTTATTAGCAATTTGATCTGCGGTTAAACATGCCCTCGGTAATTCAATCATTGTACCAACTAAATAGTTAAAGGTAACACCCGTATCAGCCATTACATTCTTAGCCACTTGCCTAACTATTTGTTCTTGATTATCATATTCTGCTGCAGTACCAACAAGAGGAATCATTACTTCAGGAAAAACTGTGATTTCTGATTTTATTAATTCAGCTGTAGCTTCAAAAATTGCACGTGCTTGCATTTCAGTAATTTCGGGATACGCAATTCCTAGACGACAGCCCCGATGGCCAAGCATGGGGTTAAATTCATGTAAACTACTTATTCTATTTTTTATTTTTTCAGAAGAAACACTCAGTTCTTTCGCCAGCTCATCGATTTGAGCGTCATTAAGCGTTATAAATTCGTGTAAGGGTGGATCTAAAAGACGAATGGTTACTGGCTTATCCTTCATTGCTTCTAAAATACCCTTGAAATCTTCGCGTTGAAAAGGAAGTAGGTTCATAACTGCTTTTCTACGTTCTGATAGATCTTCAGCTAAAATCATTTTTCTCATTTCAATTATACGATTTGGTTCAAAAAACATATGTTCAGTTCTACATAAACCAATTCCTTGCGCTCCAAACTTAATAGCCTGTTTAGCATCTTCTGGGCTATCTGCATTTGTTCGTATTTTTAATGTTCTAAATTCATCAGCCCATAACATTAAATCTTTATATGATTTATTTGATTCAGGGTCCGCAGATTCAAGAGCAATCTGTCCTAAGTATATAGTCCCCTTAGACCCATTCATAGATATCCAGTCACCCTCTTTGATTATTTGATCACCAATTGTCATTTGTTTTTTGGTAAAATCTATATTTATTGATGAACAACCAACTATACAACACTTTCCCCACCCTCTTGCAACTAAAGCAGCATGAGAGGTCATACCCCCTTTGGCTGTTAATATTGCCTCAGCAACATGCATTCCGTGTACATCTTCCGGAGATGTTTCTTCTCGAACTAAAACAATGTTTCTCCCCCCCTTATTCCAGTTTTCTGCATCATCAGCAGTAAAAACAACTTGCCCAACAGCGCCTCCTGGTCCTGCTGGTAAACCACGAGCTAAAACAGGGCTTTTATTTTCTTCTTCAATATGAAGTCGTGGGTGCAATAGCTCATCAATTTGTTCAGGTGAAACGCGCATTATAGCTTCTTCTTTTGAAATCATATTGTTTTTTACCATATCCACAGCCATCTTTATGGCTGCACCACCAGTTCTTTTTCCTGTTCGGGTTTGAAGCATCCAAAGGCGGCCCTCTTCAATTGTAAATTCTATATCCTGCATATCATTATAATGCTTTTCTAATTTGGAGCGAATTTCATTTAGTTGACCATAAACATCCGGAAGAAATTCTTCTAAAGATTCTAAATGTTTAGATTCATCTGTTTTTGTTTCTTGATTTAATGGGTGTGGTGTTCTAATCCCAGCAACAACATCCTCCCCCTGTGCGTTCTGTAACCATTCTCCATAAAAATTGTTTTCCCCCGTTGCTGGATTTCTTGTGAATGCAACGCCAGTGGCTGATTGATCACCCGTATTACCAAAAACCATTGCTTGTACATTAACAGCTGTGCCCCACTCTTGGGGAATATTTTCTATTTTTCTATAACTAATTGCTCGTTTACCATTCCAACTTTGAAAAACAGCTTTGATACCGCCCCATAATTGTTCATAATGGTCATCAGGGAATTCCTCCCCAAGTACCTTCTTAATTCTCACTTTAAAACTTTCTGAAATAATTTTCCAATCATCCCCTGAAAGATCAACATCAGAGTCATATCCATTTTTTATCTTATAGTCATTTAAAATTGATTCTAATTGATGACGAATGCCTTGACCTTCTTCTGGATGTAGACCACGTGCTTTTTCCATTACCACATCTGAGTACATCATAATAAGTCTTCGGTAAGCGTCATATACAAAACGTGTGTTATCTGTTTTTTTTATCAACCCCTGAATTGTTTTAGATGTTAAACCTACATTAAGTACTGTTTCCATCATTCCTGGCATTGACATCCGAGCGCCTGATCGAACGGATAATAATAATGGGTTATCTGGATCTCCAAAAGTGTTTCCCATTCCTTTTTCAATTTTATCAACTGATTCTTTTAGTTGTTTTTCAAGTTCATTGGGAAACTTTTGTGAGTTCTCATAATAATATGTACATACTTCAGTAGTAATCGTCAGTCCCGCTGGTACTGGCATACCTAAGCTTGTCATTTCAGCCAAATTTGCTCCCTTACCCCCCAGTAAATTTTTCATATCCGCCTGGCCATCCGCAACACCGTCTCCAAAATAATAAACTGCTTTCATATAATGTGTTCTTTCATATTTAATAAAAAAATGTTGTTGAATTTACATTTTCACTATGGAATTAACCTTTAATTTATCGTAAGTAATACTTATATAAATATGTCAAAACGAGCTGATTTAGGAAAAAAATTAACAGATTATTTAATGCTATATCCCAATGAGGATGTTACAATAAATACAATGATCCAATTTTTGAATACTTATCCTGATTGTTTTGAAAGACAAAATTTGAAGGGGCATTTTACAGGATCTGCATGGGTCATAGATGACACGCGCTCATGGATACTTATGACACATCACCGTCAACTTGATCTTTGGGTACAGCCCGGTGGTCATGCCGATGGAAATGAAAATTTATTGGAAGTTGCTATTGATGAAACAAAAGAAGAAACAGGATTAACACAATTAAAGGTTATATCTGAGGAAATATTTGATCTAGATATACATGAAGTTCCACAATACAAAAACATACCAAAGCATTTTCATTATGATATACGTTTTCTTTTAGAAACGAATCGAAACCCAAATGACATTAAGATTAGTAAAGAATCCTTTGATGTTGCATGGATTCATAAGAGCGCAGTTTTACAGAAAAACAATGATAGCTCCATAAAAAGAATGTTAAATAAAATAAGCCAGTGAACTTAACTAAAAAAATTAAATCTTACATTTATTCGAATATTGTCCCCAATAGGAAGCGCACTATTGGCGTTGAAATAGAGGGATTATATTATGATAAATTTTTGAAGCGCTTACCTGTAAACCCTTCAAAAAAATACTCTGCCGCAGATTTGTTAAATGACATCAAGCAACTAAATGATTCTGATAGTTTATTTAATTATTCATTAGAACCTGGAGGCCAGCTTGAATGGGCTTCTGGGCCAACTATTAGTTTATGGGATATAAAAAAGCAATTGGACAATCATCTGAAACTTGAAAATAGAGTCTGTGAAGCGAATAAAATTAACAGGATTTATTTATCAGTTGATCCCATATACAAACCTCAAGACATTGATCTAATTCGTTCAAAAAAATATGAATCAATGGATAAAGTTTTTCAAAAAACTGGGAGCATGGGGTCTTGGATGATGCGCAATACAACCAGCGTACAGGTTAATATTGATTTTACATCAAAACAAGATGCAAACGAAATGGCTTTTATAGCAGATGTAATTCAACCCCTGTTCAGTATGCTATTTTCTAATGCTCCTTTTATTAATGGACAAGCGGCTAAAACAGATAATCTTCGTTGGAAAATTTGGGAAAATACAGACAACAATCGTTGCCGTTCTTTATTTGACCATGACATTTATATTCCAAAATCAATGGTAAATAATTACGCAAAATGGATTCAAAGTGTACCTGCAATTTTTGAAATTAACAATTCATCTGCCAGGTCGTTTTGTGGATCCTTGGGAGAAATGTTATCGAAACACCCAGATAATTTAGATCAACATATACTTTCGGCACTTAGGCAATCCTTTACTCATGTTCGTTATAAAAAAGTTTTAGAAATAAGAGCAGCTGACAGGCCAATAAAAGGAAACGAAATGTGCCCACCTGCTTTTTTAGCTGGGCTGTTAACTGCACAAAATGTGCGTGAAGAGCTTTTAGAGATCATAAGTAAGTGGTCTAAAAATGATCGTAAAAAATTAATAATATTAGCAAATAATTTATCTTTAGGTAAAACAGGCCCTCAAGGGAAAAGTGTCCAAGAGTGGCTAGAAATCCTCGCTGATCTATCTTTGCGTGGATTAGATGAGAGGAGCGTTTATTTCAATATAAAAAATGAAAGAAGTTTATTAGAACCTTATTTAATAAATCTTATAAACAACGGCCCTAGCACATTACAAATACAGAAAAAATTTCAAAAAACTAAATTTTCTTTAGATAGTTTTCTTTTAGAATTAACTTAGATTCACCACTCTCTAATGAACCCAAAATTATTACATAATTTAACCACAATACCGTTCTTAATAATGGGTCTATGTGCCTTTCTTCTTGGTTTGGCTTGGCTCTTATCCTCAGAGCCCTGGATGCTAGATAAAGCAGCCAATACTATTTTACTTGATGAATCATATGAAACAATATTTTCAGAACATGTAAATAGAAATCTTCCAAAATATTTAACATTGTTATATCGTTTCTTTGGATTGTGGGTATCATCATTGGGTCTATTATTGTTATCTTATACAATAGTTACTAGAATGGGGTCTGGCATGGCGCGTGGGTTTCTACATTCTACATTTTTCATCACATTGGTTGGTATATCAATAATTGAATATATATTTCTTCCTTCATCGCCCTTTGTTTATCTAACTGTTGTGCTCTGGTTATTGTGGGCAATTAGTGTTTGGGCTGGAATTCAATTAAAAAAGCATGTTTCTTGATTTACATCCTTTAGTCATACATTTTCCAATTGCTCTGTTTTCATCTGCGGTTTTATTTGATTTTATTGCTGTTATTTTCAAAAAAGATGAATTATTAATAACTTCATGGTGGGTAATGCTGTTGGCACTTTTTTCTTCCACTTTTTCCATTATAACTGGTTTGATTGATGATAATTTAATTGGACATTTATTTGCCACATTCCCTCTATGGGAAAATCATGGATTAATGCAAATTATCTCTATATCGATTTTTTGTTCTATTTTCATTTGGCGCACCAAACAACCTGTTCTCTTTAATTCAAAAAAAAGAGCGCTGATATATATATTGATAGGATTAACAAATGTTGTCATTTTATTTTATGGGTCTCATCTTGGGGCAATACTATCAGGACGTATATAAAAAAGAATTCAAAAAATTTAATTATGAATATTAATTTCTAAAGTCTTATCTAGAATGAAGAGTAGCACACATACCGATAATCGGGGATTATTATATACGAACCGTACTGATAAGTGGTGGGTTGAGCCGCTGTGGACAGGTTTTGGTTTCATGTGTTTTGTGATTTATACAACCTGGGCTATGTTTCAAGCTAATAATTATTGGTGGAGTGATGGACAGGCGGGGTTTGGCGGATATTTATCCCCGTTTTATTCTCCTCTAATATTTGTTAAGGAATCCGTTGTGGGAGGTGCCCCAATTGAACACTCCTGGTTTGGTTCGTGGCCAAGCTGGTGGCCTAAACTAGTCCCAGCTTCACCGGCAATATTAATTCTTGCAGGACCACTTTCATTTAGAATGACTTGTTACTATTACAGAAAATTTTATTATAGGGCTTATTTTATGAGTCCACCGGGGTGTTCAGTTAAAGGTGTCGAAAATAAAAAATATAAAGGTGAAACAGCTTTGCTTGTGTTTCAAAATTTGCATCGATTCACTCTTTATTTAGCCTTGGGGATTATTTTGGTATTAACCTATGATGCAATATTGTCTTTTTTTCAAGGTGGGCGCTTTGGTGTTGGCATCGGTTCTATAATATTAACAATTAATCCCATCTTATTGGCAGGCTATACATTTGGCTGTCATGCCTTCCGACATCTAACTGGTGGTAATAAAGATTGTTTTACATGCCCAAATGGAAAGCCAAAATTTCGTTATCGCATTTGGAAAAGTGTTAGTTGGTTGAATGGTCGTCACATGATGTGGGCATGGGTAAGTATGATATGGGTTGCCTTCACTGATATTTATGTTAGGATGGTGGCAAGTGGTTATTGGGTAGATATTAATACATGGAACAATTAATGAATATATCAGAAATCAAAACAGTAGAACATGATGTTATTGTACTTGGTGCTGGAGGGGCCGGTCTACGTGCAGCTATCGAATGCTCAATGCAAGGTCTTAGCACAGGTTTAGTTTGCAAGTCGTTATTGGGGAAAGCACATACTGTTATGGCTGAGGGGGGCGTTGCTGCTTCTTTGGGAAATGCCGATGAGCGTGATCATTGGAAAGTACATTTTAGAGATACAATGCGTGGGGGTAAGTTTTTAAATAATTGGAGAATGGCTGAGCTTCATGCACGTGAAGCACCTGCGCGGGTAAGAGAGCTTGAAGAGTGGGGGGCTGTTTTCGACCGAACAAAGTCAGGATTAATTAATCAAAGAAATTTTGGTGGCCATAGATATCCTAGACTTGCGCATGTAGGCGACAGAACGGGTTTAGAAATAATTCGTACACTTCAAGATCACGGCATTCATCAGGGAATTGATATATATATGGAATGTACTGGATTAGACTTAATTAAAGATGGTGATTCCATTAGTGGAATGGTTGGGATGTGGCGAGATAATGGAGAGTTCATAATATTTAAATGTCGTGCTGTTATTTTGGCAACAGGGGGCGGTGGAAAAGCTTGGAAAATAACTTCTAATTCTTGGGAATACACGGGCGATGGGTATGGTATGGCTTATGAAGCTGGTGCTGAATTAATGGACATGGAATTTACTCAATTTCATCCAACAGGTATGGTCTGGCCACCATCTGTCAGAGGAACCTTGGTTACAGAAGGTGTGCGTGGTGAAGGAGGAATCTTAACTAATAAAGAAAATAAAAGATTCATGTATGATAATATTCCTGATCGTTTTGCATCAGAAACCGCTGATTCTGAGGAAGAGGCAAATCGTTGGTTAGCAGGAGATAAAGATGCAAGAAGACCCCCGGAGCTTTTAACTAGGGATGTCGTTGCTCGCGCAATCCGTAAAGAAGTAAAGGCAGGCAAGGGCTCACCTCATGGTGGTGCTTTTTTAGATATTGCTACGAGAAGAAGCGCTGAAGATATTAAACGAAAGCTACCTTCTATGTATCATCAGTTTAAGGTATTAGCTGAACTCGATATTACAAAGGAACCTATGGAGGTTGGACCAACACTACATTATTTTATGGGTGGGGTTAAGGTTGATGCCGATACTCAAATGACTCGAGTTCCTGGTCTTTTTGCTTGTGGGGAGTGTGCTGCTGGAGTACATGGTGCAAATAGATTGGGAGGAAATTCTCTTTCTGATTTGTTAGTTTGTGGAAAACTTGCAGGCACAGGAGCCGTTGATTATCTTAAATCATTGAAAAATAAAAATAATATAAACAATGATGATGTTCAAAAGGTTATTCGTTCAGCAACGGATATTTTAAATCGAGAAAAAGGTGAAAATCCCTATTTAATCCATGAAGAACTACAAGAGCTAATGCAGGACAATGTTGGTATTGTCCGAACAGATGAGCTGTTATCTGAAGGAATTGATGGTCTATCAATTTTATGGGAAAAATTTAAGAATGTGAAAGCCGATGGGGCGAGCCAGTTTAACCCGGGATGGCACCAAGCCATTTCATTAAGAAATTTACTTGTTACATCGGAGTCTGTGGCTCGTGCCGCTCAAATGCGTGAAGAAAGCCGCGGTGCACATACTCGCGTTGACTTTGAGGGAGAACGTGATGAATGGCTACAATATAATGTTGTTATAAGGAAATCGGATGATGGGAAAATGATATCAGAAAAAGTTGTGCGCGATGAACCCGACCCCGAATTAAAAAGAATTGCTGAATTAAGTATCGAAGAATTAGATAGGGAAGTGTTGAGCGAAAAGGAACAGGGATAAGGCGTGGGATTAAGGAAATTCAAATTATTTCGTGGAGATTCTGAGCGTGGTACAATGGAAGATTACAAGGTTGAAGTGGATCAAGGGATGGTCGTGCTCGATGTTATTCATCGCATCCAAGCTAAACAAGCAGGTGATCTTGCTGTAAGGTGGAACTGTAAAGCGGGAAAATGTGGATCATGTAGCGTAGAAATTAATGGTAAACCAAAATTGTCCTGTATGACTAGAATGAACGAATATGAATCAGATGAAACTATCGCAGTTAGACCAATCAAAACGTTTCCATTAATTAAAGATTTGGTTGCTGATGTTTCATGGAATTATAAACAAAATAAAAATATTACCCCCTTTACTCCTAACCCTGAGAAAAAAGATAAAAATGGCAATTATATTATGATGCAAGAAGATGTAGATAGAGTTCAAGAGTTTAGAAAATGTATTGAATGTTATTTATGTCAGAATGTCTGCCATGTTTTAAGAGATCATGAAAAGAAAAACGAATTTGTTGGTCCACGATTTATGATAAGACTAGCAAGCCTCGAAATGCACCCTCTTGATAAAGCTGATCGAATATCAAATGTTAAAAATGATCATGGCTCTGGCATGTGTAATATTACACGGTGTTGCACAGATGTTTGTCCGGAACATATTCAAATTACAGATAATGGCATAATCCCACTAAAAGAGCGCGTCGTAGATCGTTATTATGATCCTTTTATGCGTTTATTTAATAAAATATTTTCAAAGAATAAATAAGATATAATTAATAATCTTTATAATAGAAACGTAGTCCAGTTATAGTAAGCAGTTCATCAAACAAGAGCTTGTTTTCCTTTGTTATTTTATCAAAATCTGTAGTTAATAACTCCTTTAAAGAATAATTTAAACTCTGTGAGTGTTTTTCAAGATAATCAATATCCACGCCTTCTTGAATAGAGCATTTTCTCAATACTACAAGCAAAAGCATGAGGTCATCAATAAATCCCGCTGCTCCATGTTCTTCCTCAGAGTATAAATCATTCGGATAAAACAAATAACCTATCGCCAAAAAAAAATCTGCTCTCATTTTCAGGGGCAATGTGGCTGATTCAAGTAATCTACATACTAAATCATAAATTTCAGGGAGAAGACAGATTTGATCAGCATATTTACCTGTATAGTTTTTTGTGTTATCTGCCAAATATTCTTTAAAATCAAAATCCTTTATTAGACTCATAAAAGGAAATTATGATAAAATTTACTATCACCATAGTGATTGATGATTTTCTTTTAATAAGTTGATTAATTACAATTATATTTAATACCTATAAAAAATTATTTAATTAGAGGATCAATAATGAAATTAATTAAAATATCAAATATCATTTTCTCTTTGATATTATTTAGTTGTTCTAAAACAACAAATGTCCCACTTCCAATTACAACAAGTAGCTCTGAAGCATTAGAACAATATAATCGTGGTTATTATGAATGGGGTAATCATGATGGTCAAAAGAGATATCAATATATGAATGAAGCCTTGAAGCTAGATCCTGATTTTATAATGGCTAACCTGCATATTAATGAACCTAATCCAAATAAGTGGAAACAATACAGAGACAATGCAGTAAATAATAAAAATAATGGATCTGAAGCAGAAAGAATACGTGTTGACATATTTATTGCAAACCGTGAGGGGAATACAAATAAAGCTTTTAGCTTAGCAGAAGAATTAGTAACAAAATATCCTAATAGTTCACAGGCATACGAAGTTCTTGGTAATGTATATAATAATATTAGAAACTTCGAAATGGCAGAAGAAAACTATAAAAAAGCAACCAAGCTTGACCCTAATAATGTAAGTGCATTCTGGTTATTAGCATCACATCACATCAATGTTTACACAGGGCAAATCATTCTACCAGAGGACAAAAGAGATGATAGACTTGGTATAAAATATGTTGATAAAATGATCAAACTACGACCAGAAGCAGCTGTTGGATATCAAATTAAGGGGAATGTAGAAAGAGCAAAAAGTAATTTTGAAGAAGCTAAAGGTTGGTATGAAAAAGCTTTAGAAAAAAGAACTGCAAGCAACTCTGCAATTAGTGGATTACTTGGTGTTGCTGCTCATAACTATCTTTTTAATGGTGAATTGGATAAAGCTCAAGAATATTATGATAAAGCAATTGCAAAGGGAACAACACCTAATTCAAAAGTATCTGCAGCTAATTTTAAAATCCAATCTTTCTTCTATTTAGATGATTTTGATGGAGCAATAAAGGTTTCTAATGAGCTTATTTTAGATGTAGATGATTTTGGGTTTTCTAAAGCTGGGGTATTGGGAGCTAAAGCTGGATTTGAAATGCGAAAATTTCTTGCGCATGCCCAAAGCCAAAATAAGAAAGATGCTTATACTGCATTGTTAGCTCGAGAAAAATATGCATCAAAAAGAATAGAATTAATTGATGATGATGAAATTGATAGAAGAAATTTTTCAGCTACAAATGCAAGGATGAAAGCATGGTATCACATTTTATTTGGTGAATATGACAAAGCAAAAGAAGAATTAACAACCTTTAAAAATATTATGGAAAATGTTGAATCACCAGATGCTTTAGATCATTATAACGCAATGATGGGCATGGTTGCTTTATTCTCAGGTAATGTGGATGAAGCAATGAGTCTTTTAGGAGAAAAATATGATGTTGAAAGCTATCCATATTATAGTTACTTCAGGGCGCTAGCTTTAGGGGGATCTGGGGAATCAGGAAAAGCTAATATTATTTTTTCACAGCTTGCTAATTATAATTTTAATGACTTGGAGGTGGCTTTAGTAAAGTCTTTAGCGAAAAAACAATTGGGCTAGCTTTTTAACCTGAAATTCACGGGGATAGAAATCCAGACGCCTACCGCCCTCTCTCTTTGTTTTGCTGGGCGAAACCTTACATTTCTTATTGCATCGGCCGCTGCTTCATCGAGCCCTGTGTTTGGTATACCTTTTAAAATGATTGTTTCTTTAACTCTACCCCTATCATCTACAAAAACCTGTACAACAACAGTCCCTTCAATACCAGCTTCTTGAGCAATTTCAGGATATTTTGGTCTAATTGGCCTTAAAGGAACTGGAGGGTCATCATAGGGTATAAATTTAACTCGCGGTCCTTCGGGCGGTGGTGGGGGTGCATCCCAAGCATCAAATTCATCTAGGTTAAATTCGTCCAAGGTAACATCGTCAGCTATATCCTCACTTTCAGACTCCACTGGGACAGAGGGTCTTGCTGGTGGTGGCGGTCTATCAAATTGTTCTGTCTGGGGAATGTCTATTTGTTCAATAATGATTTGAATATCATCATCAAGA